>ENA-OQCS01001433-OQCS01001433.1-human-gut-metagenome-genome-assembly--contig:-NODE-1433-length-12315-cov-2.049967_pt1 | contig 12315 bp, 16 predicted proteins | sample MGYA00242757_ERZ504575 | MGnify/ENA primary metagenome ERZ504575 (study PRJEB26092, sample SAMD00036297) | human gut metagenome | host: Homo sapiens | study: EMG produced TPA metagenomics assembly of...
AAGACAAGCAACATCAACCATCATTTCAGCCTGAGCTTGGAATCCCCGTATATCCTTGGGAGTTTTTCCGTGATGTTTCGCGGCAATCATGGCCCTGTCCGTGGCGCTCTATTTTTCGACGAGACAGATAACGCACAAGTCGATAATGATCTGAAGTACCGTTATGTCAAGATGAAAGGAGAGGCTACCCCGAGCAGCTTGTGGAACTAGAGAATCTCTTTGGCCGAACCGGGATAACGGACGGATAGAACAGATGCGTGAGGACGTGGAAGCCTACGAGGAAGCGGTACGGAGACAGGCCACCCTGACCGAGCAGGCACGGCTGAAAGAACAGGCCGCGAGAGAACTGGACAGCAAGGCGAAGTCCATCAAGGACAAGTCTATTACGGACGGACCTAAAAAGTAAGCCCATGGCCAGTGTCAAAGTGAAATTCAGACCTTCCACCATAGAGGGAAAGGAAGGTACCGTCTATTATCAGATTATCCAGAACCGTGTAATCCGTCAGTTAAAGACGGATTACCGGATATTTACGAATGAATGGAACGAAGCTGGAAGTTGTATCATTGTCGGCAGTTCGGAACGAAGCAATCTGCTTCTTTCCTTGCAGGAACGCATGGAGTGGGAGCTGAAGCGGCTGGACATGATTATCCGCCAACTGGATAACCGGAAAAGTACATATACAGCGAATGATATTATAGTTGCCTTTCAAAACAAGGTGGATGAACAGTCATTTTTTAATTTTATGCAGGGCATCATCAAACAATTAGGATTATTGAACAAAATACGGACATCAGAAACTTATACTGCGGCATTGAACAGTTTCATGAAGTTTCGCTATGGACAAGATATTCTTCTTTGTGAAATTGATAGCGATATGATGATGCTATATGAGGCATGGTTGAAAAGCAAAGGAATCTGTCCCAACACAGTTTCATTTTATATGCGTATTTTGCGTGCCGTGTATAACCGTGCCGTGGAAAAAGCACTGATTGAACAGAAGTACCCGTTTAGACATGTTTATACAGGCATTGACAAGACAGTGAAACGTGCTGTTCCTCTAAAAGTCATCAAATATATCAAGGAACTTGATCTGACATTGAAGCCGCATCTTGATTATGCAAGGGATATGTTCCTTTTTTCGTTCTACACCCGTGGAATGTCATTTGTTCGATATGGCATATCTTAGAAAATCGGATTTGAAAAATGGTATTCTGACATATAGGAGAAAAAAGACCAGCCGGCAACTCACCGTTAAATGGGAAAAGTGTATGGGAGAAATTGTAAATAAGTATGAAGTTATTCTGACATGCAATACCTATTGCCAATAATCACCCGATGTACCGATGAACGGATACAGTACAGAAATGCCATCTCTCGTGTAAACATTGCATTGAAAGAGATAGCCCGTTTAGTCGGTTTGTCTCATCCGTTGAGCATGTACTGTGCAAGACATGCCTGGGCAAGTATCGCTAAAAGCAAAAATATCCCTCTTGCAGTCATTAGTGAAGGTATGGGGCACGATTCAGAAGAAACGACACGCATCTATCTTGCTTCGCTTGACACGAATGTGGTGGATAAGGCGAACGGACTTATTTTGAAAGACTTATAACAGGACAGGCATGAAAATTGTTTAGTAAAGAGCCGAATCTCTTGATAAGAGTTATAGTTATAATGCAAAGGTACACAAAATACTGAAGAATAAGCATAAACAGCTTGTTGATAATGCCATAAATTGTATTAAAACTATCCGCCTGTTGAGCCAATCATATTCTCATAGGTACAAAACATATTGATTTTCAAATGTGATTTTACTTGCATTTATCTCTTATCAAGAGATGAATTTCAAGGATATACTGCATAAATTCCGTACCGAATCATTCACCGAAAGGGAAAAGGGTACAAAGTTCGAGCGACTGATGCGCTCATGGTTGCTGACAGACCCACGTTACAACGAGTTGGAAAAGTCTGGCTATGGGAGGAGTTTCCGGGACGTAAGGATTTCGGAGGTACAGACACAGGTATAGACCTTGTGGCAAAGACTGAAATGGGCGATTATTGGGCCATCCAGTGCAAGTGTTATGCTGAGGATGCCACGATAGACAAGCCTGCCGTGGATTCGTTCCTCGCCACCTCCAGCCGCACATTTATGAATGAGGTTACATTTCAAACAACACGTTTCTCCAATCGCGTATGGATTTCTACTACCAGTCATTGGGGGAGCAATGCCGAGGAAGCCATCCGTAATCAGGAACCGCCAGTAACACGCGTCGGCATGGCTGACCTGAATTCATCCCCAGTGGATTGGCAAAGCTGTTGGATGGTCTTACGGGAAACTCTGCACTTGTAGAAGGCAAAAAACCGCGCAAGCATCAACTCGATGCCATATCCAAGGCATACACGCATTATATTATAGAGGGAAACGACCGTGGTAAGCTTATCATGGCCTGCGGTATAGGAAAAACCTATACATCGTTGCTTATCGCCGAACAGTTGTTGAACGGCAAGGGGCTGGTGTTGTTCATGGTTCCGTCCATCGCCCTGCTGGGGCAGTCACTTAACGCATGGTCAGCTGATGCGGGAAAACCCATAAAGGCTGTCTGTATCTGTTCAGATTCCAAGGCTTCACGTAAGATACAGAAAAACAAATATGATGATGCAGATGACAGTTTGGTAGACCTTGCCGTACCTGCATCTACCAATCCGAAGTCCATCGCCTCGCAACTGAAGAAGTACCGCAGCCATGACGACTGGTGGTAGTGTTTTCCACCTACCAGCCATTGATGCTGTGTCAGAGGCACAACAGGAGATACTTCTGAAACTAACGGCGAATATGGTGTGTTCGACTTCATTATCTGCGACGAGGCACACCGCACTACGGGTGTAAAACTGTCTGATAAGGACGAAAGCAATTTCACTAAAATACACACCGATGACAATGTGAAAGGTCGAAAACGTTTGTACATGACCGCTACGCCGCGCCTGTACGGTGAATCGGCCAAAGTAAAGGCTTCTGAAAAGGACTGTATCCTCTGTCAATGGACGACAAGGCACTTTATGGAGAAGAGTTCTATCGTGTGAATTTCTCCTATGCCGTACAGAACGGGCTGCTGACCGATTATAAGGTGCTTGTCCTTACCGTCGGTGAAAACGATGTACCTGATAATATTAAGCGAGACATCACCGATACGACCACCGAACTGAATTTTGATGACACGTCCAAACTTATCGGTGTAATCAACGGCCTCTCAAAGATGATACAGGGTGATGATCATCGCACATGGGATGCCGATCCACACATGATGCGCCGTGCTGTGGCGTTCTGTTCGTCCATTGACAAGAGCGCAAGCAGGACGGGCATCGCATCCAAATATGTTGCTTCCGTACTGCCGCAAATATCGGAAAAGTACGACAAAAATCTGGATGCGGAAAGCCTATCGCATACCGTTTCGATAACCGCAAAACACATAGACGGCTCTATGAACTCACAGGAACGAAATGGAATTCTGCAATGGTTGGCTGATGAACCGGACAATGACCGGGAGTGTCGGGTTGTAACCAATGTGCGTTGCTTGTCCGAGGGTGTAGACGTGCCGTCACTTGATGCCGTACTGTTCCTTTCCGCCCGTAATTCACAAGTGGATGTGGTACAGTCGGTAGGTCGTGTAATGCGTACTTTCCACAAGGGACAGCCCGATGAGAAGAAATACGGATATATCATCATCCCTATTGTTGTGCCTTCTGGTGTTTCAGCAGAAGAAGCACTTGATAATAGCAAGACCTTTGATGTGGTCTGGGAAATCCTGAACGCGCTACGCTCTCACGACGACCGTTTCAATGCGATGGTGAATAAGATTGCACTCAACAAGCAGAAACCAAACAAACAGTCCTACACCCCGTCAGTCACTATCGGCAGGCCGGGATTAAGCTTTCAGGAGGGGAGAGGAAGAAGCGCGGCAGATGGAGAACTCGGAAATCGCCCGCCAGTTGGAACTTAGATTCGGTGAGTTGCAGGACGCATGTATGCCAAGCTCGTGGAAAAGTGCGGCGACCGCCTATATTGGGAGAATTGGGCTAAGGAAATCGGACTCATCGCGCATAAGTTCATCGAGCGCATATCCAAACTCATCCAGTCCGGCATACACAAAAAGGCGTTCAACGAATACCTCAAGGGGCTACAGCGCGACCTTAACCCGTCAGTAGATGCGGCACAGGCCATCGAGATGCTGGCACAGCATATCATCACCCGTCCGGTGTTTGACGCTTTGTTTGCCGATTACCAGTTCGTTAACAACAACGCCGTGAGCCGTTCCATGCAGCGCATGATAGACCTCTTGCAAGAGCAGGCTTTCGAGAAAGATACCGAAGTGCTGGAGAAGTTCTATCAGTCGGTGAGGACGAATGTGGGCGGCATAGACAATCTGGAGGGCAAGCAGACCATCATCAAGAACCTCTACGAAAAGTTCTTCAAGGGCGCGTTCCCGCTCACCGTGGAGAAGCTGGGTATTGTCTATACGCCGTGGAGTGCGTGGACTTCATCATACATTCCGTGAATGACATCCTAAAGGCGGAGTTCGACACTTCGCTGACCGAGCAGAATGTGCATATCCTTGACCCGTTTGTGGGCACTGGCACGTTCATCACGCGGCTGTTGCAGTCCGGCCTTATCCGCCGGAGGACATGGAGCGCAAGTACCTGAATGAAATCCATTGCAACGAAATCGTGCTACTGGCCTATTATATCGCCGACGTGAACATTGAATCAGTATTCCATGACATCACCTGTCGGAAAACCTACTTGCCGTACAGCGGCATCTGCCTGACGGACACTTTCCAGCTGGCGGAGAAGAAGCACAACGAGCTTTTCACGGAATTCTTCCAAGACAATTCCAAACGGGTAAAAAAGCAGATGGCCACACACGTGAGGGTGATTGTGGGGAATCCTCCGTATTCCATCGGGCAGAAATCGGCTAATGACAATGCACAGAATTTGTCTTATCCGTATCTTGACAATCGTGTGTCTGAAACATACGCAGCTAGAAGTTCTGCAACCCTGAATAAATCCCTTTATGACAGTTATGTAAAAGCATTTAGATGGGCTTCTGACCGTATTCCACAGAACGATGGTGGAATTGTGGCTTTTATAAGCAATGGAGCATGGTTGGATGGTGCTGGTCAAGATGGTATGCGCAGATGTTTTGAGGAAGAATTTACATCCATTTATGTACTGAATCTGCGTGGAAATCAACGCACATCAGGAGAATTGTCACGCAAGGAAGGAGGCAAAATCTTTGGTAGTGGTTCTCGCACTCCCATTGCTATTACTTTCCTTATCAAGAATCCTGCAAAGAAAGGACAAAAAGCCGTTATTCATTACCACGACATAGGCGACTACTTAACCCGTGAACAAAAGCTCAAAATAGTAAAGGAGTTCCGATCTATTTCTTCTCAGAAGTTGGATTGGCAGGTTATCACTCCTAACGAAAAGGCGGACTGGATAAATCAACGAGATGGATTATTTGATAGCCTGATACCGTTGGCTCCTGAAAAGAAATTTTCGCTGAACGCTCAAAGCGTATTTAGCACTTATGTGATTGGTGTAGCCACTAATCGTGACGCTTGGGTGTCTGGATTTTCAAAAGAGAAAGTAGCAAGCAATATGCTTTCTATGATTAATTTTTACAATCATTCTATAGGGATAGAAACTTATTCTGAAGATAAGACAAAAATAAGTTGGACACGTGGGTTACGAAATGATTTATCAAAAGGACTAAAATATGACTTCGATGAAGCGGAGTTCGTTACAACTACTTACCGTCCGTTTACCAAACAACACTTATATTATCATCGTCCATTTATAGAATGCCCCGGATTATGGCAACGCATATATCCCTCAACACAATATAACAACATTGTTATTGCAGTAAGTGGTGTCGGACAACAAAAGCCTTTTTCTCCATTTATAACAGATAACATTTCTGATTTACAAGTTGTTGACAAGGCTCAATATTTCCCTCTCTTTTTCTATGACGAAAATAAAAATAGAGAAAACTCTCTTTTCGATGATGAAGAAACAAATCGTTATATCCGTCGTGACGGAATCACAGACTGGATTTTGAAAGAAGTCCGCAATCGCTTCGGAGGCTCACGAATCATTACCAAAGAACACATCTTCTACTATGTGTATGGACTGCTCCATTCCAAGCAATACCGTGAGCGTTTTGCCGATGACTTGAAAAAGTCATTGCCACGCATTCCCATTGTAGATAATGTGCAGGACTTTATGGCTTTTTATAAAGCCGGAAAGGAACTTGCCGATCTGCACCTGAACTACGAGCAAGGCATCAATGAGCAGATTACAGGCCAAGACGGTGATTATCCGTTTTATGCAAGTATGCCGATGCTCGCGCATCGTTCCTTAGGTGTAAAGTTATTGGTGACATTGACATCTGGCAAAGCGAATGGACGGATGAAACTTATCAATACTTCGTCGTGGATAAGATGAAATTCGCCAAAGTCCGCGACGAAAACGGTAAACTCGTTGCAGATAAGACACGCATCATTTACAACGGTCATATCACCATCGAGAACATTCCGCTCAAAGCCAACGAATACGTTGTGAATGGTAAGCCCGCAATCGACTGGATAATGGAACGCTATGCCGTCACCATCGACAAAGCATCCCAAATCAAGAACGACCCCAACGACTGGTCAAGGGAGCACGAACAACCCCGTTATATCCTCGACCTCCTGCTGTCGGTTATTATCCTCTCTTGTCAGACAGTAGGCATTGTGGATGCACTTCCCAAATTGGGAATATGATGAATTCCTAAATAAAAAAATCAGACAAATAATTTAATAAACAAAACTATGGTACTATCAACCGAAGTAATATTAACACTTCAACAACTGGATGGTGTTGGAAATAAAACAATTTTCAAGTTAGCCAATCAAGTTTCAGCCCCCATTTACAATTTGGGACAACTATGTGACTTCTGGAAATCACTAAAAGGGAAAAAAGTAGAAGCTATTTCCAAGGAGGATTTGGAAGAGGCTTATCATACAGCACAACGTATAATGACCTGCTGCGAGCAAAACGGAGTAGGTGTCATGTCTTATTACGAAGATTGCTTTCCAAAAGAGCTTCGAGTTTGCGTCAATGAAACAGGGAAACTCGACCCACCCATTCTTCTTTATTACAAAGGAAACATAAAGGTTTTTGAAAGACCTGGGATTGCTGTCATTGGCACAAGAGAACCTACCGTTAATGGCGTACACGCCGGAAAATATTTTTCAAGTGAATTTGCCAAGAATGGGTATAATATTGTTTCAGGGCTTGCCGTAGGGTGTGATGCCGCAGGTCATCAAGGAGCATTGGAGGCAGGTGGTGTGACTACAGCATTTTTAGCCAATGGCCTTGATTGGGAGTCAATTTATCCGAAGGAAAATCTTGAACTGGCGAGAAATATCATAGAAAAAGGTGGACTGTTGCTTAGCGAATATCCCGTTGGACAAAGTTGTGGTAGATATGGTTTGGTCGCTCGTGACAGACTGCAAGCGGGACTTTCCTATGCAACGGTTGTTATCCAAACGGGAGAGAAAGGTGGCACTATGCACGCTGTCAATGCAACAATAAATTCCGGAAAACTCTTATTTGCCGTGGAATATAAGAACGGCGAAGATGCCACCCACGAAAAGGTGCAAGGAAATGTAAAGCTCATTCGAGAAGGAAAAGCACACCCTTTACGTTCCGCTTCCATAGACGAGGCGATTCAGATGTGTGAGAAAGCCTACAAGACAGGTAGTAAACAAATCCAACAAACTTCATTATTCGATTGAGCGTATGAGAAGCATTATTTTCGACATGGATTTAACGCTGGTTGATACCACTCGGTTAGAAGAATCTCGTCATAACAGAAACTGGGCACAAGCATATAGTTTGATACCTCAGACGACTATGTATGATGGCATCTCAGATGTTCTGGAAATTATTCGCAAAAATAACATCAAAACAGCTATTGTAAGCACATCGCCTCGCCATATATTGACCGACTTGTTGCTTATTATAATATACCAGCCCAATACATAGTGAGCTATCATGACGCAAAACCTATTAAGCCACATCCTGCATCTATGCTTAGAGCCCTTGAACTTATGGGCATATCAGCAAAAGAAGCCATTTCTTTTGGTGACAGAGTAATAGACATACAAGCATCTAATGCTGCTGGAATTGAAAGTGTTGCGTGTTTTTGGGGAACTAAGGAAAAATCAGAACTCCTGCATTCGGGATATTCCCACGCCATAATAAAACCGAATGAAATACTAACACTTATACGATAACCAAAAACGAATAATTATGAAAACAATATGCGGATTTGTAGGATGGATTGTTGGTATGCTGTTAGGCTTTATGGTGTTGAACTCTGTACCAATATTAGGATTTGCTCTCATTATTGGTGGACTTTTTCTCGGACGCTATATAGGGGGGCTCATTGAGCAAGAAAAGGAAAAAGAACGACGTGCAAAAGAGGAACAAGCACGAAAAAGAAGGCAAGAAGAAAATGAACGTGAAAGAAGAAAACAAAGAAGAAATGAAGCTCTGTCCCTTGCTCGTAAGTACCCGGAAGCACTAAGTATTATTTCAGAACACATTGGGGTATAACAAAGAGTGTAATATCTGATTACGATATTACCGATGACAAGGTTGATACACTATTAGGACACAAATATTCATATGAGAGGGATGAACTCGCTCACAATGCAGCGTATAAGGCAAAAATTGAAGCTGAGCAGAAAGAAAAGTTACGACAAGAAGAACAAGAAAAGAAAGAAGCTGCAAGGAGAGCGGAAATAGCAAGGAAGAAAGCGGAAGAAGAACGTAAAAGTCTCCCCAACATTCTTCTTAGTTGTGTGTCTGGTTGGCATAGTCATGGTTATTATGGTTCAATCAAGCATAAATGGTTCATCGACTATTATCCATATAACAGGTACAAGGATTTTGCGACTGCATCTATGTTTGCCGATTGGAAATTGGTTTGGAATTTCAAAAATGATGATAGAATATCGCCTACAGAGCATTCCTTCGCCTTACAGAAAGTCATTAAACTCACGGAAGATACTCTGAGAGAAACCTTTGGGAACAGAGTAAACAAACTAACTTTGGTGTGTTTAACAGCTTCAACGGAAAGAAATACCAAAAGGAGATTTGAAGAATTCTCCAAGCGTGTATGTAATGACCTTGGAATGGATAATGGCTTTGAACATATACGGATAACAGAAGATGCAGTGCCAAAGCATATTGGAGGCACTGGGAAAGCTAAAAAGCAATATGATGAGTGGTTCTTTAATGGCAAATTCATAATTCTTTTTGATGATGTTAGGACCAGCGGAGCAAGTTTAGAGGAAGAAAAATCTCGGCTTGAATCTTTTGGAGCTAAAATCATTGGCGCAATAACTATAGCTCAAACTCAATCATAATAATACATCAAGATATGTTCATGTACAGGTACTTTTACATTCTTAAACAAAAAAGTGATATTGATAGGAAAAACGTGGCTGATATAGACATATTGTTTTTACACTTAAGTACAACTTAACCATAATAGTGTAGCTTGTATATGATAGAATCGATGTAAAAACAGGGGAGCATATCTTATACTCTCAAAGATATGCTTTCCTGTTTCAGCTTACAATTGACAATTGCTAATTCAATTCTCGCTTATTTAAGCGATTTCTTGATTTTCATCAATTAGATGTGGATATTCTTTGTTAAATTTTTTATTGGCATCTTCGGCTTTCACGCATCAACGAATCAGAAAGATATGATAATTTTTTTCGATTTTCTGAAATTAGCTCACTCCAAGACATTATATATAACTTAATATCTTTACCATCCTTGGTGTAATCTGAGAATAAGAAAGGGGTTGCTTCATACTTATTAGAACGCGCAGCATCTATTTGAACCTGAGCTCTTGGCGTTATTCTTGAGGAAACTAAAATAATCTTATAACAAACTTTATTGTGTGGGTAAGCCGAGGAGCTGATAATATCATACCTATATTTTTCTATTTGCTGTATTTCTTTTTCAGCAATAGCACATGACGGTGCTTTCAATTCCACAATTAAAACTTCTTCTCTACCATTGCCCAAATTTCTTTTTGTTATAAAAAAACAAGTCAGTGATATCCTTATCACGAGCTTGTGCTTCTTGTATCAAATTTTCATCTTCTTCCGTTGGTTCATAAGAAAAATATTTTTTATGAAGCGATTCTAAGTTCTTTTCTAAACTTTTGTCAGACCATAATTTTGTGCTTTCATTGTATTCCTCACCAAAAATCCATAATTGTTTTTCAATAATCTTGTGTAATTGGCTTCTTTCTTTAAGCCATTTAGATATCTCGCCATAACAAAGTTCATGTAAGAAATCTAAAATTGTTGGTGCTTGGCGACTGAAGAAGAAAAACTGATTACATCATCTAAGTCAGTTGAATCAATAAGCTCACAAAAACGCCTGCGGCTATCGTCTGTCAAACGTACAACCTTATTTACAAGAAACTCAGTATCACCATTTTCGATGATTCTTTTAACCATTGGATATATTGTTTTCCTTGCAGAATTGTTATTCTCTATCAGTTTTGTTCCATTTCTAATAAGTAAGCTGTATGATTAAATACATTTACTTCTAAACTCGGCTATCATCTGTTTTTAGACTATTATATGGATAATTCGGGTCTTTTGAAAGTCTTTCTATAAAACTTTTGTATTTGATATTTGTTTCTCTAAAAAAGTTGTCAATTTGTTCTTTTATGAGTTCTTGTATAGCTTTTGCATTTTCTTCTCCAAGGTCTATCAATTCAAAATTTGAAATCATGTCATGTGTAATAATATCAGAATCAATCATTATATACCAAGCTCCTGCGTCTGGTGTATGCCAAGGGCTTACGTATTGGTATTTTGCAATGGATGTCATTACTCCTCCATTATCTATTTGGAAAAAGATACTGATATTCTTCTCTTTCAGATTCACATGATAGAAATGAAAGTTTATAGTATGTTCTTTACCTTGCGCATCTGCAAAGGCTATAGACTTATATTGAGGACTTCCTATACAGAACTGCTCTCGTGTCAATTCTTCATCATTGACAACAAAATTAATTTTTCCTTCAAAAATATTGAATGGATAAGATTCAAATAGAGCTTGTTTAAAATTGCTTATTGATTCAAATTCAGGACTTAACTTATTTTTCTTTTTGGTGGTTTGTTCATATTGATATAAGTTACTAATAACGACTTCGTAACACGTATTAAGAGGATTAGAGGTTTCAGAGGTTTCACAAGGTATTTCAAGTTCTTGCAATTCTTCATTGCTTTGAAACATGGAAGTTGCAAGAACAACTGAAGTTGTGGTATAAACCTTACGTTCTATTTCATACCCTACTGTATAAATTGACATTGTTCTACCTATCTGTAATGCTCCAAATCGCCCTATACCCAATCCGCCTTCTTTATTATCTGTTGCGACTTCATGATTTTATCATCAAATTGAGAGAAAGGTACCCCATTTCCATCGTCATGTATTTTAATAACATCAATAGGATGATAGTTTATTGAATCTTTATCGCAATTTGTGGGAATTAAACTGATTTTCACTCGCTTGGCATTTGCCTGAATTGCATTGTTTATCAACTCCTTCAAAGCTGCAAATGTGGACTTATATTGAGTCAATACATCTTTTAAGAGACGAGGATGTGTTGACATATGCATAATAACATTCTTCATATTTTACCTAATTTATTAATATACAGCGTATATAATTCGTTTCGGCTTCAAATTTACTCATTTTTCACGAATTAAAGATGTTCATTTCTTCTATATGTACGTAGAAATTTGGTAGATTGCATTAAAATCATTACTTTTGTATCAGCTAATTATCACCACTTCAAAGCGATGAAGAATACAGAAGTTAGCACGTTACAAATCCATTACCTATCATCAAAATAACTTATCACAATCAGTTGATAGATAATGATTTGCATTCGGAACGAATAGTTGTTTCTAAATCGTTACCTATTAAGCTGCGAAAAATTGCAAGTACTTGAATTTTAACAAGAAAGAAAATTCGCCATGTCTTGTACAATGGAATGATATATTCTTTTTCCCTATTTGCTGATTTTTGTATACTCTCTTAATTACTCTATTGCATTTGGCATTACTGGGAAGATAAAACAATTTTCCTCGAGTACGGTGAAACAGTCTCATAATTTTTAATGCTCTTCCTCCGAAAATCTGGTCGAGTGGCACATATACTTTTTGTTTTGT
>ENA-OQCS01001434-OQCS01001434.1-human-gut-metagenome-genome-assembly--contig:-NODE-1434-length-12296-cov-2.998850_pt1 | contig 12296 bp, 13 predicted proteins | sample MGYA00242757_ERZ504575 | MGnify/ENA primary metagenome ERZ504575 (study PRJEB26092, sample SAMD00036297) | human gut metagenome | host: Homo sapiens | study: EMG produced TPA metagenomics assembly of...
GTCTTGAATTCCTGATATGATTTGTTGGCCTCTTCTGGCGAAGTGGTCATTGCTTTGATCTTTTCGATAATTCTCAAGTTTCTTCGCAAGGTTTTCCTGCTTTTCCTCTTCCTGCTGAAGGGAAGATCTTGGCTCTCTTTTCCTTGATAATTCTGCATTTCGGCCTTGAAGGCTTCTTCTGTGTCATCTGGTAAGAGAACATACTTTTCAGGATCACCACCTGCTGCGAGATACTCTTTTGTCTGCGCATCTCTTTCTGCGAGATGAATCTTGTAGAAAATTGTCTTCAGCATATCAAGCTCCTCTTTGTTAGGAACTTCTGCACTATGAGCAATTTCTTTTACTCTTTCGAGTACTTCCTGCTTGGTGGCGTATGCTTCTTGGCAGGATCCAGGGTGCTCTGCTGCAACAGAGCGTTTTCTTGAGAGTCCATCATGTCACTTTGTTTAGTTTATGATTCGAGTTTCTTTGGCCGGTAGTCGTCTCAGACGATTCGACCCACAAAATATTTATTATATTAATTCTGCAAACTTAAACAAAAATCGAATATCTAGTCAAGATATTCGATTTTTTATACTTTTATAACAATAGAAGCCCTTTAGGGCTGTATTTTCCGTCTATAATTGTTCCAATGTTTATAACAGTCGCTTGTATCTCAGGAAGCCCCAGCTTAAGCCTGAGACGATGAACGAGAGCACCAGGGCGAAGGCGAATCCGTAAGGACTCTCTTCCATGCCGTTGATCAGGTTCATACCGAACAAGGATGAAATCAGCGTTGGCAACATCATGACGATACTGATACTGGTGAGGGTACGCATCGTGGTGTTCATATTGTTGTTGATGATGCTCGAGTAGGTATCCATTGTAGATTCCAGAATGTCGGAGTAGATACTGGTGGTTTCCCTAGCCTGCGTCATCTCGATGTTTACGTCCTCGATCAGGTCAGCATCCAGCTCATCCACCTGCAGCTTGAACTTCAGTTTAGAGAGCAGGGTTTCGTTGCCGCGGATAGAGGTGGTGAAGTAGGTGAGGGAGTCTTGCAGGCGGCTAAGGCCTATCAGGCTCTCGTTGTTCACGCCGTGGTCAAGATTTCTCTTGGCCTTCTCGATGAGCGAATTGATCTGTTTGAGTCGTTTCAGATACCATACGGCAGAAGAGAGGAAGAGTCGGAATATCATATCCACATAGTCGGTGAATCCTTCGCCGCGTTTCTGCTGATAGCTTACGAAGTCTATCATCATATTGGTTTCGTAGAAGCATACGGTAATGGTTACGTCGCGCTTGTGGATGATGCCTAGCGGCACTGTGGTATATGGGGTGCGGCTGCGTATTTCCTTGACGTAAGGGATACGGAGGATGATGAGCATCCAACCGTCGTCGTATTCGTAGCGGGCACGCTCATCGGTATCGCTGATATCCGAAAGGAAATAATCAGGGATCTTGAATTCTTCTTCCAGCAGTCGCTGGTCTTCATCGGTTGGACATGTTACCTGTACCCAACAGTTTGGCTGCCACTCATTGAGTGCAGTCAGATTCTTATCGATATTCCAGAAAGTCTTCATTGTTTGCTAATCTCCAAATAATAAAAGGTTTGGGTATGGAGATGAGCATAGGGTTGCGCCCTTCTTGTGGGTTTACGGTTGCTGAATCTCCACGCCTTACAATTCGTTATTGTTCTCCGCGTGATAATCGTCCATTTTGGTTGTTATTTAATGAAACATCTGCAAGCTTTTCTGTATTCTGTTCTTCGCAGTTTTACAGTTCTTGCCAAATCGCCTGCAAAGGTAATGATTTTAATTGAGAAAAGGAACAAAAAAGCCGAGAAATTTCTTTCTCGGCTTTCTTTTTTCATCTTTTTGTAATTTCTTGTTTCTTATTTAGCAGGAATCTCAGCCAGGAGCTGCTTCATCAGGTTCCAGAAAGGAGCTACGCAGCTAATCTGGCAGCGCTCGTTGGCTGTGTGAGGGCTGAGCAATGTAGGGCCGAATGATACTACATCGAGGTGAGGATACTTGCCCAGGATGATAGAGCACTCCAAACCTGCGTGAACAGCCTGTACTACGCCATCCTTGCCGTTCTGCTCCTTGTAAACCTTCAGTACATGCTCCAGGATGTCGCTCTTAGGGTTAGGGTTCCAGCCGCCGTAAGCGCCGCTGAACTCTACCTTCATGCCAGCCATGTTGAAGCAGCTCTCCATCATGGTAGCGAGATACATCTTGTAGTACTCGTGGCTGGAACGAGCCAGGATTTTGATGGCTGCCTTGCCGCCGCCAATCTCGATGATGGCGAGGTTAGAAGATGTCTCTACGATGCCTGGCATAGATGGAGCCATACGCAATACGCCGTCGTGGCAGGCATAGATGGCATCTACCAGGTTGTCCTGAATCTCTGCAGGAACCTCTGTAGCTGGAGTCTCTACGTTCTCGGTGAAGAATTCAATGTTCTCGGTGTTTTCGATGCCGTTGAACTCATCGCAGATCTCGTCCTTCCAGTCGGCTACCATGTCGTTCAGTGCCTCTACGTTCTCCTTTGGCAGGGTGAGTACTACCTGTGCCTGGAATGGGATGCATTGCGCATGTTGCCGCCCTGCCATGAAGCCAGACGTGCATCGAGCTCAGAGATAGCCTCGCGTACGAAGCGAACCATGCACTTGTTGGCGTTGGCTCTGCCTTCATTGATCTCGATGCCGGAGTGACCGCCCTTCAATCCCTTCAGGGTAACCTTCACGGCTGCATCTTCCTTGTCTGTCTCTACCTCTTTATAGTCGAGTGTTGCTGTAATGTCGATACCGCCGGCGCTGCCGATTACGAACTCGCCCCATACCTCTGTATCGAGGTTCAGGAGGATGTCACCGTTCAATTCGCCTTCAGGAAGACCATTGGCACCAAACATACCTGTCTCCTCATCTGCAGTGATCAGACCCTCTACTGGTCCGTGCTGCAGGTCCTTAGCCTCCATCACAGCCATGATGGTAGCTACACCCAGGCCGTCGTCGCTACCTAAGGTGGTCTTATTGGCACGTACCCAGTCACCGTCGATGATGGTCTCGATTGGGTCGTTCTCGAAGTCGTGGTTGCTTTCAGGAGCCTTCTGAGGCACCATATCCATGTGTGCCTGCATGATAACACCCTTTCTGTTCTCCATGCCTGGAGTAGCAGGTTTGCGCATCACGATGTTTCCGGCAGCATCCTGGAAAGCCTCTACGCCAGCTTCCTTTGCCCAGTCGAGCAAATAAGCCTGAATTTTCTCCAAATGTCCTGATGGACGTGGAACTTGTGTCAACTTGTCGAAATTACGCCAGATTTCCACTGGACTAAGATTCTTAATGTCAGCCATAATATCTTTATTTAAATTGTTAATGTTCTATTTGTTTTTGAATGTTATGCTTCTTGTTCCTGTGTTCGAAAACATCGCTTATTTCTGAATTTGAGCTTCTTCGTAAACGCTAGTGCTAGCCATCCGTAGATGCCCAGCAGGATGACGAGCAGGGTCTGTACGGAGTGAACAATGAGCACGAAGTAGAGGGCGTCGTTCTGCTGGATGCCATAGAGAATAAGCATCGTCTTCACTGCGAAATGCCATGGACCCGCTCCATTGGGTGTAGGTACGATTACAGCTATGCTTCCCACGATGAAGGTCACCAGTCCGCACATCAGATTGAGATGGCTCGTAGATTCAAAGCACTGGAAGGTGAGATAATAGTGCAGGAAGTAGCTCAGCCAGATGCCCAGGGTGAAGGCGATGTAGAGCGGTACGTTTCTCACGCCCTTCAGCGAGATTACGCCCTGCCAGAGTACGCTCAGCGTAGCTTTCACCTTATTATATATAGCCAGTTTCTTGAGCAGTATGTGAGCCAGGAAGAGTACGGCGATGCCGCAGATGGCGGTAACCAGGTATCCTGTGGCTGTGAAGTTGCCCAGGATGCTGTCCATGCTCGTGCCCGTCTTGTCGAAGAAGTTCAGGAAGACGGGAATCTGCATCAGGAACACCAGTCCTGTGATGAGTAGTACGAGCAGCGAGTCTATGGCTCTCTCGGTCACCACGGTACCAGTGCTTTCGGAAACGAAACGCCGTCCCATCTCTTCAGTACGGCACATCTTGCAAATTCACCCGAGCGGGGAATGACGAGGCTCAGGGCATACGAGAGGAATATGGAGTTGATGCTTACGCTGCTGCGCGACTTTTCGCCGATGGGCTCCAGCGCCTGCTTCCATCTCCATCCTCTGAAGAGCTGTGCCGAGATACCGAAGGGGAACGACAGCAGCATCCAGGTCCAGCTCATCTTGTGGAGCAGTACCTCCTCCACCTGCTTGAAATCGAATCCGCGATACATCCAATAGAGGATGGCACCGCCCAGAAACAAGGAGAGTGCCACCTGCCAAATATTGTTTGCTATCTTTTTCTTTTCCATCATAGCTGCAAAGGTAACACTTTTATCGCTTATATGGCACTACTTTCGCATATTTTTAGCATAAATAAACGGTTAGACTCCTTTTTATTTCCTCTTTTTTATATAAAAGATGAAAAAAAAGCATTCAAGGGGTGATTTCTCGAAAAATAATCGTATTTTTGCAAAATAAATATATCAATATCGTTTAGAACGTATGAAAGCTGTAAAGCCAAAGAAAAATCTAGGTCAGCACTTCCTTACTGACCTCAACATAGCCAAGCGCATCGCCGACACGGTGGATGCCTGCCCTGATATACCTGTTCTTGAAATTGGACCGGGTATGGGCGTTCTTACCCAATATCTCGTAGAGAAGCCTCGCCCGGTAAAGGCGGTGGAAATCGATTCTGAGTCGGTAGCATATCTCCACGAGAATTTCCCGACACTGAAGGATAACATTATCGGAGAGGATTTCCTGAGGATGGATCTCAACCAGATATTCGATGGAAAGCAGTTCGTGCTCACGGGCAACTATCCATACGATATCTCTTCGCAGATCTTCTTCAAGATGCTCGATTACAAGGATCTCATTCCTTGCTGCACGGGTATGATTCAGCGAGAGGTGGCTTTGCGCATGGCTTCCGAGCCGGGCAACAAGGCGTATGGTATCCTCAGCGTACTCATCCAGGCATGGTATGATGTGGAGTATCTCTTCACCGTAGATGAGGGAGTGTTCAATCCACCGCCAAGGTGAAGAGTGCCGTCATCCGCATGACCCGTAACGAGGTGACCGATCTGGGATGTGATGAGAAACTCTTCAAGCGACTGGTGAAGACCGTGTTCAACCAGCGCCGCAAGATGCTCCGAGTAAGCCTCAAACAGATGTTCCCGGGTGTAACCCCACGTGAGGATTTCTACACCACCGACATCATGACCAAGCGCCCTGAGCAGCTCAGCATCCAGCAGTTTGTGGAACTTACCAACTATGTAGGCGAAGAACTGAAACGATTGGAATTAATAAAATAATAAACAAAAAAATATATACAGACTATGATCGACGTAAAAGAAACTTTGAATTCTGCAGCAGAGCGTATGGAGATGGCTGCAATGTATCTCGCAGAAGAGCTCTCTCATATTCGTGCTGGTCGCGCCAACGTGGCTATCCTCGACGGCGTGCGTGTTAACAGCTATGGCAGCATGGTTCCATTGAACCAGGTGGCTACCGTAACCACTCCAGATGCCCGCACCATCGCCATCCGCCCTTGGGACAAGAAGGCTATCAAGGATATCGAGAAGGCTATCATGGACAGTGGCGTGGGTATTACACCAGAGAACAACGGTGAAATCGTACGCCTCGGAATCCCTCAGCTACTGGTGAGCGCCGTAAGGAGCTGGTTAAGCAGTGCAACAAGATTGCGGAGCGTGCCAAGATTGAGGTTCGCAACGTGCGTCAGGAAATCAAGGAGAAGCTGAAGAAGGCTATCAAGGATGGTCTTTCAGAGGACTTGGAGAAGGATGCAGAGAATGATTTGCAGAAGCTTCACGACAAGTACATCAAGCAACTCGAAGGTTTGATGGACGAGAAGGAAAAGGAAATCATGACTGTCTAGAAAGACGTCATGTTTATCAGACTTACATTATTAATATGTGATAATGAGAGGACTCGTTATTAAGAATACAGGCAGCTGGTACACCGTCAAGACTGACGATGGCCAGCTGATTGAAAGTAAAATCAAGGGCAATTTCCGATTGAAGGGCATCCGCAGCACCAATCCTGTGGCTGTGGGCGACTATGTGCAGCTCATCACCAACCAGGAGGGCACGCGTTCATCTCTTCCATCGAAGACCGCCAGAACTATATCATCCGTAAATCACCCAACCTCAGCAAGCAGAGTCACATCCTTGCGGCTAATCTCGATCAGGCACTGCTTGTGGTTACCGTGAATTACCCTGAGACTTCCACCACCTTCATCGACCGATTCCTGGCTGGAGCCGAGGCATACAGAGTGCCCGTCATCATCGTGTTCAACAAGTGCGACCTTCTAACCGAAGAAGAGCTGCGCTACGAGAAAATGATGCGCACCCTCTATGAGACCATTGGTTACCAGTGTGTAGAGATTTCGGCTGCTACCGGTGAGGGCGTAGATGAGTTGCGTCCGCTCATCCGAGACAAGAAGTCGCTGTTCAGCGGCAACAGTGGCGTAGGCAAGTCAACCCTCATCAACCAGCTCATTCCGGATGCCGGACAGCGCACCGCCGAAATCAGCGAGGCGCATAACAGCGGTATGCATACCACCACCTTCAGCGAGATGCTGGAACTGCCGGAAGGGGCTATCTCATTGATACTCCGGGCATCAAGGCTTCGGTACCTTTGATATCGAGAAGGAGGAACTCACCAGCTATTTCAAGGAAATTTTCAAGTTTTCGCAGACTGCAAGTTCTCCGACTGTACCCACACCCACGAACCGGGCTGTGCCGTCATCAAGGCTGTGGAGGAGCATTATATTGCTGCCAGCCGCTATCAGAGCTATCTCTCTATGCTCGAAGATAAGGACGAAAATAAGTATCGTGAGGCATTCTAGAAACCATGGTTTCCGGAGTGGATATAAAATAAGAATTATGGCAAAACAGGAACTGAAGGATTTTAAACAGCGCGTAGAGGAAGGCGAATTTGCACAGAGCGCCGAGATTTCTGCCAGTTATCTCGACGAAGACATCCTGATCATAGACAATGTCAAGGTGTTGCAGAATCCAGACCCCGTAAGATTGCAGATGAACATGATTGCATCCTGCTTGCGTGGCAGTCTGAAAGTAGAGTATAATGGCAATATCCTCTTGGTAGAGAAGGGCGATATCTTTATCTGTCCTCCCAACTCTACACTCGACATCGTGGAAGTGTCGGGCGATTTTGCGTGCACGGCGATGTGTGTGAGCAATCACGGCATGCTGAATATCCTTCGTTCTCATATTTCGGTATGGAATCGGGCGATGTATGTGAGCAAGGTGTCTGTGCTGAAGATGAACGAGTTGGATATGGTATTCTATGCCAAGTTCACCGATCTGGTGCGTCTATGCCTGGATCCATCGTTCAGCGAGCGCACTTCGTGGAAGCCTTATCGCCGAGAGATTGTGGAGACGCTCTTGAAGAGTGCGCTCCTGGCGGTGAGCAACATGCTGCTGGAGGATATGCCGAAGGAAGAGCTGAATTCCAGTTCTAGCGAACTTTTCGACCAGTTCCTGGAGCTGTTGCAGCAGGCGGAGGTGAAGCATCAGCCGGTGGAGAATTTCGCCCGCAAACTCTGCATCACTCCGAAGTATCTCTCCATCATCTGCAAGCGCCATTCGGGCAAGACGGCGATAGAGTGGATTACGGAATATACGCTTGCCGACATCACTTATCTCCTCCGTTCCACCTCGAAGACCATCAAGGAGATTTCAGGCATTCTTGGTTTCTCCAACACATCTTCTTTGGCAAGTATGTGAGAGAGCATCTCCACATGTCGCCATTGAAATACCGCGAAAGTTTGAGGAAGAAATAGCGTTTTGCTATGTTATCTCAAAAAATGGCAACCGGAAATAATTCGGTTGCCATTTTTCTTTCTTACTTCTCTGGGAAGATTTCAGCCAGTTTCTTTGCCATACGCTCGGCGAGTACGGTGGTATAAACTACCTTGCCTTCCGGTTGATGAGATACATGGTAGGAAGCCAGGAAATCTTGTAATCCTTGGAAATCTGGGTTTCCTTCCACTTCTTGAACTCGCTGTACTGCTCCCATTCCACACCGTTTGCCTGAGTGTAGTTGTCGAGCTTCTGCTTGTCGGTATCCATGGATACACCGATGAACTTGGCACGGGTGCCGTACTTTTGGAACATCTCCTTGACGGTAGGAATCTCTCTACGGCAATCAGGACACCAGGTAGCCCAGAAATCTAATACCGTCCATGTTCCCTTCTTGAGAGCAGGGAAGGCTGGGGCCTCTGTTCCTACAGCCAGGAGATTCTTGGCATAGAGTACATCCACATCCTGTGGGTTCTGGGCTGTTGTTGCGCTGCCCTGAGCGCTGGCTCCGATGACAGATGCTGCCATGAGGAGCAAAGAGAATATTGCTTTTTTCATTTTTCTTTGTATTTAAAAACTGCTGCAAAGATACGGATATTTTTTTGAATTCGCTATCGGATGAAAGAAAATGCCGGGTGCATCTTGAAAAAGATGGGCCGGCATTGTTTTTATTAATTCTTCCGGCAAATAAGTAAAAGTTACTCTGAAGACTTTTTATGTAAAACCGATGCTGCAACGATAGTACTTACAAGGCGCAAAGACGTTACTGAGAGGTCGCTATGATAGTACTGACGAGGCGTAAAGCGGCTTGTAGTGCTTATTGCCTCACTATGGCACAACATTGCCCCTTACCAGGCAATAACTTGCCATTGCCAGGCACAAAACGATACGTCGTGAGTTTTTTTTATAAAAGCACCACTCTTCTTTTTACTCTTCACTCTTCACCAAATCGGCTGAAACCCCGATAAACACTGGAGGTGCGAGAGGTGAAGAGTTACGTACACTCTTCACCACTCTTCACCTTCGGATTGCGCACGGAATTAAATCGGAAGATCGCCCTGTTCGGTTGGGGGGCTGAAACCACTTTTTTTTATGTCACACAGATTTCACAGATTTACACTGATTTTCCGTAAGCGGCTCCGCGTGAAGAGTGGGTGAAGAGTGGTGAAGAGTGACGTAATCTCTTCATCCGTGCAAGTTTCTAAGCTACAGATATTTATGACCTTTCTGTGAAGAGTGAAGAGTATTTTTGAAAGTGGCTTGCTATTGCGACGGATTGCAAATCCGCCGGAACGCCTGGCGGGGGGCAAATCCGCCGGGATTTGAATGATGCAAGGTATAAATGCGGAGCCGCTTACGACTTCAAAAAAGGGTGCGTCATAAATCCATGACGCACCCTTCTCATGTAAAACTATAAACTATCAACGAATATTATTTCACGCTCCACTCGAAGAGACCGCAGGAATGAGTTTCTGGCTGCTTCAGCTCGAGCTTTACAGCCTTGGTCTTCACTGGGTCGAAATTCACGATGCAGGCTACACCACGCTTGCATGGATAAGCATCGGCTCCTGGAACTTCCTTCCAGTTGCCTGCCTCGTCCTGATAGTAGAGCTTCCAGCTGTCTGGCACCTTGCAACCGCCCCATGGCTGGTCGTCGTACCAATATACGGTGCTGGTCTTGATCTCCTTGCTCTCAGGGAAGGTGTAGGTAATCCACTCTGTAGTGTTCTTCTTAGGCCACCAGTGGATGTATGGGATAGAACGGTCGTTCTCATCGGCAGGAACCAGTCCGTCGGTAATGCTGCTCTTGGCTGGCACTGGAGAAGAGAATTCTACCTTAGCCTGTGCGGCGAGAGTTGCAGGAGCTGATGGCTTTGCTGCCTTGACATCCTGTGGCAACCATACCTTCATGTTGCCGTTGCCACGATGAGCCAGGCGAAATATGGGATTAGGGTCAGTGTCTGGTCCTTGGTGCTCAGTTTGCCGCTCTTGTCGTAGGCGAGAGTCTGCACGTTCTCGGTCAAGGTCTCCATATTCTGACCCTTGTAGAGTGTCAATACATTCTTATATTTAGGATCGATGAAACCATCGTACGAGAGCTTGCCCTCAGCGAACTGAGGTTCGCGGTTCTCCAGGATGCTCATGATGTCGAAGCCCTGGTTGTCTGGCCACTCTGCACAATATACGATAGGACCACGCTCGATGCTGATGCAGCCACGGTCTGCCTCTACCTTGTTGTTGGCACGTACGGTGCGTGCCTCCATATCGAAGTGAACGCGAACCACATCGCCCTTCTTCCACTTACGGTTGATGGTATAATAGCCATCCTCTGTTACCTTAGCCTCTACCTTCTTGCCGTTTACGGTGATGGTATAGCCCAGACGCTTTCCGTCGCTGTAGTAGTAGAGATCAGATGGAACTGGCTGTCCCTTTACCCATCCAGGGATGCGGATCTTCATGCCAAACTGACCGGCCTTGTTGTCATCCACCTTGATGGCGATATCTCCGTTCCAAGGATACTGTGTATCCTGACTCAGGGAAACCTTCTTGCCGGCTACTTTCAGAGAAGAAGAGTTGCTGAGGAAGAGGTTGACATATACATTCTTATCCTTTACGGCATATACATAGCCTGGGAGGGATGGCAGGAAGCGGCAGATGTTGCTTGGGCAGCAGGCACAGCCGAACCAAGCCTGGCGCTGATGCTGACCCATACTCTCCAATGGGTTAGGGTAGAAGAAGCCGCCGCCGTCCATGCTCACACCACTGATGAGACCATTGTAGAGGGTACGCTCCAATACATCGTAATACTTACTCTCGCCATGGAGAAGGAAGAGACGGTAGTTGACATAAACATTGCCGATAGCTGCGCAGGTTTCGCAGTAGGCACTCATATTAGGCAACTCGTAGTTTTTGCCGAAAGCCTCGCCGTTGTTAGTAGCTCCGATACCTCCGGTGATGTAGAGCTTCTTGCTCACGATGTTGTCCCAGATGCGGTCGATGGCGTGGATATAGGCGGTATCGCCGGTGAGAGCAGCTACATCTGCCATACCAGCATACATATAGGTAGCACGTACGGCATGACCTACAGCCTCGTCCTGCTCCAATACAGGTTTGTGGCTCTGAGAATATTCCTGTTTGATCGAAGTCTTTCCACGATAGTCGAGGAAGAACTTAGCCTCTTCGAGATATTTCTTGTTGCCTGTAGCGAGATAGAGCTTGCAGAGTGCCATTTCGGCAATCTGATGTCCCGGTACCACGCAAGCCTGTCCTGGGTTAGGACCTACCTCGCGAACCACGCAGTCGGCATAGCGGATGGCGATATCGAGGAACTTGCGGCTGCCTGTAGCCTGCCAGTGAGCTACAGCACCTTCTACCATGTGCCCAAGGTTGTAAAGCTCATGCTCAGATCCTCCTCCATGCTCCAGCGCTTGTCGCCAGCCCAGAAATGAGGATGCTTCGGATTCTGTGTACGGGCGGTATAGAGATATCCGTCAGCTTCCTGAGCCGGAGCAATGATATCGAGCACGCTGTCGATATACGCCTTGAGTTTCTTGTCAGGATAAGTTTGCAGCACGTAGCTGGCACCCTCAATCGTTTTGTATGGGTCGGTATCGTCGAAGCTGTAAGGCATCAGTTGCCCACATCGTAACTATCGCTAGGATGTGCAGCGCGCTCAAAGTTCTTGTATCTGCCCTCTGATTCGCACTTGCTGAAAGCCAGCGGGATGGTTACCTTGCGAGAGGTCTCGATACGCTGTCCCCAGAACGTATTGTTCCAAACCTTTACTGATGTGAAAGGCACCGGTGTGATAGGATAACCACCCGAGCTCTTGTTCACCTTCTGTGCCGAAGCAGGCATCAATGCCAATGCCGCCAAGGCTGATGTCATCAAAATCTTTTTCATAATTATTTGTTGTTTATATTTTTATATACGTTTGATGTACTTAGATATTTTCTTAGCCTTTAAGATTTCTAGTGAATCTTTTGGTTCTTCGTCATAACCATTTGGATTTGGGTGCTGTAGGATTTGCATGTTTAATGGAATGAGCTTGGAATATGAGCCAGCCATTACTTGGAGTATAGCTGTATACGAGCCTGTTCCTGCATTTCTGCTGCATTTGTATGCATGGTAGCCACCTGTGTATTTTGTGAAGTTGGAATAGTTGTCGTTTAAGACGAAATTGAAATAGCTATTGTTGTAAGTGTTCACTCCACAGACATCTGTAACGAGTACACCGGTCTGCCCATTCTGGATGAGAAGGGCAGACCCAAGCTACGGGATTCGTACCTGCTCGACACCCTTGAGTGCGGCGAATCTTCGTTTGCTATGGCCTGCCTGATTGCCAACCGCA
>ENA-OQCS01001435-OQCS01001435.1-human-gut-metagenome-genome-assembly--contig:-NODE-1435-length-12290-cov-4.920990_pt1 | contig 12290 bp, 13 predicted proteins | sample MGYA00242757_ERZ504575 | MGnify/ENA primary metagenome ERZ504575 (study PRJEB26092, sample SAMD00036297) | human gut metagenome | host: Homo sapiens | study: EMG produced TPA metagenomics assembly of...
TATATATATAAATTTTTTACATATACTATACTTCGATGCTACCACAATGTCAATACATATATAAAATTTTTATATATATTTTTCGGAACTCAATCGTTATGGTATCTCTGGATAATCTGCAATGGATTTCTGATATCAAACTATTCATTTGACTATCTTTTGGAGTGTGTTTGAATATATCGGTATTTCGTGGAGTCTGACTCCGATATGCATGACCTCATGTGGTCATAAAAATATGCGCATCAGCCGTAAAACTGATGCGCACATAAAAATTATTTTACTGTAACTGTAATCACTTTATATACACCATTCTGTGCATATACCCATATCTTACAGTTTCCTTTTCTCATAGCTTTGATTACACCATCAGATGTCACAGTTACTACTTTTGTATTACTGCTTTCATAGCAGAGATTTCTGTGGTGTTTGATTTTTTTGTCTTTCTTTATTTCTATAGCTGTAATCTGAGCAGTTTTACCTTTCTTTAAGGTTACTTCTGTATCATTCTTCTTATTTCCAATCTTTATAATGGAAACAGCTTTGCTACGCCGTATTTTCCATCCTTAGTTATTGAATGTACTGCTACGGAGGTACCTGTGATTACTTTCTTTCCATCCACCATCTTGTAAGCCTTTACAATGTACTTGTAGTAAGTTGCTTTTTTCAGCTTAGTGGCGTACAAATCAGAGCTTCTGAATCAGCGGATGTTCCCGGTAGTACATCTTGGTGAAGTTCAGGAATTTCTGCATATTGTCACTGATATATTTCCCCTTTTTCCATATCATTCCGATCTTTATGCGGATGGGTGGACTGAGGGGAATTCCTTTTATGCCGGAAGAGGCAAATCTGTCGGTCATGCTGGAATAGAGAAAACTTCCATATTTACAGGTCTTTACTAGCTGCAAAATAGTATAAATCTGGCTGCTGCGCATGATGATGTCCGGAACGTAACCGTCCGTTTCAAAGCGTGTTTTCAACAACTGGTTCTGTACGGAATCGGCATTGAAAAAGATCAAAGATTCTTTAGACATTTCTTTTGTGGTCACAACTTCTTTGTCTGCCAGTCGGTGGTCATCACTTACACAAAAAACAACCTGGTCGTTGGCCAGAAGAGCCTTGTTAAATTTATCAATATTATACTGTTCCATATTTACCAGAGCCAGATCCAGAGTGTCGTCCTGTACCAGATTGCAGGCACGGACAGAACCATATTCCTCCAGAACAACAGCGATTTCCGGATATTGGTCATGAAATGCGATGAGAAGCTCAGGAAAAAAGACGGTGCTCAGCATAGGCGGAATTCCGATACGAAGAGGGGGTTTTACTCTCGCCATACTGGAGTAATCTGCCTGAAGCTCGGTGCAGTACTGAAGAATGTAGGTAGCTTTGTTATAAAGCTCTTCGCCTTCTTCGGTAAGAATCAGTCGGTTTCCCTTTCTATAGAAAAGGCTGATGCCGAATTCAATTTCCAGGTCACGGATGGCCACGGACACAGTGGGTTGAGTAACGTATAATTCCTCGGCTGCCTTTGTGATACTGTGGCAGCGGCTGGCTGTGCAAAAGTAACGGAGTTGGTTAAGTGTCATAAGTAATTTCCTCTAAGTTCGTTGTAGTGTGTCGAAATATGTCATTTCTATAGCAAGTATAGTATTTTCTGAAACTGCTTTAAGTTATCTTCAAATAAAAAATACCATATACCTATCATAATTTCCATATTTATTTCTAAAGTTTTTTTTTAATGTAGTAATATTGCATAAAAAAAACCTGCTAAAATTGAGATTATAAAAATTTTTTATGGGGATATGCAACCCATTAATTTGTTTTTTTATACGTGCATGATTTATAATAAACTCATCAAAGGAAACGTGCACGGCCGGTACCTTTCAAGAGAGATTAATAAAAAAAGACAGATAAGTAAGACAAAAGCGAAGAGCAAAATAAAAAATGAAATCACAGAAAAAAGTGAAAGGAGATCAATAAAATGTCTCAACAAACAATCACACTGTTATTTCTTGTGTTTACGATCATTAGTTTCATCCTCGAAAAGATACCACTTGGGCTTACAGCTTCGATCTGTGCAATCGGATTGACACTCACCGGAGTAGTGGATGTATCTACAACGTTTTCACAGTATGTAAACAGTAACGTAATCCTTTGTGTTGGCATGTTTGTAGTAGGCCAGGCACTATTTGAAACAGGAATGGCAAATAAAATCGGAGGTCTGGTTACCAGATTTGCCAGAACAGAAAGAACATTGATCATTGCAATCATGGTAATCGTAGGTGTGATGTCCGGATTTTTATCCAACACAGGTACAGCAGCAGTGCTGATCCCTGTAGTCTGTGGAATCGCCGATGAATCCGGCTATTCAAGAAGCCGCCTTCTGATGCCGCTGGTATTTGCAGCAGCACTTGGCGGAAACCTTTCCATCATTGGCGCACCCGGAAACCTGATGGGTGTAAACGCACTTCAGGAAATGGGGCTTTCCACAAGCTTTTTCATGTATGCACCGGTGGGAGTCCCGATGCTTCTGGTAGGAATTATCTACTTCGTTTTCATTGGATACAGATTTCTTCCGGATGGAAAAGGGGCTGTAGGGGCAACTGTTGAAAAACAGAAAGATTTCAGTGATGTACCGAAATGGAAACAGACTGTTTCACTGATAGTTCTGATACTTGTGATTCTTGCAATGATTTTTGAGAAACAGATTGGAGTCAGCATTGAGATTTCTGCATGCATCGGAGCAATCATTCTGGTGCTGTTTGGAGTTCTTTCAGAAAAAGAAGCACTGGCTTCCATTGATCTGAAAGTAGTATTCCTTTTTGGAGGATCTCTTACACTTGCCAAAGCCCTGGACACAACAGGTGCCGGTGAACTGATAGCAGATAAGATCGTAGGACTTCTGGGTGCAGACCCGAACCCGATCGTGCTTCTTCTGGTAATATTCATTGTAACCTGTGCACTGACAAACTTCATGTCAAACACGGCCACAACCGCACTGATGATCCCAATTGCAGTTTCTCTGGCAAACAACCTTGGTGCGGATCCGAGAGCTGTTGTTATCGCAACTGTTATCGCAGGCTCCTGTGCATATGCAACACCGATTGGAATGCCTGCAAACACTATGGTAGTAGGACTTGGAGGATATAAATTCAAGGATTACGTGAAATCAGGTTTACCGTTGATTCTGGTATCCTTCGTGATCTGTATGATCCTTTTGCCTGTTCTGTTCCCGTTCTATCCGTGAGAGGATAAACCATATGAGACGGAAGATTTTCCGCTTAATGTAAATGTATCAATAGAAATAAAGCAGAAAACATGCTGCTTTAGATAAATAACCCAAAATTAAAAGCCAAACAACCCTAAACCATTGAATGATCAGGAGGTAAATCATGACTAAGGAAAATGGAGTTAAAGTATTAACAGACATGGTAGCAGACTTTGTTGCCCACATCGGAAAAAAATTACCGGACGACGTAGTAGAAAAACTGGAAGAACTTGGCTCTCAGGAAAGTGCAGCACTCCCAAAAGTACTTTATGAGACAATGACCAAGAACCAGGGACTGGCTGTAGAACTGAACCGTCCAAGCTGTCAGGACACAGGAGTTCTTCAGTTCTGGCTGAAATGCGGAACTAATTTCCCGTACATCAACGAGCTGGAAGCCCTTTTGAAAGAAGCTGTTGTACAGGCTACTTTGCAGCACCATTAAGACATAACTCTGTAGAAACTTCGACGAGTACAACACCAAGAAAAACGTTGGAAAAGGAACTCCGACTGTATGGTGGGACATCGTTCCAAATAGTGATAAATGTGAGATTTACGCATACATGGCAGGAGGCGGATGTACTCTTCCGGGAAAAGCAATGGTACTTATGCCAGGTGCAGGATACGAAGGTATTACCGATTTCGTTCTTGACCAGATGACAACCTATGGACTGAATGCTTGTCCTCCGCTTCTTGTAGGTGTAGGTGTAGGAACATCTGTAGAGACAGCAGCCCTCAATTCCAAGAAAGCACTTATGCGTCCGATCGGTTCTCACAATGATAACGCAAACGCAGCAAAAATGGAGAAACTTCTGGAAGACGGAATCAATGCAATTGGCCTTGGACCGCAGGGAATGGGTGGAAAATATTCTGTAATGGGTGTTAATATCGAGAATACAGCCCGTCATCCATCTACAATCGGTGTAGCAGTAAATGTAGGCTGTTGGTCACACCGCCGCGGTCACCTGATCGTAAATTCTGACCTTACAGTAACCTGTGATACACATTCCACATGGAAATTCAACGCATAATCGGAGGGAAAAAACATGATCGAAATCAGAGGAGATAAAAAAGTTCTTATTACACCAATCAGTGAAGAAGACCTGGCTGACATCAAAATCGGTGATATTGTATGGCTGGACGGAGATCTGATGACCTGCCGTGATGTGGCACATCGCCGTCTGGTTGAGTATGGAAGAGAACTTCCATATGATATCAAGGACAAAGCAATTTTCCACGCTGGCCCAATCGTTCGTAAAATTGAGGGAACAGAAGATGACTATGAAATGGTTTCCGTTGGACCGACAACCTCCATGCGTATGGAGAAATTTGAGTATGAATTTACTAAGCTTACAGGTGTAAGAGTAATCGTTGGAAAAGGCGGAATGGGACCGAACACAGAGCGTGCATGTAAAGAGTTTGGTGCGATCACTGTGTATTCCCGGCTGGCTGTGCAGTAGTAGCTGCAACAGAGGTTGAGAAGATCGTAGAACATCACTGGGATGAGCTTGGAATGCCTGAGACCTTATGGTGCAACAAAGTAAAAGAATTTGGTCCACTGATCGTATCTATCGATGCACAGGGCCGCAACCTGTTTGAAGAAAACAAGGTTATCTTCAATGAGAGAAAAGAAGCCGCTAAGCAGGCTATTTATCCGGAAGTTAAGTTTATTAAATAATGCATTTCAGTTTTACAAAAGTAAAAACCGTACGATTTCTTCTTTATTGTTTCAAAGATAAAAAAAGATAAACATCATCTAAGATGAAAAGAAAAGGTGGCTCACAGATTTTCTTCATACATGGTCTGTGGGCTGCTTTTTTCTGTATACGAAATTTAAATAAATAGTAACTTTAACCGAATCAAGTAAGTCCCCTGCGGAGGTTGCGAAAAGCAATAAGCAGTGTGGGGACTCGCATACAAATGATTATGCCACTGCTACATCTTTTTCCTCCGCCTTGAAATAAAAAAAATTATCCTGCAAGATTGTTTCAGGAATTAACATGTCGACACATTAGAGCGTGTCTGAAAAATCATTCCCGCAATCTGCACGCCCCACTTTGCGATATATTTTGTCCGAATTCGGTTGTCGTAGCCCATGAATTTTGGCAAGTAAAGATTATCTGAAAACTGAAAAAATAGGTATAAAAAATAAATATAGGGCTGTTGCAATGACGGAAAATAAGGTATGATATCTGCAGAAGCATGTTACACGTTTCTATAACCCGGGTGAAGTAAATGAAAAAGGCAATAATCTGTTGAGATATCTTCACCGGATAGACACAAAATCATTTGGAGAAAGTTATATGAAAAAGTTTAAGTTAAATGTACAGAGACATATCTGCATTTTATTATGCTTTATTTTATATATTACCGTGCTTCCCCTTCCTGTATCAGCAGAGGAAGCAAAATCCAAAACAGTCAGAGTAGGCTGGTATGAAGGAACTTATAATACCACAGGAGCAGACGGTCAGAGGAGAGGCTACAGCTACGAATACCAGCAGGCAGTAGCTGCGCATACCGGATGGAAATATGAATATGTGGAGGGAAGCTGGGCAGAACTGATGAGTATGCTGAAAAATGGACAGATCGATCTGCTGGGAGGCATTTCCTATACAGAGGAACGTTCCACTTCCATGCTTTTTTCAGAATTGCCTATGGGAGAGGATAAATATTACCTGTATGTGGATACTTCTAATACAGATATCTCCATTTCAGATCTGACTACATTAAATGGAAAAAGAATCGGTATGCTGCCGAATGCACTTCCTGCCGAAATGTTCCATGAGTGGAGAAAAGTCATGGAGTGAACACGCAGCAGGTTGATATTACCGGTGCAGATGATGTTCGTCAGAAATTGAAAAATCATGAAATTGACGGATTTGTTTTAAATGAATCTCCACAGTGGGAAAGAGACGATATTTCTCCTGCTATTCTGATTGGTAGCTCCTATAATTATTTTGCAGTCAGCAACGCCCGGATTTGAAAGAAGAGCTGGATCAGGTAATGCAGAAGATAGAGAGGGAGAATCCTTTTTATACAGACGATCTTTATAAAAGGTATCTCTCTGCAAATTCCCTTGAAACTCTTACGGATGAGGAACAGAACTGGCTGGAACAGCATGGGGCGGTCAGGATTGGATATCTGAAAAATGATGTGGGTATCAGCCTTGTGGATACGGAGTCAGAGAAACCGGTAGGAATTATTAACGATTATATTAGTCTGGTATCCGGTTATCTGGGTGAACAAGCCATAGAATTTCAACTGACAGGTTTTGAATCCCAGGAGAAAGAGCTGCAGGCATTAAAGGATAACAGGATTGATATGATTTTTCATATGAACCAGAATCCATATGAAGCTGAGCAGAATGATATTGTATTGTCAAATACTGTTTTTGAAATTAATGTTGCAGTACTCACCGGTGTTAAGAAGTTTGATGAAAATAAAGAGAATACAGTAGCAGTGAGCAGGAATAACCTGCTGGGGAAGTGGTATATTTCTTTTAATTATCCATTCTGGAAAATAAAGGAATACGACTCATCTGCTGAGGCCGATAAAGCAGTTCAAAGTGGAGAGGCAGACTGCTTTGTTGTGAAGGCAGGACAGTCATTAAAGACACTGGAGGACAGCAAAATGCGCAGTATTTTTCTTACGAAATCCGGCGCTTCCTGCTTTGCGGTCACCAGGGAAAACACAACATTAATGAATATCCTGAACAAAACCATTCAGACTCTGCCTGCTTCCAGACTTTCCAGTCAGTTTTACGTATATGAAAACGCACCGGGCAAGGTTACTCTGGCAGAATACATAAAGGATAATCTGCGGGTAGTTTCCATTTGGTTTGTAAGTGTGGTCTTGATTATTGTATGGATTATAGTTTATCTGCTGATACAAGCGAGAAAAGCCAAGATTCAGGCAGAAAAGGCTAATGCCGCCAAATCAGAGTTCCTTTTCAATATGTCTCACGATATCCGGACACCCATGAATGCCCTGCTGGGATACAGTGACTGATAAAAAGGGAACTGACTGATCCGAAACTTCTGGATTATCAGGAGAAGATGGAACAGTCCGGAAATCTGCTTCTGTCTATTATCAATAATGTGCTGGACATGGCCGGATTGAAAGCGGTAAGGTGGAACTGGATGAAGATTATGTGAAGATCAGAGATATTTATCAGGGAATTTACAAAATTTTCCAGGCGGAAGCGGAGAAAAAATGTATTCACCTTAAGATGGAATATGATGTCAAGCATGAGCACGTAATCTGCGATGAGACGAAGAACAAGGAAATTTTCCTCAATCTGATCAGTAATGCGGTAAAATATACAGCTTCAGGGGGAAGAGTTACCATAAGGATCACAGAGCTTGACTGTGACAGGAAAGACTATGTGCGGATACGGACTCAGGTAATTGATACAGGTATCGGAATGAGCGAAGAATTCCTTCCATCTCTCTTTGAGCTTTTGCCAGGGAACGAAATACAACAGACGGAAAGATTGCGGGAACAGGTCTGGGAATGCCGATCATAAAGAAGTATATTGATATGATGTACGGAACTATTGAAGTAGAAAGTAAGCAGGGAGAAGGAAGTAAATTACAGTTACCCTGGAATACAGGATTGCTGATAAGAGCTACTATGAACAGGATACGGAAAAATCTTCAGATGTGGATGAAACAGACAGAATCAGCGGAAAACATATTTTGCTTGCCGAGGATAATGATCTGAATGCGGAAATCGCACAGTTTATCCTGGAGGATATGGGACTTATGGTTGATCGTGTTGAGGATGGAGTTCAGTGTGTGTCAAGGATAGAACAGAAACCGGCAGGCACCTATGACCTGATCCTTATGGATATCCAGATGCCGAACATGGACGGCTACAGGGCAACTGAGATGATCCGCGGACTGTCAGATAAAGACAAAGCCACTATTCCAATCATAGCCATGACAGCCAATGCCTTTGAGGAAGACAGAAAAAAGGCACTGGCAAAAGGAATGAACGGACATATTGCAAAACCTGTTGATGCAGAAAAAGTTGAGAAGACTATTTGTTCGGTTTTAGGCAGCCAGAGTGAACAGTAACGCGACACGTTAAAGTACAGAACAGGTATTCGCTTGCTCTGTACTTTTTTTATATGGGATGATATACTGAAAATATAACCATATTAAACATATTTCAATTTTTGATAAGTGAAATTTGATTAAAACAGGAGAATATTATGGATCATTTTGAATTGCATTCCGAGTACAAGCCAACTGGAGATCAGCTCAGGCAATTGAACGTCTGGTCAGAGGCTTTAAAGAAGGCAACCAGTTCGAAACTTTACTGGGTGTCACCGGTTCCGGCAAGACATTTACCATGGCGAACGTCATCGCCCAGCTAAACAAACCAACTCTCATCCTCGCCCACAACAAAACTCTCGCGGCGCAGCTTTACGGTGAGATGAAAGAATTCTTCCCTGAGAACGCAGTGGAATATTTTGTCTCCTATTATGACTACTATCAGCCGGAGGCTTATGTCCCGTCTTCAGACACCTATATTGCCAAAGACTCCTCCATCAATGACGAGATTGACAAACTCCGTCTCTCTGCCACAGCCGCAATGTCAGAGCGGAAAGACGTAGTGGTCATTTCCTCCGTTTCCTGTATCTACGGACTGGGTTCCCCTCAGGAATTCTTTGACATGATGATTTCCCTGCGTCCGGGAATGACCAAAGACAGGGATGAGGTAATCCGGGAGCTGATCGACATTCAGTACACCAGAAATGAGATGGACTTCCACCGAAGCACCTTCCGTGTCCGTGGAGATACCCTGGAAATTTTTCCTGCCAACAGCTCCGATACAGCCGTGAGAGTAGAATTTTTCGGAGATGAGATCGACCGTATTTCAGAAATTGATGTACTGACAGGAGAAATCAAATGCCAGCGTTCTCATATCAGTATCTTCCCTGCATCCCACTATGTAGTGCCAGCAGAACAGATCCAGAGAGCAGCTGTAGCAATAGAAGAAGAATTAAAAGAACGTGTAGAGTATTTCAAAAGCGAAGACAAGCTTCTGGAAGCCCAGCGAATCTCAGAACGCACCAATTCGACATTGAAATGATGAAAGAAACCGGATTCTGTTCAGGAATCGAAAATTATTCCAGACATCTGTCAGGATTAAAGCCCGGACAGCCGCCATACACACTGCTGGACTATTTTGGAGATGACTTCTTACTTATTATAGACGAATCTCATATCACAGTACCTCAGGTAGGAGGAATGTACGCCGGTGACCAGAGCCGGAAGCAGACATTGGTGGACTATGGTTTCCGTCTTCCTTCGGCAAAGGACAACCGTCCTTTAAGCTTCGAAGAATTCGAATCCAAACTGGATCAGGTCATGTTTGTATCTGCCACTCCGGGACAATATGAGTATGATCATGAACTCCTCCGTGCAGAACAGATCATCCGTCCAACCGGACTTCTGGATCCGAAAGTAGAAGTCCGCCCCATTGAAGGCCAGATCGATGATCTGATCGGAGAAGTAAACAAAGAAGTGTCAAAGAAACACAAAATCCTGATTACCACTCTCACCAAACGAATGGCAGAAGACCTGACAGAATATATGAAAGAAGTAGGAATCAGAGTCCGTTACCTCCATTCCGATATCGATACCTTAGAGCGTGCCCGCATTATTCGTGATATGCGTCTGGATGTTTTTGATGTTCTGGTAGGAATCAACCTTCTTCGAGAAGGCCTGGACATCCCGGAGATCACCCTGGTAGCAATCCTGGATGCAGACAAAGAAGGCTTCCTCCGTTCCGAAACCTCTCTCATCCAGACCATCGGACGAGCTGCCCGAAACAGTGAAGGCCATGTAATCATGTACGCAGACAACATGACCGATTCCATGCACAAAGCCATCACCGAAACCAACCGCCGCCGAACCATCCAGGAAGCCTATAACAAAGAACACGGAATCACTCCGACTACTATCAAAAAAGCAGTCCGCGACCTCATTGCCGTATCCAAAGCAGTAGCCGAAACCGAAGTCCGACTCCAGAAAGACCCAGAGTCCATGACCCGCAAAGAACTCACCAAACTCATCGCCCAGGTAGAAAAACAAATGCGCGCCGCAGCCGCAGACCTCAACTTTGAACAGGCCGCCGAACTCCGCGATAAAATGATCGACCTGAAAAAGAATCTGGATATTTTAGATAAATAGTGCTATACTGAGTCTTTTTCATCTGTGTAATCGAATTTGAAGACAAGCAAGTGATATAGTTATTCTATAGCAATTCTCTAAAATAATGTATCTTAATCCAGTCCATCAGAGTGTGAAATCCTGCGTCAGATATCTTCCTTGTCTTTCGCACTTTGCTGAACTGTCTTAAATGCATTATTTACAAGGATTGCTATAGAAGAGGCGATTTGCCTCCCAGGCGAGAGCCCCGCCTGTATAATCGTCCTGAACAGCCAGCGGGGAGAAATTATTGATATTGTGTGCCTTTAGCAGATTTCTGCAGACTTAGTATCTCTTAGCGTCCGAAACCGCACACAATATCAATAATTTCTCCCCGCGTCCCTTTTCTATAACATAATCTTAATAACCCCTATTGTTCATAAAATAACAAAAAATTCACAAAATAATATTGACAAACCAAATCAAGAGTGCTATCTTATGAGCATAAGGTGTTAGCACTCCTAAAACATGAGTGCTAACAAACCAAAAACAAAGGCAGTAAAGGAGTGGAACTTCATGGATCAGGAATTAGATGATCGTAAAAAGAAAATACTAAAAGCCATCATCAAAACCTACATGGAAACAGGCGAACCGGTGGGTTCCCGGACCATTTCCAAGTTTGCAGATTTAAATGTAAGCTCTGCCACCATCCGGAATGAGATGTCAGACCTGACAGATATGGGATATATCGTACAGCCCCACACCTCAGCCGGAAGAATTCCTTCTGATAAAGGTTATCGCCTCTACGTAGACGAGCTGATGAAAGAAAAGGAATCAGAGGTTCAGGAAATCAAGGATCTCATGATAGAGAAAACTGACAAACTGGATAAAATGTTGAAGCAGGTAGCAAAGGTACTGGCCTCCAATACCAACTATGCAACAATGATCTCTGTTCCACAGTACAGCGGAAGCAAGATTAAATTCATCCAGCTTTCCCGTGTGACACCCCTTCAGCTTGTGGCAGTAGTAGTGAGTGATAACAATGTCATCCGAAACCAGATCATCAATCTGGATGAGGAGATGGACGATCAGACAATCCTGAAATTAAATCTTCTTCTTAACACCAACTTAAATGGGGTGCCCATTCAGGATATCAACCTGGGAATGATTGCCCGCCTGAAAGAACAGGCAGGTGTACATGGCTCTGTGGTTGGCACAGTCCTTGATGCAGTGGCAGACACCATCCAGGTAGACGAAGACGATATGCAGATATATACTTCAGGAGCAACCAACATTTTCAAGTATCCGGAGCTTGCAGACACAAGCAAAGCGAGCGAGCTGATTTCAGCATTTGAAGAGAAGCAGGATCTGGTAGACCTGGTGAAAGAGAGAATGTCTGATACCGAGAACACAGGAATTCAGGTGTACATTGGTGATGAGATGCCGGTGCAGACCATGAAAGACTGCAGTGTAGTCACAGCCACTTACGAACTTGGAAAAGGAATGCATGGTACCATCGGTATCATCGGTCCCAAGCGTATGGATTATGCAAACGTAGTTGACAGCCTGAAGGCTTTGAAAGTCCAGCTGGACGAACTGATTAAGAAAGAGAGTTAGAAAGGCGGTAATAGAGAGTGTCAGAAGAAACAAAGAACACAGCTCAGGAAGAAGAGACAACAGATACTCCGGTAACAGAAGAAACTGTTGAGAATGAACCTGAAGTTGTAGAGAACGGCGAAGCAGAAACAGAAGGAAATCCCGGTAGAGGACGGAGACGAGGAAGCTTCCCAGGATGATAAGAAAGACAGCAAATCAAAAACTTTCTTTCTTCGGCAAAGAAGAAAAAAGAAGAAGATAAATTTGAA
>ENA-OQCS01001436-OQCS01001436.1-human-gut-metagenome-genome-assembly--contig:-NODE-1436-length-12290-cov-2.547973_pt1 | contig 12290 bp, 12 predicted proteins | sample MGYA00242757_ERZ504575 | MGnify/ENA primary metagenome ERZ504575 (study PRJEB26092, sample SAMD00036297) | human gut metagenome | host: Homo sapiens | study: EMG produced TPA metagenomics assembly of...
AAAATTGATGAGTATCAATCGAAGAAGCTATCCAGCTTACAAGATTTGAGAGGAAGCTATCAGTTTCAGGGATACCAGCTCAATATTGATCATGTACAAGGAGATCCATTTGCTTCTCCGTCAAAGCTGAGTATTCAGGTGAAGAAAATCCAGGCGAGATTTCCAGAAGAATATTATAAAGAAGAACACAGAAGAATTGCGCTTCAGGATTATCTGACAAGACAATTCGGAAAAGCTGTTTCCAAATTTATTTTCCAGGCAAAGGGTTCCGGGAAAAGTGGATTGATTGGGATAAGCCGCTGTGGACAGGAGGTTCTGGATAGGACTGCATTTGAAATTAAGGATGGAGATCTTCTGGTACGGTTTGAAGTTGGATTTCCGGCAAATGGACGGACGATCAATGCATTTGAACTGAGGAAGATTTTGTTTGAGTATCTTCCGGAAATAGCTGACAGATCTTTATATTATAAGAACCTGAATCAGCAGGAAGTGAAAAAGTGTATAGAACTTGCGGAAGATCAACATTATATAAGAAGAGAACTGACAAAGCGGAGACTTATTGCATTTGTGGCAAATGGTTCTATACTGCCAAGAGAAAGTGGTGTATCACAGAAGCCTATGAAAGGTGCAATTGCTTTTGAAGCACCGGAAAGTATGGAAGTAGAGATGGAACTTCCACACCGGGGTAAAATAAAAGGAATGGGAATCCCGGAAGGAATTACTTTGATCGTGGGTGGAGGATATCATGGAAAATCAACACTTCTGAAGGCACTCGAACAGGGAATTTACAATCACTCGCCGGAGATGGAAGAGAATACGTGATTACTTCGGATACTGCGATGAAGATCCGGGCCGAGGACGGAAGATGTGTATCCCATATCAATATTTCACCGTTTATCAATGATCTGCCGAATAAGAAAGATACAGTGAATTTTTTTACAGAGGATGCCAGTGGTTCGACTTCGCAGGCTGCAAATGTGTAGAAGCGGTACAGTCAGGTGCAAAATGTCTTTTGATCGATGAAGACACCTGTGCGACGAACTTTATGGTCAGGATGAGTTGATGCAGGCTGTCGTATCCGGTGAACAGGAACCAATTACACCATTTACTCTTCAGGCAGGTAATCTGTATCAAAAGCAGGGAATTTCTATTATTCTGGTGGCCGGAAGTTCTGGATCTTATTTTTACATTGCTGATCATGTGTTGCAGATGGATAATTACCGAACGTACGATATCACAGAAAAAGTGAAAACGGTGATTGGTGAAAAAAGTGAGACCGGAGAGAAAAAGGTTCCGGTTGATGTAGCTGTCTTATTTGATAAAGATTATCATAGAAGCTTAAAGGTCGGAAAAATGGAAAAGAAGAGAGATCAGGTGAAGATAAAACAGTTTGGTAAAGATTCATTTTCTATTGGAAGAGAAAATGTGGATCTGAAATATGTAGAACAAATCCTGGATGCAGAACAGACAACGGCATTAGCGTACTGCCTAGAGAATCTGCTGGAAGAAATGGAACGGAAGGAACAGGATGTTGATCTTTGCGTGGAAAAGCTCTGGAGTCAGATTAAGAAGCAGGGTCTGGCATCCCTTTGCAAAGGAAGTTATCTTTCTGTATCAATGGCACAGATCCGTAAACAGGATATTTACGCATGCCTGAACAGATATCGGGGATTTATCGGATAAGATTAAAGAATTTGGAGGAGAAGATCCGTGAGGAGATGGAAGAAAATTTTAAGTGCATCACTGGTGGCAGTGATGGTTGGAAGTCTTGGAATGACCGCATTTGCAGAAGATACGTCAGCAAATGAACCAATTGATACAACGGTCAGCAATTATAATCTGACAGAGGAAGAAACTTCCGGAAAAAATCAAGAAGAAATTAAAGCCCTGCAGCAGCAGAAAATCGATGAAGTAACACAGCAGGCATATGATATGAAGATCGCCAGCAATGAGCTGGAGAACTGGCCGGAAGGACCGGCTACTTACGGAGAGGCTGGGATTGTCATGGAGGCAAAAAGCGGTGCGATCCTTTATGCGAAAAACATTGACGGAAAGGCTTATCCTGCCAGTATTACAAAGATTTTAACGGCACTTGTCGCATTGGAAAACGGCAATCTTGATGACAAGATCACGATTACACAGAATAGTGTGGATTGTGTAGCAGAGGGGGATGCTTATATAGGAATGATCGCGGGGGAGGAAATTTCTTTAAATGATGCGCTTCACGCACTTCTGATGGCATCTGCAAATGAAGTTGCTTATGCGATTGCTGAAAATGTGGGTGGTTTAGGATATGATGGCTTTATTGCAAAGATGAATGAACGCGCAAAAGAGCTGGGAGCAGTAAATTCTGATTTTGAAAATCCGAATGGGCTGAATGCGCAGAACCATTATACGACGGCACGTGATATGGCACTTATTACACAGGAACTGCTTGAAAATCATGAAGAATTCAAGACGATTGCCCAGACACAGCAGTATACGATCGGTGCAACCAATCTGGTAAATCAGGCGAGAACCTTTCAGCAGAGTGATCTGATGTTTTACGAGGGAAACGACTATTATTATCCAAAGACAATAGCCGGAAAAACCGGTTATACAGATGAAGCACTCAACACGTTGGTATCCTGTGCAGCAGATGATAATCTGGAGCTGATCAGTGTTGTCTTGAAGACACATGGGAAAAATGTATACCCAGACTCCATCAATTTACTGGAGTATGGATTTAATAATTTCGCAAAATATACGATTGCGGATTATGAAGACTCCGCAGATTTTAAAGAAATTGATCCGAATGCATATGTTGTACTTCCGGAAAATGTAAATTTCCAAAGCCTGGATTATGAAATTACGCAGGATGACACGAACAGCAGCACCGGAACAGTAACTTATACTTATCAGGGCAACCCGGTCGGAAAAGCAGCTGTGACATTAAGTGATGAATATCTGCAGAAGGATAACACAGAAAATGAAGCACAGGTGTCCGGCGATAAGTCAGACAGTGAAACACAAAAGCAGGCTCAGAGTACAATACCACGAGAGGTAATCCTTGTAATCTGTGTGATTGCAGCAGTACTCATTCTTATTATTGTATGGAGGGCTGTTCTGAAACATTTGAGAAAGAAGAAAGTGGAAACAAACAGAAAGCGCAGAAGAGAAGTTGACAAAGATTAACGTCTGGTCAGTCAAATATAAGGAAAGAATCACGAAATCCCGCAGAACCCCTTGACGAAGCAAGGGGTTCTTTATTATAATACCTAGAAATGGTGAAAAAAGATCAAAAGACATTGACGAAGACAGTAAGGTTTATTTGAAAGGTAAAGCGAACCGGAGATGGTGGAAGACCGGTGCAAGTAGGGTAAATCTGAACATCACTTCCGAGTTGCAGTAACTGAAAGCAATCTGGCGAGTAAGTTCTGACGGTTATTTCCCCCGTTACAGGAAACTCATATGCTGGTATGCAGTAACAGGTGGTTAACGATGTACAGACTTTCGTCCTTTTACGGGTGAAGTCTTTTTAATTTTGCAGGAAATTCCAAATACTTCCTGCAATTAAGGGCACTACGTGCTGGGGCACATTTTTCTATATACCAAAAAATGCATACAAAGTCATTGATTCAGAAAGGAGCTTATCATGGCTAAGTACAAAAAAGTGGATACAGACCTGAAGTTTGTAGACAGAGAAAAAGAAGTTGAAAAATTCTGGAATGAAGAAGATATTTTCAAGAAAAGTATGGAGAACCGTAAAGAAGGAGAAACTTATACTTCTACGATGGACCTCCGACAGCAAATGGAAAACCGCATATCGGACACGTTCTTACCCGTGTAATCAAAGATATGATCCCGAGATACCGTACAATGAAGGGATACATGGTTCCGCGTAAGGCAGGATGGGATACCCACGGACTGCCGGTAGAGCTGGAAGTAGAAAAGCTGCTCGGCCTTGACGGAAAAGATCAGATTGAAAAATATGGTGTAGAACCATTTATCAATAAATGTAAAGAAAGTGTCTGGAAATACAAAGGAATGTGGGAAGATTTCTCTTCTACAGTAGGTTTCTGGGCAGATATGGAAAATCCATATGTTACTTATGATAATAACTTTATCGAGTCTGAATGGTGGGCTCTGAAGAAAATCTGGGATAAGGGACTCCTTTACAAAGGATTTAAGATCGTTCCGTATTGTCCACGTTGTGGAACACCACTTTCAGCACAGGAAGTTGCACAGGGATATAAGGACGTCAAAGAACGTTCTGCTATCGTTCGTTTCAAAGTGAAAGACGAAGATGCATACATCCTTGCATGGACAACCACACCTTGGACTCTTCCGTCTAATATCGCACTCTGCGTAAACCCGGAAGAAGATTACGCCAAAGTAAAATGTGCAGACGGATATACTTATTATATGGCATGCGCTCTGCTTGACACCATTCTTGGGAAATTTGCAGAAGAAGACAAACCGGCATACGAAGTTCTGGAAACTTACAAAGGAAAAGATCTGGAATACAAAGAATATGAACCGCTTTACCAGTGTGCATATGACTGCGCAGCAAAACAGAAAAAGAAAGCATTCTTTGTTACCTGTGATGATTATGTAACCCTGACAGATGGTACTGGTGTTGTTCATCTGGCACCAGCATTTGGTGAAGATGATGCGAAAGTAGGACGCAAATATGACCTTCCATTCGTACAGCTCGTTGACGAGAAAGGGGATATGGGCGAAACAACTCCATTTGCAGGACTTTTCGTAAAGAAAGCAGATCCGGAAGTACTTAAAGATCTGGATGCTCGTGGACTGCTCTTCGATGCTCCGAAGTTTGAACACAGTTATCCACACTGCTGGAGATGTGATACTCCACTGATCTACTATGCAAGAGAATCATGGTTCATCAAGATGACAGAAGTTAAAGATGACCTGATCGCAAATAATAATACTATCAACTGGATCCCGGAAAGCATTGGTAAAGGACGTTTTGGTGACTGGCTTGAAAATGTTCAGGACTGGGGTATCAGCCGTAACCGTTACTGGGGAACTCCACTGAATATCTGGGAATGCGAATGCGGATGCCAGCACTCGATCGGAAGCATTGAAGAACTGAAATCCATGTCAGACAACTGCCCGGATGATATCGAGCTTCACCGTCCATATATTGACGATGTAACAATCAAGTGTCCGAAGTGTGGAAAACAGATGCACCGTGTACCGGAAGTTATCGACTGCTGGTTCGACAGCGGATCCATGCCGTTTGCACAGCATCACTATCCATTTGAAAATAAAGAAGTATTTGAACAGCAGTTCCCGGCTCAGTTCATTTCTGAAGCCGTTGACCAGACAAGAGGATGGTTCTATTCTCTGCTGGCAATTTCAACCCTGATCTTCAACAAAGCACCATACCAGACGTAATCGTTCTCGGACATGTACAGGATGAAAATGGTCAGAAGATGAGTAAATCCAAAGGAAATGCGGTTGATCCGTTTGATGCTCTGGAGACATACGGTGCAGATGCGATCCGCTGGTATTTCTATGTAAACAGTGCACCGTGGCTGCCGAACCGTTTCCATGGAAAAGCGGTTATGGAAGGACAGAGAAAGTTCATGGGAACACTCTGGAACACCTATGCATTCTTCGTATTGTATGCTAATATTGATGATTTTGATGCAACAAAATATGCACTTGAATATGACAAATTATCTGTAATGGATAAATGGCTCTTATCAAAACTGAATACACTGATCAAGACAGTAGATAATCATCTTGCAAATTACCAGATTCCGGAAGCTGCAAGAGCACTTCAGGACTTCGTAGATGATATGAGTAACTGGTATGTAAGACGCTGCCGTGAACGTTTCTGGGCAAAAGGAATGGAACAGGATAAGATCAATGCTTACATGACTCTTTATACAGCACTCGTTACTGTATCAAAGGTTGCAGCACCGATGATCCCGTTCATGACCGAAGAAATTTATCAGAACCTGGTAAGAAGCGTAGATGAAAGCGCTCCGGAAAGTATCCACCTTTGTGATTATCCGGTTGCAAATGAAGCTTATATCGATAAGACTCTGGAAGAGAACATGGATGAAGTTCTGAAGATCGTTGTAATGGGACGTGCATGCCGTAATACAGCCAACATCAAGAACCGTCAGCCAATCGGAAAGATGTTCGTAAAAGGTGCTTCCGATCTGCCGGAGTTCTATCAGGATATCGTGACAGATGAGCTGAATGTAAAAGAAATCGAACTTACAGATGATGTTCGTGCATTTACTTCTTATACATTTAAACCACAATTAAAGACAGTTGGACCAAAATATGGTAAATTGTTAGGTGGAATCAAGAATGAACTCAGCAATCTGGACGGAAATGCTGCTATGGACGAACTGAATGCGACAGGTGTTCTGAAGCTTCAGGTAAATGGACAGGAAATTGAACTTGCAAAAGAAGACCTTCTGATCGACATGGCACAGATGGAAGGATATGTATCTGAGAGTGACTATGGTATCACCGTTGTACTGGATACAAACCTGACAGAAGAACTTCTGACAGAAGGATTTGTACGTGAGATCATCAGCAAGATCCAGACTATGCGTAAGGAAGCCGGATTTGAAGTTATGGATAAGATCAAGGTAACTTACGACGGAAGCGAAAAGGCAGAAAAAAGTATTTGCAGAGTATGCAGAGCAGATCGGACAGGAGACACTTGCGGTAGCAGTTGAAAAGGCTGAACCTGCAGGCTATGTGAAAGACTGGAAGATCAACGGTGAAGCTGTAAATATGGGCGTAGAAAAGCAGGGAGAATAATCCCTGCCGCTGCGCAAAAATGAGAAGGGAATATAGGCATGTACAGTAAAAGATTTGAAAAAGAAACTTTTAAAAATGATGTGAAAGAAAATGTGCGGACACTGTATCCGTAAAGAGATTGAAGAAGCAACTCCGCAGCAGATTTTCCAGGCAGTATCTTATGCAGTAAAAGAAGCAATCGTAGATGACTGGCTTGCGACACAGAAAACATACGAAAAAGAAGATCCAAAGACCGTATATTATATGTCAATGGAATTTCTTATGGGACGTGCACTTGGCAACAACCTGATCAACATGACTGCATATAAAGAAGTAAAAGAAGCCCTTGATGAGATGGGCATTGATCTGAATGTGGTAGAAGATCAGGAACCGGATGCAGCACTTGGTAATGGTGGTCTTGGACGTCTTGCAGCTTGCTTCCTGGATTCACTTGCATCTCTTGGATACGCAGCTTACGGCTGTGGAATCCGTTACCGCTACGGTATGTTCAAACAGAAGATCAAAGATGGCTATCAGGTAGAAGTACCGGATAACTGGCTCAAAGATGGCAATCCGTTTGAAATCCGTCGTGACGAGTATGCAAAGGAAGTCCGTTTTGGTGGTACCATTCGTGTACAGTATAATGAACAGACCAAGAAAGAAGATTTCATCCAGGAAAATTATGAATCCGTACTTGCTATTCCATATGATATGCCGATCGTAGGATATGCAACCACGTAGTCAATACACTGCGTATCTGGGATGCACAGGCAATCACAGACTTTAAACTGGATGCATTTGACAGAGGAGAATACCATAAAGCGATCGAGCAGGAAAACCTTGCAAAAACGATCGTAGAGGTTCTTTATCCAAATGACAACCACTATGCAGGAAAAGAGCTTCGTCTGAAACAGCAGTATTTCTTTGTATCTGCCAGTCTTCAGGTTATGCTTGATAAATATAAAAAGAAACACAAAGATGTGCGCAAACTGTATGAAAAAGTTACGATCCAGATGAACGATACTCACCCGACTGTAGCAGTTGCAGAGTTGATGCGTCTGCTCATTGACCAGGAAGGTCTTGGATGGGATGAAGCATGGGAAGTAACAACAAAGACGGTTGCTTACACCAACCATACTATCATGTCAGAAGCACTTGAAAAATGGCCGATCGACCTGTTCTCAAGACTGCTTCCGCGTGTATACCAGATTGTACAGGAAATTAACCGCCGTTTTGTAGAACAGGTTCGCCGTATGTATCCGGGCAATGAAGATAAAGTCCGTAAGATGGCTATCCTGATGGACGGTCAGGTAAGAATGGCACATATGGCTATTATTGCAGGCTACTCCGTAAATGGTGTTGCAAGACTTCATACAGAGATTCTGAAACATCAGGAATTAAAAGATTTCTACGAAATGATGCCGGAGAAATTCAACAACAAGACCAATGGTATCACACAGAGAAGATTCCTTCTTCATGGGAACCGCTGCTTGCAGACTGGGTAACAGACCACATCGGAGACGGCTGGATCACAGATCTGTCCCAGATGTCAAAATTAAAACCGCTTGCAGATGATCCGAAGGCAAGAGCAGAATTTATGGATATCAAATACAAGAACAAAGAACGTCTTGCAAAATATATTCTGGAACACAATGGAGTAGAGATCGATCCGAGATCTATTTATGATGTACAGGTTAAACGTCTTCATGAATATAAGAGACAGCTTCTTAATATTCTGCATGTAATGTATCTGTACAACCAGATCAAAGAACATCCGGAGATGTCCTTCTATCCGAGAACATTTATCTTTGGTGCAAAAGCTTCCGCAGGATATGTCCGTGCAAAAGAGATCATCAAACTGATCAACTCTGTAGCAGATGTGGTAAATAATGACCTGAGCATCAATGGAAAGTTGAAAGTCGTATTTATCGAAGATTACCGCGTATCCAACGCAGAATGGATCTTCGCGGCAGCAGATGTCAGCGAACAGATTTCTACCGCTTCCAAAGAAGCTTCCGGAACAGGTAACATGAAGTTCATGCTGAACGGTGCACCGACACTTGGAACTATGGATGGAGCCAATGTAGAGATCGTAGAAGAAGTTGGAATTGAAAATGCATTTATTTTCGGCCTCAGTTCTGACGAAGTTATCAACTATGAGAATAATGGCGGATATAACCCGCAGGAGATCTACTTCAATGACTGGGATATTAAGAGAGTCGTTGACCAGTTGATGGATGGAACTTATTCACATGGTGACCATGAGATGTTCCGCGACCTGTATAATTCACTTCTGAATACACAGGGTGGAGACCGACCGGACAGATACTTTATCCTGAAAGACTTCCGCTCTTACGCAGAAGCACAGAAGAAAGTGGAAGAAGCTTACAAAGATCCGGATCGTTGGGCTAAGATGGCACTTCTGAATACAGCAAGTTGTGGTAAATTTACTTCAGACAGAACCATTCAGGAATATGTTGATAATATCTGGAAACTGGATTATGTTACAGTTAAACCAGAAGCATAATCAGTCAAAACCTCTCATACAGTGGTATGGGAGGTTTTATTATGCGAAAATACTTCAGACAGGCAGGCTATTTTGCTGCCATTCTTATATTACTTCCGTATGTGGTTACGATTCTGCTGAATGGCAGAAGCAGTTTAGCGCAGGACAATGGGACGAGCCCGTATGTGTCCGTAAAAAGTGACGAAAAGAACAGAAAAATTTCACTGGATGAATATGGGATCGGGATTCTGGCTAAAGAAATTGAGGGAGATGCGGAGGAGGAAGCGTTAAAGGCACAGGCAGTGTTGATCCGGACCAGCATTTACAAAAGCATCCAGGATGAGGGCACCAGCACTGTCCTGACGAAGGAATACTGGACCAGGCAGCAGATGGAGAGCAACTGGGGAGCAGATCATTATGGAGAATATTATGAGAAGATGAAAGCTGCGTGGGATGAGACGAGGGGACAGGTTCTGATGTATGACGGAAAGCTGATCCTGACCCCGTATCACCGGCTAAGCAACGGAAAAACAAGGTCTGGAAATGAAGTGTTTGGTTCGGAAGAGTATCCGTATCTTCAGAGCAGGGAATGTCCCGAAGATGTGGAGGCAAAAGAGGAGATGACCGTGTCCATGATCCAGGGAAGCGACATGGAAGTGACAGGAACTGACAGTGCCGGGTATGTGACAGCAGTCCGTTGTGGCAGTGAAACAGTAAATGGTGAAGAATTCCGGAGAACCTACCATCTTCCTCGTCATGTTTTGCGCTTCAGGATTATGACGGGCAGACAAGGGTTACGGCGAAGGGAATCGGGCACGGTCTTGGGATGAGCCAGTACACGGCAGAGAAGATGGCAGAGGAAGGGAAAACCTGTGAAGAAATCCTGCAATATTTTTTCACTGATGTCAGTCTGGAAGAGGTCACGGATATTGTGATCGAAAAAAACGAAAAGGGAGAATAAGTTGGTCATTTTCTGGCAAAAATATTGTCAGAGGTGATAGAATATGAATAAAAAGCAGCAGTCCTCTAATAAGAGGAGAAAAAGAGCGTCGATCGGTCTTGCGGTCTGCTTTGCCGCTGCTATTGTGCTTACAGGAGCCTATACATGGAGAAATTACCGGGCAAATGTGAAGGATGAGCAGGCAAAGATCGAGGAAGAACAGCAGGCGAAAGAGGAAGAAATCAAAAGAAATACGGAAGAGACAAGCAGTATTGCAAAGAAAGCGCTGGAAGATGAAGAACCTGTGACAAAAGAGGACAGCCAGGCTGCAAATACGGCAGCAGATGGAAGTACAGAGAACCGGATGGATACATGGGAGACGGACAGCACGCAGACCGCAGGAACGGCAATGAACCTGAATTTCGGGGAGGACAGCAGCTTCTGTGGCCGGTGGACGGCAATGTGCTGATGAGCTACAGTATGGATAAAACCGTATATTTTTCTACATTGGACCAGTACCGATATAATCCGGCGATGATCATATCCGGTGCGGTGAACGATAACGTGATCGCAGCAGCACCGGGTCTTGTAAAATCCATTGATACCTTTGCACAGACGGGAATCACGGTGACCCTGGATATGGGGAATGGCTACGAGTGCATGTACGGACAGCTCAAGGAAGTGCAGGTGAAAGTCGGTGATTATCTGGAAGCGGGAAATGTGATCGGATATCTGGAGATTCCGACCAAGTATTACAGTCTGGAAGGCTGCAATCTGTATTTCGAGATGTTAAAAGATGGTCAGCCGGTCAATCCGATGGACTATCTGGCTGAAGAATAAGAGCAGAAGAAAGGAAGAGGGGCTTTTTGGTCCCTCTTTGAAGCAATGAATTATACATATATTTTAAAATGCAAGGATGAAACATTATATACCGGGTGGACGAATGATATTGAGAAGCGTCTGGAAGCGCATAATGCCGGGAAAGGCGCAAAATACACCAGATCCAGGAGACCGGTGGAGCTGGTGTATCTGGAGCAGTTTGAGACAAAGGAAGAGGCGATGCGGCGGAGTATGCGATTAAGCATATGACGCGGAGGCGAGCTGCTGGTGATGAGCTATAAAGAGACGGGGCAGTAGGGCATGAAACAGGAGAAGCAGATTTGCTTCTCCTGTCGGCATTTTGTGCAGAATAAAAAATTACTTCCGCAGCTTTAGTGGGGCGAGATTTCTGGATTTTTCGAGGATGCAAGGTTTACAATAAAGAATACATTACAACAAAGTGGCAGGCACTTCCGCCCATCACGAAGAGGTGGAAGATTTCGTGGCTGCCGAAATTCTTATGCTTACTGTTGAAAATCGGAAGCTTCAGTGCATAGATCACACCGCCGATTGTGTAAATGATTCCGCCGGCGAGAAGCCATCCGAATTCTGCACGTGTCAGATTGTTGAGGATCTGACTGAATGCGAGGACACAGATCCATCCCATACTAATGTAGAGGACGGAGGATACCCATTTCGGGCAGAATACCCAGAATCCTTTGATAATAATTCCGGTGATTGCGATACCCCATACAAGTGCGAGCATGATAAGTCCGGTTCTGCGTTCCAGTACCAGCAGGCAGATCGGTGTGTAGCTTCCGGCGATCAGTACGAAGATCATCATATGGTCGATCTTTTTCAGGATCGTGTTGACACGTTCGGAAAGATCAAAGGTATGATAGGTTGTGCTTGCGGCGTATTAAAAGAATCAGGCTGACTGCATTAGATTGCAAGCGAGATCAGGTAAATCCGGCTCGGTTCGTGGGCTGCTTTTATTAAAAGTGGAAATGCGGCAAAAATTGCCATCAGCATGCCGATAAAATGTGTGATTGCACTTCCTGGATCTTTAATATGTTTCTTTTTCATCATAAATCCCTCCTTAGAGATAAATAATTAAAACCATTACACGTAGTAATCAATACTACATTAAGTATATGAGTATATTATACCGTTTATGCATAAAATGCAAGTGAAAATTGACTTTTTAAAAATTATTGTTAGAATATAACGACGAATTGTTACGATGCTCTT
>ENA-OQCS01001437-OQCS01001437.1-human-gut-metagenome-genome-assembly--contig:-NODE-1437-length-12286-cov-6.797927_pt1 | contig 12286 bp, 14 predicted proteins | sample MGYA00242757_ERZ504575 | MGnify/ENA primary metagenome ERZ504575 (study PRJEB26092, sample SAMD00036297) | human gut metagenome | host: Homo sapiens | study: EMG produced TPA metagenomics assembly of...
AGAACATGATAGAGACATAAATGCATCCATCAATATATTGATGCAAGGCATATTAGCAAATTAGCTAACAACAAAAATAACCGCAGGGACTGCGGGGATAGCTTGGTAAGAAAGGTTTCGATAGAAATCTGTTCCCAAGAATTTCGTCACTTCAGTGATGAGAGGTTCAAATTGTGGCATGAACTTTTTAAATCTTTCATCCATTCCTGCATACAACATTTCGCAAGTATTTCCATATTGAATACTAAGTATTCCTGCAATTGCGATATCTTTGTTTTCTTGCCCAAATTCAGAAAATATTTCTTTAAATTCTTTTATATCTTTATCTACACTTCGCAATTGATCTTCTAAACGATGCAATTTCTTTTTTGCATTTTCACAAGTTTGAGCAATTTCCTTTTCAAGTTTTCCCTTTTTTATTTTTGCATCTTCATTTAATTTATATACATTACATGTAGCTAAGAAGATAACGCCTCCTTCAGGATAATTTTCTAACAATGTCTTAAAATAGCCTTTATCTCTTAGCGGAACTCCTTTTCTTGATTTCGTCAATTCTACAAGTCGGCTAAATTCATCTAGTAATTCACCTTGTCCATGAATAATTTGAACATTTCTACGGTCTGCATCCTTTATTAAACGTTTCGTATGTTTTGGCAATGTTTCATTTATATTTTCATATGAATATACGTTCGATTGAAATCTTGGCTGCACTGTATCCGCAATACTTGTCGTATATCCAAGATGAATTGCATTACAGCTTTTAAATGTATCTAAATATAATTCTGTTTCCTTATATCTATTTGTGTTATAGGATTTTGAATCATAATCATTAACATGAATAGCAGGATCAAATTTAATGAAGATACAATGATCTTTTTGGGCTAACTTTTTTAATTGATCAAAATAATATTGAACAAGCTCTTTATCCTTATAATCCATAATAGGACCTCGAGGTAAGTAGTACATACAAAATGATAATGGCAATCTTTTTATCAACACTAAACCTGTTGCGACTAATACATTATCTCTATATACCCCTGTATACATGTGATCCCAATTACTTTTTACTTTTGCCCAATTATAGCTTTGTAATAAATTACAATATTCACGATTTTTCACAAATTCATCAAATTCTTCTTGGTTTATATCTTTAAAAAATAAATACGACATATCAAATTCCATCCTTACTTGGACATAATAGATAGTCGTACTTAAATCATGCTTAAATTATTTGTGTTTTGTGTTTCTTTCTTTGATTTTTTATAAAATTTAAATGCTACATTATACAATAATGAATTTACTGGAATATCAAATTCTCCAATGTATTCATTGATTCTTGGATGATAAATTTCTTTAAAATCAACAAGTCCTCCTTTTAGAGTTCCTTCAATTCCGCCCATATTACTTGTATTACATCCAAGTTCAAAACATTTTTCCATTGTTTTATACCAAGTTAAATAAGGTCCCATTAATCGTTTGAAATCTTCATTCATACCTGCATATAGAATTTCTGATGTATGACCATATTTTACAGTTAATGTTCCACAAACACAGACTGTTTCTCCATATGTTTTTACATCTTCTTCATATTTACTGATTTTATTTTCTAATGAATCTTTTAATTCTTCTAATGTGAAACGTTTTTTCTTTGCGTTTTCTGGGCAATTATCTAAATCTAATAAACACTTTTCATATCTTTCCTTCGTTTCATTTAACATATCATGAATATGGAAATAAGCTAAAGTGATAAACGCATCATCCTTATATGTATCTAGAAGTAATTCATAATATTCTTTTGTTCTTAAAGAAATACCTTTTCTTTCTTCTGTACATTTCATAACTTTGTCAAAATCATCTAATAATTCTTTATGTCCAAATTGAATATCTAGATTTTGTTTCTGGGCAACTTTAATATTCTTTTTTCCTTTTTTGGATAAACTATCCATGCCAAAATCGTCCGCATATTCAACCATATTGTATCTTGGCTGAATGGTTGTATCAAAATCCTTGTTGAATCCATAATGAATGGCTTTACAAGATTTAATATTTTCGAACTCTTCCTTATAATTAAATTCTTTTCTTTCTTCATCTAAATGAAAACTAGAAACTAAAATACTTGGATCGAATTTTATAAACAAGCAATGTTCTTTTTTAGCAATATTCTTTAATTCTGTAAAATAAAAATTTAATAATTCTTTATTCTTAAAATCCAAAATTGGTCCTCTAGGCAAATAAAACATTGAAAAAGACAAAGGTAACGGACGAATCAATACCAATCCTGCCGCAATTAATCGTTCGTCTTCATATACTCCAGTGTAAATGGGTTTCCAATTATTTTTTATGTTTGCCCAGTCATAGCTTTGAAGCAAATTGCAACTAGGATGATTTTCTACAAAGTGATCATATTCATTTTTATTTATATCCGACTTAAAAATATACATATACTTTTATACCCCTTTTATTCCTGCACTTCATTATAACATTTTATTAGTTTTACACAAAATGATCTATATATTATCCACATATAATATATATGGATATGTATGTTTTAAAATTTTATTATGGTATATACAGTTAAAAAGTATATAAATGCATGAGTTATACAGTGGATAAAGATCTATTATTTTTATACTCTGTATAACTATGGAAAAGTGGTTTATATCCTTTATTTTACAATGATTCTCTATGTATTTAATATGAATATAAAGTGAGTTATCCCAATTTGATTCATTTTTTTTACACATTTATCCACATGTGAATATTTTATATCCACAAATAATAAATGGGGATAAGTGTAAAAATCGTGTATAATAATACTACTGCAAGGAGGTTTTACTATGTCTACCATGTCTTATGCATCGATATGGAATGAAACTTTACAAAAAATTCAAGAATCCAACTATTTTGATACTCATACATTTAATTCATGGATTTCTAAAACCACTCTATTTAAAATAGAAGATAATATAGCTTATGTAGCTTATCGTTCGACCATTACTTTCAGTATTTTGAAGAAACAAAAAGAAAAAGAGCTTTTTGAATCTACACTGAGTGAAGTTTGGGGAGATACTTTAACCATTCAATATATTCATCAAAGAGAAATGGAAAAGATGATGCCTGAAGAGGTTGTTAAACAAAGAACGAATGTTTTATTAGAAAACAAATTTAATCCGTCATATACATTTGAAAACTTTGTTGAAGGAAATTCGAATGCAGAAGCTTATGCTGCATGTTTAGCGTGTTGTACTCAAACAACTTCACATCTTTTTAATCCACTTATGTTATATGGAAATTCTGGCTTAGGTAAAACACATTTACTTCATGCGATGGGAAATTATTTAGCTAAGGAACATCCTGAGTGTAAAGTCATCTATATGTATAGTGGGGATTTGGTTTCCTTATTAATAGAGGCCATGAAGACTAAAAATGTCCATGGAAATACTGTGGAAAGAGTCAAAGAACAGCTTTTAGATTGTGATTATTTTTTAATTGATGATATTCAAAACTTGCAACAGCATTCTAGCAGCCAAGAAATCTTTTTTACCGTATATAATCAATTGATTCAAAAAATACACAGATCATTATCACAAGTGATATGCATCCTAGTGAAATCAGTGGTTTACAGTCTCGATTAATTTCACGATTTGTTTCCGGATTAACAATCAGCATTTCTAAGCCTGAATTCGAAACGAGTAAAGCTATTTTAAAGAAAAAGATAGAAGGTCGCGAAGAAGGTGTGAATATGAGTGAGGATGTTATTGATTATTTAGCTGGTAAATATTCAAATGATGTCAGAAATCTAGAAGGTACCTTAAATCGCTTAATTTTTAACGCAACTTTATTCAATCCAGATGTAATTGATATGGATTTTGCACGAAAAGTACTAATTAAAGAGCCTATTGTATCGCAATCAGATGAATTAACAATTAAAAAATTAAAAAAGCAGTTACACGCTTTTATGGTTTATCTTATAAGGATCTAGAGGGTAAATGTCGTCAAAAATTTATTGCGAATGCTCGACACATCTGTGTTTACTTATCTAGAGACTTGCTTCATAAATCTTATGTATCGATTGGGCAAGAATTAGGTGGTCGTGATCATACGACAATTTCTAGTTCGTATGAACGTGCTAAAAAATTGATTCAAAAAGATGAAGCTTTTAAGACGGCTGTAGAAAAAATACGTAGTACTTTGGATTCTTGATTTATACACTGTATTCCTCATGGAATCCACATACAAAAAATGACAGAAAAGCATGTATTTTAAAGGGGCTGTGCAATTTTTACACACTTATACAGTCGCTTATATTATAATTAATATATAAATATTAATAAAAGGAGGATTTTATGCATTTTTCAATTGATCGAAAATATTTTTATGACAAACTATCTATAGTTTCTAGAGCTATTAGTGTTTTTTCTCCACTACCTGCATTATCAGGTATCTGTATAGATTTAAAAGATGATTCTATGACTTTAACAGGTAGTGATTCCAATATATCTATTCGTACTGTAATTGTTCCTGGTGAATTGAATAATTTAGATATTGAAGAAGAGGGTTCAATTATTATTGATTCTAAATACTTATTAGAAATTGTTCGTAAATTAGATTGTAAAAACATTGAAATTGAAGTCATTGATTATTCTTTAGTGCGAATTTCAAGTGACAATGGACAATTTAATTTAAATGGTATTCGTTCCAATGAATATCCAGATATTGATTTTACACAACCAAACCATCATTTTGTTCTAAAAGCAACAGATTTAAAATCTATTGTTTCTCAGACTGCCTTTGCGTGCAGCGATAAAGATCAACGTCCTGTTTTAATGGGTGTTAATTTTAATTCTCAAGGTAATATGTTGTATTGTTCAGGAACAGATTCTTATCGTTTAGCAAGAAAGACAATTGAATTAGGTTCAAGTCAAGATTTTAATATTACCATTCCTAGTAAATCTTTAACGGAAGTGGTTCGTTCCGTTTCAGATGATGATACTATTGATATTTTTGCAGATTCTAAAAAAAGCTCAATTTGTATTTGATAAAACAATCATTCAAACTCGTTTGATTGATGGAACTTTCCCAGATGTACAAAGAATCATTCCAACAAGCTGTGTTTCGAAGATGTTAGTAGACTCATATGAAATTGCAGGTACAATTGATCGTACAAACTTTATTCGTAATGATAAGGTACATTTAATTAAATTAGAATGTACCCCACAAGAAACTCATGTGAAGACATACTCTAGTGAAATTGGTAATTCTGATGAAGTGTTAACAAAATGTGAGTATGAGGGAGAAGAAATCTCATTAACATGTAATGGAACTTATATGTTGGATGCAATCAAAGCTTTAGGTTGTGAAAAAGTATTGATTGAATTTTCTGGTTTTATGAAGCCAATCAAGGTATCTAACCCTGAAGATGCGTCAGTGTTGATGATTTTGGTGCCAATTCGTAGTTATGATTAAAGAAAATGCCGTTTAAACTTGTTTTAAACGGTTTCTTTTTATATCGGTATCTCTGTACGCATAGATATTTATGAGGTTTTATGATATAATTAGAGTGCGAAAAGAGGTATTTTCATGGAATTTGAATTAAGAGATGAGTATATTACATTAGCACAATTGCTGAAAGCTTGTGACGTTGTTTATAGCGGCGGACAGGCTAAGGAATATTTAGCAAGCATGGAAGTATTCGTAAACGGCGTTAATGAAAATCGTCGTGGAAAGAAAATCTACCATGGAGATATTGTAGAAACTAATGGAATAAGGATCGAAGTGAAATGAATGTTGAAAAACTGACATGTTTTCATTTTCGTAATTATGAAACCATGTCTTTTTCTTTTGTACCAAAATGCATTCATTTTTATATGGAAAAAATGCACAAGGAAAAACAAATTTAATTGAGGCTATCTATTTTTTAAGTCATTTGCGTTCGTTTCGAACAAATCAAATGGACAGTATGATCATGCATGGATGTAATGAATTTTGTGTTCAGGCAATTGTAGAGTCGAATCACAGAAAAGAAGAATTGAAAGTGATTGTGGATCATCAAAAAAGCATTTATTTCGTTTTCAAAATCCGGTTAAAAAATATTCGGATTTTATTGGAATTGAAAATGCCATCTTGTTTTGTCCTGATGATTTATCTTTATTTACTTCATCTCCAAAAAATCGAAGACGATTTATTGATATGGAATTGATGAAGTTATCAAGAACTTATACATCTACTTTGTCTTCTTACCAAAAACTTTTAAAACAAAGAAATCAAGCTTTGAAGCAAAGTAATATAGATGAATGTTTAGTACAGATTTATTTGGACCAGATGATAGAAGTTCAAAGTGTGATTATCAAACAAAGAAATGAATTTCTAAATTCTTTGATGAATAAAGCACGTGAGCTTTATCCTTTCTTTTCAAATGAAAAAGAAGAAATAGGTGCAAATATATGACTTTTATTCCTATTGATCCGGATATGAAAAGTCATATGAAGGAAGCGTACGATAAGGTTTTTGAAAAAGAAAAAAGATATCATCAGACTTTGATTGGAATTCATAGAGATGATATTTTGTTTGAATTAAATGAAAATCCTGTATGTGAAGTCGCAAGTCAGGGACAAAAAAGAAGTTTTGTATTGGCACTTAAGTTGGGGTTGGCTCAAATTATTTATGAAAAGAGCGGGCAATATCCAATATTATTGTTGGATGATGTATTTAGTGAACTGGATGATTTTAGAAAGCGTCAGCTAATTGAAAAGCTTCCTAGAGATATGCAAATTTTTATAACAACAACAGAGAGATTAAATATAAATTGGAATCGTGAAGTGCGATTCTACGATATAGAAAAAGGGAGAATCAAGGAGGTCTTAAAATGAGTCAGGATGAATTACAAAAAGAGATTCTTGAATTTGAAGAATTAGAATCACAAGCTACACAAGTAGAACATTCGTATACTGCGGATGATATTCAAGTGTTGGAAGGGTTAGAAGCGGTTCGTTTGAGACCAGGAATGTATATTGGTTCGACTTCGGCTCGTGGACTCCACCATTTGGTTTGGGAAATCGTAGATAATGGTATTGATGAGGCATTAGCTGGATTTGCGAATCGAATTGATGTAACAATTGAGCCAGATAACATTATTGCGGTACGTGATAATGGGCGTGGTATGCCGGTTGGAATTCATGAAAAGACGGGAATTAGTGCAGTTGAAACCATTATGACAGTTTTACATGCTGGTGGTAAATTTGGTGGGGGCGCATATAAGGTTTCCGGAGGTTTACATGGTGTTGGTGCTAGTGTTGTTAACGCATTGAGTGAATGGTTAGAGGTTACTGTATTTCAAGATGGTAAAATTTATTTTATTCGTTTTGAAAATGGTGGTCATGCGGTTGAACCGTTAAAAGTCATTGGAGAAACAACAGAAACGGGTACTTTGGTTCGTTTTAAGGCGGATTCACAAATTTTTAAGGATACAACCGTTTATGATTATGAAATCTTAAATTCTCGTTTGCGTCAGCTTGCATTCTTAAATAAAGATATTCGTTTAACTTTAACAGATAAAAGAACGCCAGATGGTTTAAGCAATGACTATAAGTATGAAGGTGGAATTATTGAGTATGTACAATTCTTAAATAAGAATAAGAGTACAATCAGCGATAAAGTTATTTATGTAGAAGGATTGCAAGATGGAATTCTTGCAGAAGTTGCATTGCAATATAATGATGGCTATCAATCAAGTATTTATTCATTCTGTAATAATATTCATACGCATGAAGGTGGATATCATGAAGACGGTTTTAGAATGGCTTTGACTCGTTGTATAAACACGTATGCGAAAAACAACAACATGATCAAAAAGGATGAAACTTTATCTCAAGATGATGTTAAGGAAGGTTTGGTTGCGATTATTTCTGTAAAGCATCCAGATCCTCAATATGAAGGACAGACAAAGACAAAATTAGGAAATAGCGAAGTTCGTAAGATTGTTTCTAATATTGCTGGAGAACAAATCAATCGTTTCTTCTTGGAAAATCCAGATATTGCCAAGGCTATTGTGGAAAAAGCAGAGATTGCCAGCAAAGCAAGAATTGCGGCTAAAAAAGCTCGTGAATTAACACGTCGTAAATCTGCATTGGATGGTATTAGTTCTTTACCTGGTAAATTAACGGATTGTTCAAGTAAAGATGCAAGTGAATGCGAAATCTATATTGTCGAAGGTGATTCTGCCGGGGGCAGCGCGAAACAAGGTCGTGACGCGAAAACACAAGCAATTCTACCTTTGCGTGGTAAGATTTTAAATGTTGAAAAAGCTAGAACACATCGTATTTTTGAAAACCAGGAAATCCGTAGTATGATTACTGCTTTTGGATGTGGTATTCAAGAAGATGTAGATGTATCTAAATTACGTTATCACAAGATTGTTATTATGACCGATGCCGATGTTGATGGTAGTCATATTTGTACATTGATGTTGACGTTCTTATATCGTTTTATGAAGCCTGTTATTGAAGGTGGATATGTTTATATTGCACAACCACCTTTATACAAGGTACAAAAAGGTAAAAAGATTGCCTATGCATATAAAGAGCAGGAAATGGATCAGTTGCGTGAAGAATTTAAAGATGGATACAAAGTTCAGCGTTATAAAGGTTTAGGTGAAATGGATGCAGAACAGTTGTGGGAAACAACCATGGATCCACATCATAGAGTATTGAAACGTGTCACTATTGATGATGCGATGGAAGCGGACAGTGTATTTGATATGTTGATGGGTGAGGATGTAGAGCCTCGTCGTGAATATATTCAGGAAAATGCTGTATACGCTAATTTGGATTACTAGTAGGAGGTCCTTATGGAAGAAGAAAATAAGCGATATGACTATGTAGAAGATGTTGAAATATCCAAAGAAATGCGTACAGCCTTTCTAGATTATTCAATGTCTGTTATTGTTTCACGTGCATTACCAGATGTTCGTGATGGTATGAAACCTGTTCATCGTCGTATTTTACATGCGATGAATCAATTGGGAATTACTTCAGGTGTTGCACATAAAAAAGTGCTCGTATTGTTGGTGAAGTTATTGGTAAGTATCACCCTCATGGTGATACAGCTGTATATGATGCAATGGTTCGTATGGCCCAAGATTTTTCTTATCGATATCCATTAGTGGATGGTCATGGAAACTTTGGTTCTCTAGATGGAGATGGAGCTGCGGCAATGCGTTATACGGAAGCTCGTATGTCTAAAATTTCTATGGAAATGATGCGTGATATTCAAAAGGATACGGTTGATTTTATTCCAAACTATGATGGTGAAGAAAATGAGCCGGTTGTGCTTCCAAGTCGTATTCCAAACTTATTGATCAATGGGGCTGTTGGTATTGCGGTTGGTATGGCAACAAATATTCCACCACATAACTTATCAGAAACAATTCAAGCTATTTTTGCGGTAATGGATGATCCGGATATTACGGTTCCTCAATTGATGGAAGTCATTAAAGGACCTGATTTCCCTACTGGTGGTATCATTTTAGGTCGTAAAGGAATTCGTCAAGCATTTGAAACTGGACGTGGATCGATTATGATTCGTTCAAAATATCGTGTAGAAGAATTAACAAATGGAAAGAAACAGATTATTTTCTATGAAATTCCTTATCAGGTCAATAAGGCAAACTTAATTACTAAGATGGCTTCTTTAATTCGTGATAAAGCTATTCAGGGGGTTACTTATTTAAATGATGAAAGTAATCGTGAAGGTATTCGTATCGTCATGGAATTAAAGAAGGATGCCCAAGAAGAAGTAATTTTAAATCAATTGTTTAGATTAACTCCTCTTCAGACTTCATTTGGTATCAACATGTTGGCACTTGAAAATGGTCGTCCTAAACAATTACCATTAAAAGATATTATTCATGATTATATTGATCATCAGGTTGATGTAGTTGTTAGAAAGACTCAGTTTGAGTTAAAGAAAGCACAAGATCGTGCACATATTTTAGAAGGTTTACGTATTGCGATGGATCATATTGATGAAGTTATTCATATGATTCGCAGTTCTAAAAAGGATGAAGCTGGTTTATCTCAAGATTTATGTGATGCGTTTGGATTGAGTATGATTCAGGCAAAAGCAATCTTGGCTATGCAGTTAAGAAGATTATCTGGATTAGAAAGAGACAAGATTGAAAATGAATATCAACAATTATTATTAACGATTGAAGATTTAAAGGATATCTTGGCAAATCATGATCGTGTTCTTCAAATCATTCGTGATGATCTAAATGAAATTGATCAGAAATATGGCGATGAAAGAAGAACTGAAATTAGTGATGCTTCTGTTGATATGGAAGATGAAGACTTAATTCCAGTTGAAGATGTAATTATCACATTAACTGAATCAGGATATATTAAGCGTCAACTTGTAGATACATATCGTGCTCAAAATCGTGGTGGACGCGGTATTAAATCATTAACGTTAAATGAAGAAGATTCTATCGATACAATGATTTCAATGTCAACACATGATTTCTTATTGTTGTTTACAGATAAGGGTCGTGTATATCGATTAAAAGGATACAATGTTCCAAGCGGATCTAGAACATCTAAAGGAATTCCAATTGTGAATTTAATGACTTTGGAAAAAGGTGAAAAAGTAAATGTTCTTGTAGCTGTTCCTAAGGATGATGAAAGTGAAACATTATTATTTGTCACAAAGAATGGTATTGTAAAACGTACATCCGTATCTGAATTTGAAAATATCAATCGTAATGGTAAGATTGCGATTAGTTTAAAACCAGATGATGAATTACGTTTTGTGAAATTAACTACAGGTCAAGATGAAGTAATTATTTCTGGATCAAATGGTAAAGCTGTTCGATTTAATGAAGATCAAGTTCGTATCATGGGACGTAGCGCAAGTGGTGTATTAGGATTCAATTGTGACGGCAGTGAAGTTGTAGGTGCTGCACTCTCAAGTGAAGGAGACACAGTTCTTGTTGTTTCTGAAAATGGTTATGGTAAACGTAGTAAGTTCGAGGATTATCGTTTGACTTCTCGTGGCAAAAAAGGTGTTAGCACAATTAATATCACAGAAAAGACTGGTAAGCTAATGTGTATGCGTGCGGTTACTGGTAAAGAAGATGCGATGATTGTTGCCAGTGATGGAATCATGATTCGTGTGGCATTAGAGAATGTAGGAATCTATGGAAGAAATACACAAGGTGTAAGATTGATCAACTTAAATGGAGATGCGAAAGTAACGCGTATGACATTGGTAGATCATGAAGAAACTGTAGAAGAATCCGAAGAAAATACAGAAGAATAATGCATGTAAGGAGTAAAATTATGATTTTACTCCTTTTTCATATGACAAATCAGATGGAAACAACCCGAATGCATTATATAAACGACACGTTGATTGCCTATTTGATAGAATGGATATAAATTATTATAGAAAGAAGTGATATATGTGAACGCAAAAGATATGGGAATGTTTATCTGTAAGTTAAGAAAAGAAAACAATATGACGCAAATGGAATTAGCTCAACAGTTACATGTCACAGATAAAGCTGTTAGCCGATGGGAACGTGGAATAGGATATCCAGACATTCAATTGTTACCTGCCCTATCTGAATCTTTGCATGTTTCTGTGGCTGAATTGATATCATGTAAAAAGAGTTTGAATTATTCGAATGAAGAAGTTACAAATATTATTCACAATTTAGATGTATACAAAATGGAAAGTTTTAGACAAGATAGAAAAGCAGATAAAATTTCCTTAGTATGTATGATCTTTGTTGCGGCATGTGTTTATATTTCTGGTCATGGAAGCATTATCGGATCTTTATGTATTGGCGCTATTTTTGCAATGGCAGTAATTGGCTTATATTATTTGTATTATGATAATTCAACAAAACGAATTTATGCCTTCTTTTCTCTATTAGGGTTACTTTTGTTTATTCAGTTTTTAATATTCATGGGAATGGATTATAGATGGATTTCTTATATTTTAATACTATATATAATTGTGTTATTGAATATGATTTGTAGATAAGTAGAATCATATGATAAATCCGATTTAATGAGGCTATTTAACAGAATAAGCGGTTGACTTTGACTTTGTTTTAATGGTATAAATGTGTTGAAAACAAAGATAAGGATAAGTAGATTATTTAATATATGGATTAGAGACAGTATGGTTGGTGAAAATACTGATATGAGTAATTGAATAGCACCTTAGAGTGATCAAATGAAATTAGTAGTTTGATCCGGTACATACCGTTATCATGTCAAGAGAT
>ENA-OQCS01001438-OQCS01001438.1-human-gut-metagenome-genome-assembly--contig:-NODE-1438-length-12283-cov-1.704755_pt1 | contig 12283 bp, 19 predicted proteins | sample MGYA00242757_ERZ504575 | MGnify/ENA primary metagenome ERZ504575 (study PRJEB26092, sample SAMD00036297) | human gut metagenome | host: Homo sapiens | study: EMG produced TPA metagenomics assembly of...
ATTTGGACCTATTAATTTTTTGGAATGCAATATATAGCTTTTATTTAAGTGGAAAAAGAATTGTCAGCCAAATTTTAAGAAAAAAGTTTCCTTACAATTCGTTAGAACTGTGTATGTTTGCAGTAATCAATTAGTTGCAAGTTTTGAAGAGGCAAAAAAGAACCGTATGTCGCAGATAGAAAACGAATTAGAAACCAGCCGTTTGTTGCGTGACTGGTATCGGATACATAAAAGGGAGCTGCCCTGGAGGGAGTCTTCCGACCCTTATATCATCTGGATATCCGAGATAATCCTTCAACAAACACGGGTGCGCAAGGGATGGACTATTTTCTCCGTTTTACCGAACGGTTCCCGGATGTGGCTTCGCTGGCTTCGGCGGAGGAAGACGAGGTGTTGAAATATTGGCAGGGGCTTGGTTATTATAGTCGCGCCCGTAACCTGCATGCCGCGGCAAAAGATATTATGGAACGTTTCGGTGGGATATTTCCTGAACGCTATGAGGATGTGATCTCTTTGAAAGGGATAGGAGAATATACGGCGGCGGCCATCGTTTCCTTTGTATGGAACCAGCCGTATCCAGTCGTGGACGGGAATGTCTTCCGAGTGCTTTCGCGCCTGTTTGCGGTAGATACTCCGATCGATACGCCCAAAGGGAAAAAAGCCTTTACGGAACTGGCCGGCTTGGTGATGGACGCGGTATGCCGGGCAACACAACCCAGGCTATAATGGAATTGGGCGCCTTGCAATGCGTGCCGCAAAATCCGGATTGCGAAGCTTGTCCGTTGAAAGGGCACTGCGCTGCTTATGGGGCGGGCGATGTGCAGACCTATCCGGTGAAACAGAAAAAGACCAGGACGCGTGATCGGTATTTTCATTATTTATACATTATATATAAAGGAAAACCTGGCTGTCCCGCCGGAAAGGGAAAGACATTTGGGAAGGACTCTACGAGTTTCCGCTTATCGAAACGGACAAGGCGATGGATTTTGCAGAGTTGCAGACGACGGATGCTTTTCGTCGGCTGTTTGCAGGAGCGGGCCGGCTGAATGTTTCGGCTGATTTGCAGGGGGTGAAACATGTCCTGTCCCATCAGATATTGTATACGGCTTTCTACCGGATAGAGATAGAGCGGGAGGCGATGCCCTAAAGTCTTACCTTCCTGTGGCGACGGACGATGTGGAGAAATATGCGGTTCCTCGCCTGATACATATTTATTTGGAGAAATTAGAAGGAAACTTGTCAGAATGACTGAATTTGTGTTTCTTTGTAGACTAATAAAAGAATAGAGCTATGTCATTGAATAAAGTTATATTGATCGGTAACGTCGGACGCGATCCTGAAGTACGTTACTTCGATAGTGGCGCTGCTGTTGCCAACTTCCCGCTTGCAACTTCCGAGAGGGGTTATACGTTGGCCAATGGTACGGTTGTCGGAACGTACGGAATGGCACAATGTGGTCGTTCGCCGTGATTTGGTTTCCTTCGTTGAAAAATGGGTGAAGAAAGGTTCCGGACTCTATGTGGAAGGCAAGATCCGTACGCGTAGTTACGACGACCAGTCCGGCGTGAAGCGGTATGTGACGGAAATCCATGCCGACCGTGTCGAATTTTACAGCACAGGTTCCGGTACGGGAAATCGCGACAATGCTTCCGGTACAGGAATGACGGCGGCACAGCCTCAGACCGCCCAGCCGTCCACCGGATACCAGCAGGCGACGGGCTACCAGCAACCCGCATCCGGACAACCGGACACATCTTTAGATTCCAACAGTGCGGACGACCTTCCGTTCTGATATTGTTTAACTAATACTGTTCCCCTTGGACTCAGACTATTATTTATCGGGCTTATTCGACCAGGTTACTATACAGGCGCTCACAGCAGGCCCTGTAATAGCGTTAAGCCTTGCAATTCTTCTGCTGTTGGTTTCCGGCTTCGTGTCGCTTCCGAAGTGGCATTTTTCTCGTTAACCCCGGGTGATATCAACGACATCCGGGAAGAGAATGCACCTTCAGACCCATTAATCCAGCGTTTGCTGGACCGTTCCGAGTACCTGCTCGCCGCTATCCTGATAGCCAACAACTTTGTGAATGTGGCTGTCGTCATGCTTTGTACCTACGGTATCAACGCGATCGTCGATTTCTCATCCGCCCCGATGTTGGGCTTTATTCTGGAGACGATCGTCCTGACTTCTCCTTTTGTTGTTCGGCGAGATCATGCCGAAGATTTATGCACAGAAAAACTCGCTGCGGTTCGTGCGCAGTTCGGCCCTGTACTGAATGTCGTGGAGCGTGTCTGCCGGCCGCTTTCGAACATATTGGTCACGTCGACCAGCGTCATCAACAAGGCGTTAGTCAAGAAGAAGTACGATCTTTCGGTCGACGAGCTTTCCAAAGCATTGGAACTCACTTCCACCGAAATGCCGGAAGAGAAAGAGATGCTTTCGGAGATCATCAAGTTCTACAACAAGACTGCCGACGAGATCATGACGCCCCGCCTGGATATGGAGGATATCGACATCAAGACGAGTTTCCGCACCGTGGTCGATTTCATCATCGATCCGGTTATTCCCGTATTCCGGTTTATGCCGATTCGGAGGATAACATCAAGGGAATCCTGTATATCAAAGACCTTTTGCCGTATGTGGAGAAGCCTGACACGTTCCGTTGGCAGAGCTTGATCCGTCCGGCCTATTTTGTGCCTGAGACGAAGAAGATCGACGATCTCCTGGAGGAATTCCGTACCAGCAAGATCCATATGGCGATCGTGGTGGACGAGTTTGGCGGAACTTCCGGTATTGTGACGATGGAGGATATCTTGGAAGAGATTGTCGGAGAGATTTCCGATGAATACGACGAAGATGAAAAGCAGTTCATCCGCCTGGCGGACGGCAGTCTTATTTTTGAAGCCAAGATATTGCTGACCGACTTTTTCCGTGTGATCGATGCCGATCCTACCGAATTCGGCAAACTGACGGAGGAGGTCGAAACTCTTGCCGGCCTTCTGTTGGAGATCAAAGGCGACTTCCCTCGCCGTCGCGAGATCATCGAATATGACGACTATCGTTTCCAGGTTCTGGAGATCGATAACCGCCGTATCCTGAAAGTCAAGTTCAACCGCATTTCGGACCAAGGAAAGGAGCGGCAAGAGGAGTAATGCGTATGTCGACCGGCATAGTGTGTGGGGGGCTGTTAGCCTTGTGTGTTTCCTGTACGGAATATACACCGAAGCCGCGCGGCTATTTCCGTATCGAACCGCCTGCCCCTTCCTACCAGGCACTTCCGGTAAGGGATTTACCTTATACTTTCCGGCTTTCCAGATGGGCAGAGGTGGAGTTGCCTCCGGTCGGGAATCCGGCAGGGTGGATCAATCTCTCTTATCCGCAGTTGAATGTGAAGCTCTATTGCAGCTATTTCCCTATCACTCCGGCTACGCTGGGCAGGGCGGAGAAGGAGTGTCGCGCGTTGGTTGTCCGGCAATCGAAATATCCGGAACGGATCAAGATGCAGGCGTACAGCAATCCGGAGGCTTCGGTTTATGGTTCGCTTTTCATGCTGGATGGCGAATCCGCTTCGCCATTGCAATTTATGTTGACCGACAGTGTCTCGCACTTTTTTCCGGGGAGCTTTGTATTATGATTGTATCCCGAATGCAGATTCGCTGGCTCCCGTCACCCGATATCTGAAACAGGATATCGTAGAACTGATCCAATCTTTTGAGTGGAAGAAATAATGCCTCTCCTGATGAAACATACCGATCCGTTGTGGGGAATCTGGAAGATCGAGGAGTCTTCCGAAGTGCTTCTGTCCCTTTTGCGGAACAGGGAAGAATATCTGCCGCAGTTGGAACTGATCCGTGCGGAGCAACGTCGCCGGGAATGGCTTGCCTGCCGTGTGCTTTTGCAGGAGCTTACGGGCGGCCCGGCCTGTATAGCCTATCGTCCGAACGGTGCGCCTTACCTGTCCGGCTCGTCTTTGCATATCAGCATCTCCCATACGAAAGGTTATGCCGCCGTTCTGTTGCAGAACCGTCCTGCCGCCGGTATCGACATCGAATACCGTTCCGAAAGGGTGTCGAAGATACGTAGTCGCTTTATGAATCCGGAAGAAGAGGCGGGTATCGACAAAGAGCACGAGACGGAGCACTTGTTGCTTCATTGGTGTGCAAAAGAGACGCTTTTCAAGATGATCGGGCAGGAAGAAGTCGACTTCCTTCACCATCTGCATGTCCGTCCGTTTCCCTATGCGGAAGAAGGGAGTTTCACCGTCTATGAAACCCGTACGGAAGAAGGGGCGGTTTATCGGTTGGACTACCTTGTCACCCCCGATTTCGTATTAACCCGGAGTTGATTTGTTTTTTTCAGTATCGGTATATATATCCTAACCCATAGGGTTATGCCTTCTAAAGCTATGGGTTAGGAGTCGTAAAGCTATGCTTTATTTCTGCCAGATTTCCCAAGCCGCGAATGCTTGTAGCAGGAGCATTTCAAGGCCGTTCTTGACGACGGCTCCTTTTTCTTTCCCTTTCTTCATGAAGAGAGTTTCATCCGGGTTGTACAGAAGGTCGTACAACAGATGGTCCGGGGTGAGCAGGTCGTAAGGAATGTCGGGACATGCGTTGATATTCGGGTACATGCCTAACGGGGTCGTATTGACGATGACGGTGTACTGCTGCATTGTCTTCGGAGTGATTTCTTCATAGGTGATGCAGTGCTCTTTCGGTTTACGGGAAACCAGCGTGGCGCCGACACCCAATTGTTTTAATCCTTGGAAGACTGCTTTTGACGCACCACCCGTTCCCAGGATCAAGGCTTTGCGATGTGTTTCGTTCAGGAGCGGTTCGATGGAGCGCTTGAAGCCGATGATGTCGGAGTTGTAGCCTTTCAGTTTTTTGCCGAAGAGGCCTTTCGTAAATTTGATGACGTTGACGGCTCCGATCAGGCGGGCGTCTTCGTCCAGGTCATCCAAGTAGGGAATGACTTGTTCCTTGTAGGGGATGGTGACATTCAGACCGTTCAATTCCGGGTTATCTTTTAATACAGTCTTCAGATCTTTGATGTTCGGGATCTCGAAGTTCAGATAAGTTGCATCAATGTTCTCGGATTCGAACTTCTGGTTGAAGTAGTTCTTTGAAAAAGAGTGTCCGAGGGGATATCCTATTAAACCATATTTTTGCATGACCTGTAAATTTAAGATGATTTATACTGTTGGGGTGGTTTGCGAACCGCCCTTGCTGCCCGTGTATAGCGAACAAATGCCGAAGGTGAAAGTGCGCGAACGGGCTTCGCTGAAACCTACCGGCTGAGCAGGTCGGTCATGACCTTCCCTTGTGGAACGACTTTGATGGAGGCCGGCAGGTAACTGTAGGCTGTATGCTCTTTTGATAGCAGGCGCCCGACGGTAGGGATCACGACTTTCGAATAGATGTTGTAGAGTTGCTTCATCGGGAAATGTACCGGTGAGGACAGTTCCAGGATCATCAGATGGCCCCCCGGCTTCAGAACCCGGTACATCTCGGTGATACCTTGTTCTATGTTTTCGAAATTCCGTACTCCGAATGCGGCGGTGACGGCGTCGAACGAGTTGTCCGGATAGGTCAGTGCCGTGCAGTCCTGGTATTCGAACGTGATGTGGTCCGACAATCCCGCTTCTGCGACTTTCTGCCGTCCGACTTCCATCATGCCCTCCGAGATGTCGGCCCCGATGATGCGGTCGGCTTTCAGGCGGCGGTGCATGGAGATGGCTAGATCCCCCGTGCCTGTGGCGATATCGAGAATCGAGGCGGGAGAAAAAGGACGCAGGAAAGCGATTCCTTTCCTGCGCCATATTTTGTCGATACCCAGCGAGAGCGTATGGTTCAGCTGATCGTATGTACCGGCGATGGAGTCAAACATGCGCCTGACTTGTGTCGTTTTGTGCTCCTCGTTGTTGTAGGGTAGAATCTGTTCTGAACCGTACTTCGCCATATCCGTTTATCTTATTTGTTGAGATATTCGGTTACGTTCTTTTCGATACGGGAAAGGAGATTGTCCGTATCGCCTTTTTCAAACTTCTCGCCTGTGATGTGTTCATACAGTTCGATGTAGCGTTCGCTGATACCGTCTACGATAGCCGGAGTCATTTCGGGAACTTTCTGGCCAGCCTTGCCTTGGAAATCGTTTTCCATCAGCCATTCGCGGACAAACTCTTTGGAGAGTTGCTTCTGCGGTTCGCCTTTGGCAAAACGTTCTTCGTAGCCTTCGCTGTAGAAATAGCGGGAAGAGTCCGGTGTATGGATTTCGTCCATCAGGTAGATCTTGCCGTTGTGTTTACCGAATTCGTACTTTGTGTCGACAAGGATCAAGCCGCGTTCGGCAGCAATTTCCGTACCGCGTTTGAAGAGGGCGAGCGTGTATTTTTCCAACAGTTCGTATTCTTCGGGAGTGGCCAGACCTTTAGCCAGGATTTCTTCCTTGGAGATGTCGGCATCGTGCTCGCCGATCTCGGCTTTTGTCGTCGGGGTAACGATCGGTTCGGGGAAACGTTCGTTTTCACGCATGCCTTCCGGCAGTTTTACACCGCAGATTTCACGCACGCCGCTCTTATAAGCACGCCATGCACTTCCGCAGAGGTAGCCGCGTACGATCATTTCAACAGGAAATCCCTGGCACATCACGCCTACGGTCACCATCGGATCGGGAGTAGCCAGTTTCCAGTTCGGGCAGATGTCGGTAGTTGCATCCAGGAATTTGGCTGCGATCTGGTTCAACATCTGTCCTTTGTAAGGGATACCTTCCGGCAGACTACGTCGAATGCCGAGATACGGTCTGTTGCAACCATCACCAATACATCGTCGTTGATGTTGTACACATCGCGTACTTTACCATGATAGACACTCTTCTGTCCTGGGAAATTGAAGTCTGTTTTTGTTAATGCCTTCTTCATATCTTTGTTTTTATGGGGCGCTTATCGGGCGTCCTGACTGTTATTAATATTGTTCTTTATCTCTTCTTGCTGTTCTTTGGAAACGGTTCTCGAACCGCCTTTGCTATGCTTGCTGTCGAATTTGTCGTAGGCTTCGACGATACGTTGGACGAGTTTGTGGCGGACAATGTCCTTTTCTCGAATTCGACTTTGCCGATTCCCTTTACGCCTTTCAGGATTTGCATGGCCTGTACGAGACCGGAGGTCGCTGTTGGCGGCAGGTCGATCTGTGTCACGTCTCCGGTAATGATCATTTTTGCATTCATTCCGAGGCGGGTGAGAAACATCTTGATCTGGTGGGTCGTCGTGTTCTGCGCTTCGTCGAGGAGGATGATGACCGCATCGTTCAACGTCCGCCCGCGCATGAAAGCGAGTGGGGCGATCTGGATCACGTTGTTCTCCATGTATTCCTTCAGTTTGGCCCCGGGAACCATGTCTTGCAGGGCGTCATACAAAGGTTGGAGGTACGGGTCGAGTTTGTCCTTCATCTCGCCGGGGAGGAATCCTAATTTCTCACCGGCTTCTACTGCCGGACGGCTTAGGATGATCTTGCGGATTTCTTTGTTTTTAAGTGCTTTAACGGCGAGGGCTATGGCGACGAATGTCTTACCTGTTCCGGCAGGGCCCGTGGCAAAGACGAGGTCGTTTTCTTCGAATGCTTTGACTAGGCGTTGCTGGTTTTCCGTGCGGGCGACGATCGGTTTGCCGTTCATCCCGTGAATGATCAGGTTCTCTTGTTTGGTGATCACCGGGCTTTGCCTTTGATGATGTCCAGTATGACATCTTCGCTCAGCGAGTTGAATTCCTCACAATATTTTTCTACCTCGCGAATTTTCTTGAGAAAGAGCTCCGATTCTTCTTCGTCTCCTATTACTTCATCACATTTCCCTTGCACAATGCGTAGCTTGGGGAACAATGTCTTGATCAACTGCATGTTGACATTGTTTACTCCGTAGAATATAACCGGGTCTACGCTCTCAAGAATATAAATTCGTTCAATCATTCAATTTGTTTTAGTTTTGCCTTTGTCGCGAGTTTTCTACCACTCTCGTTCAGGCAGACAAAATTAGTAATATTCTTTATGTAAAGATAAATTGTGAGGCATTTTGTTGTCTCTTCACGAAGATTATTTGAACATTTCTTGCAGGTGCCATCCTTCCTGGCGGCAATCCCAAACGGCATGGATTTCGATTAGTTCGTCGGTAACCGTGTAAATCAGCTTGTAATGTTTTTCGACGACAAGGGAACGAAACTCGCAATCATATTCTTTCAATAAAGGTTCGATAGGTCCGGCTTGTGGAAAAAACACGTAAAGGTTCGGCAGATCCAATAGTTTGTTGTATAAACGGATAGCTGCGGTCTGGCTCTTTTTACTGTAGAATCTGTAAATGTTGTCAAGTAAGGCAATGGCGTTATCTGACAGGCAATATCTATTCGCATAATGGATGCCGTTTACGTAATTCTTCTGTAGTCATATATCGTCCATGTTTAAATCTTCTCTCGATTTGTTCAACACTTCCTTTAATTCTTCCAGCGTCATCTGTGCCGGATAGCGCGTTTCCTTTTTCTCTGTAGCAATGTTGATCAGGTTCTTGATCTGTGTCAACAGCTTGACATCATCGATCGTTTTCAGTTGCTCGATAAGTGACAGTCTTAATTCCAATGCGTCCATACAATTAACTATTTTGGTTTATATTCAGAATTCACAAAAATAGTCATAAATATTTTGAAATCAGTGAATCTTGGTTACTTTTGTTTCCGCTAAAAGAAAAATGATGAAAAAGATAATATGTAGTATTGGGTTGATAGTGGCTGCTTGCTCGGTGGCGGTGATATGTTCGTCTTGTGGAAAAAAGGAAGAACGCGGAGAGTTGAAACGTATCTGGTATAACGGAAGCTATAACCGCGATTTCAAAGACCTGAACGATGTACATCTGGCCGAAGCGAAACGTATCGGCATCAAACCGGCATCGAACCGTGAAGAAGCGGAGAAAGTAAAAAAGGAGATGGAAGAGATCGAAACCAATGAGTATTATGAAGTGGAAAAGCTGACGCATTCCATCCCATATCTGATCCCTTCGGCAGCACAGTTGCTGGAAGATATCGGACATAATTTCCAGGATTCCTTACGCAATCTGAATGCTTCGGTCTATAAAATCAAAGTGACCAGTGTCACCCGTACGGTCGATGATGTCAAGAACCTGAAAAGAGAAATACCAATTCCTCCCAAACTCGGCCCACCGCTACGGAACGACTTTTGATGTCTCCTGGGCCCGTTATACCAAAGTAGACGAGAGCGATACTCTGAATATCGACAAAGACCGGTTGAAAATGGTATTGGCAATGGTTTTGCGCGATTTGAAACGGGAAGAGCGTTGCTATGTCAAACACGAACGCAAGCAAGGTTGTTTTCATATAACCGTCCGGGAAAAGAAATAGAAAGAGACAACAAACGGCTTACTGATCGAATGGACAAAAAACTACTGAAATACTGGAAAAACTGCCTGCTGGATGCCGAACGAAGGAGCAGGTCGCTAAAGAAAGAAGCGCGGGTTACATTGCGGATAGGTGACAAGGTTCCGGAATTTATACTTCGTAAAGACATTCCCTTGCTTTTCCCGAAAGGGAAGCAAAAGACGGATGACGAGAAACGTAAAATACAGATTGCTCCTTGTGTCTTTCTTCCTGAGTACGAAAACGGGTGGGCTTCCGGACAGAATACTCCGGAGTACCCCTTCCTGATTTCCGCGACATTGTTGCCGGACGGCACTTTCCAGTCTGCGACAACAAGTCTGAACGTATTCCGGTTTTTGTCCGTAAGTTTTTGTCTCCGAATGCGCGCAATGACAGAACTATTGCATCCCTTTCGAATGTGGACCGGCTCTTGAGCGAGTTCGATACCGAAGAGACGGACTGGAAGATATATTGGAGTGCCTGCGAAAAACTGTTCCAAGATGCGACCGGCTTGACTTTCCGGGAAATGAATTATGCCGACAAGCCTGAAATCATTGTCGTGAAAGCTCCCGGACGAGGAATGGCACAAAAGATCATCAACTTGTATGACAAGCTATTGGAAAGTAAATCTTCCCATCCGTTACTGGAACTTCTGATCCGTAAAAAGCTGGAAACATTGCTGCCTGTGCCGGATAGACAGCAAGTTATTGCAATAAAGACCATTGGGCACAGATGAGTGGCGAGTTTCCGCTGTCCGTCTCCCAGCGTGAGACGTTGCCATGTATACGGACCGGACTGTTCCGATATCTTTGCCGTTAACGGACCTCCGGGAACAGGCAAGACGACCTTTTTACAGACGGTGATTGCCAACCGGATCGTCCATGCCGTACTGGAGCATCCTGATGATCCGGATATCATCGTAGCCAGTTCCGCCAATAACCAGGCGATTACCAATATCCTGAAAGATTTCAAGATCGAACAGCCTTCTGGCGATAAGCCTGCAAACCTGTTGACTCTCGCTGGCTGCCCGGTTTGGATACGTTGGGATTGTATCTGTCAGGCAAAGACGAACAAAAGGATCAGTACAAAATGATGCTCAATACGAAAGGTGAAGGCTTTCCGAATGATTATGACGATCCTGCCCGGTTGGAAGAATATCGCGGGTTCTATCTGGAGCATTTCAATCGTTTCTTTCAGACATCTTGCCGGGATGAAGTTGCATGCCAGCGCTTCCTTCGCAGGCAAATGAGGAAGATGCGGGATGAGATTGGAACCTGCTTGAATGTTGCCAAGTCTCAAACAATTATGGAAAAGAGATGGCGGATAAAGGTTTTCTGAGTAAACTGTTCCGTAAATTTCAAAAACTTCCAAGCTATGATGATGTGATATGCGGCTGGGAGCAGACGGAAGATTTTAAGGCACGCTATGACAAGTTGGTTGCCAATCCGGAATACAATGCCCTTCCTTATACGGAAGATATGGCGGTGCGGCTGGATATCAGTTACCGCTATCTTTTGTTCTGGTATGCCATCCATGACCGGGAAGCCGAGTTCATCCGCCGCTTGGCGGATGCGATAAAGAGGGGGAGACACGTGCCGAGAGGATTACACCGAACGGTTGAAGCGTTTGGCCCGTGTGATGCCTGTCTTTATTTCGACTTTCCATTCTTTGCCGAAATACATGGTTTGTGCGGACAATGGGGAGTGGGATGCGCCGCTCTATGATGCGATCGATTTGCTGATTGTGGATGAATCGGGGCAGGTATCTCCCGAACTGGCTATTCCCTCTTTCAGCCTTGCCAAGCAAGCTATTTTAGTGGGAGACGTGGAACAGATCGAACCGATATGGTCCATCTCGGACGAATATTCCGGTATCAATCTGAAACGTTTTGGCTTAGTATCCTCCGAGTCCGATGATCGGTATGCGTTTCTGCATGAAAATGGTTTCTTGTCCTCGTCCGGAAGCATCATGAAGATGGCGCGGAAGAGTTGCAGTTTCGAAGTCGCCGGCGAAAGAGGCGCTTTCTTGACCGAACACAGGCGTTGTCTCGATCCTATCATTGCTTATTGTAACGACTATGTGTATCACGGCCGTTTGCTGCCGAAGAAAGGAAACAAGGTGAAGTATAAAGACTTGCCGCCTAAAGGGTATGTCCATGTAAACGGAGTCAGTGAAAAAGGGGCGACGGGCAGTGTCTTGAACAGAGCGGAAGCGGCAGCAATCGTCTCTTGGCTGGAAACGGAAAAAGATAAGTTGGAAAGCGCTTACAAGGAGCCGATCCGTAAAATAGTGGCTGTAGTCACCCCATTTAAGGCGCAGGAAGAGATCATCCGTAGCCTTGCGGAACAGTCGCCGGAGGCGGAAGCGTTTGCCGGTATGACGATCGGTACTGTTCACTCTTTGCAGGGGGCGCAGTGTCCGGTCGTGATTTTTTCATCGGTCAATTCTCCCGGTGATGCTTCTTATTTTATGGAGCAAGGTGGAAAGTACAATATGCTCAACGTAGCTGTTTCGCGTGCGCAGTATCATTTTCTGGTGTTCGGGAATATGAATATATTCCATCCCGAACGGAATACGCCCGTCGGTAACTTGGCAAAATGGTTGTTTGACGATCCTGCGAACGAAGTGTCCGGCAATTTCATCTATCGGCAAAAGGAACCGCTTTGCCGCTACCAGCCGGCCGAACGTTTATCGACATTGAAGGAACACACCGGTTTGTTGCGGCAAGCCTTTAAAGATGCGAAGAAGAAACAATCGGTACTACTTCGACACCATATTTACGTCCGACGGCAAAAATATCTCTTGAAAAACCGGCGCCGGCTACGATTAAATCTATTTTCTCTTGTGCAGCGGTAGTAATCAGACCTAAA
>ENA-OQCS01001439-OQCS01001439.1-human-gut-metagenome-genome-assembly--contig:-NODE-1439-length-12275-cov-1.844501_pt1 | contig 12275 bp, 14 predicted proteins | sample MGYA00242757_ERZ504575 | MGnify/ENA primary metagenome ERZ504575 (study PRJEB26092, sample SAMD00036297) | human gut metagenome | host: Homo sapiens | study: EMG produced TPA metagenomics assembly of...
TCGGCTGTCACAAAGTTAGGTTGTCCCATGGCAGCTATCAGAATATCGGCTTCCTGACATTCCTTCACCAAATCCTTGCTCCGGCTGTGACATACGGTTACTGTGGCATCCCCCGGACACGCTTTCTGCATCATCAGCATAGCCATTGGTTTTCCAACAATGTTGCTTCGCCCTAAAATAACGCACTTCTTACCTTTTGTCTCAATCTGATAACGACGCAGCAGCTCCATAATACCATTAGGCGTTGCAGAGATATAACAAGGAAGACCAATCGACAAACGTCCAACATTGATAGGATGGAAACCGTCGACGTCTTTACGATAGTCTATCGTTTCAATAACTTTTTGCTCGGAGATATGAGCAGGCAACGGAAGCTGTACGATAAAACCGTCCACATCGGGATCTGCATTCAGTTCCTGTACCTTTGCCAGAAGTTCTTCTTCTGTCACATCTGACTCGTAGCGAATCAAAGTTGATTTGAATCCGCATACTTCACAAGCCTTGACCTTTGCAGCTACGTAAGTTTCACTACCTCCGTCATGTCCGACTAAAATGGCAGCTAAATGAGGACGCTTCCCTCCCTTGGCTACAATCTCAGCCACTTCGGCAGCAATTTCCTGTTTCACCTGTTCTGAAACAGCTTTCCATCAATTAATGTCATAAATTACTCCTTTCTGTTTTACGAATTACACAAATGTAGAAATTTTAAAACAAAGACCTGCTTATTTTTCGGTTTTTATAGCAATTATTACAGCTATAGAAGAATTCCTTGAAGCAACAGAAAACAAGTCGACAAAAAAAATATTTAACTTTGCCCCGTTATTTTAATTATGCAGAAGAGAATATTCCACATACTGTTTTTTGCAACAAGCTTGTTACTGACCTTCAGCTTGTTTCCACAGACATACGCTGCGGAAACAAAATTCACCGTCGTAATTGACGCCGGACACGGGGGACACGACCCTGGAGCAGTAGGCAGAAGAGCAAGGAAAAAAACATCAACTTGAGTGTAGCTCTAAAACTGGGACGGCTCATCAAACAAAACTGTCCAGACACAAAGGTTGTATACACACGCGAAAAAGATGTGTTTATTCCGCTGCATAGAAGGCTGAAATTGCGAATGACGCCAAAGCTGACCTCTTTATTTCTATCCACACCAATTCAATAGCTTCAAGAAGCAGCAAGGTTAGCGGTACTGAAACCTATACCCTTGGTCTTCACCGAACAGAAGAGAATCTGGAAGTAGCCAAGAAAGAAAATGCGGTAATTCTCATCGAAGATGACTATAAACAGCGTTATGCCGGATTCAACCCGAACTCAGCAGAAAGTTACATCATATTCGAATTTCTGCAAGACAAGAACATGGCACAAAGTGTCAATTTCGCAACAGCAGTGCAACGGTGTTTCCGGAATGCCAACCGTACCAACAAAGGAGTACATCAGGCCGGATTTCTGGTACTACGCGCCACATCGATGCCCAGTGTGCTGATAGAACTTGGATATATCACTAATCCCACAGAAGAATCATTCCTATTGTCTGAGCAAGGTAGTTCTACACTGGCACAAAGTATCTATCGGGCATTTCTGAATTATAAAGGAGAAAAAGTTGCGGGAAGCACCCGACTGATGGCTGTTGAAAATGCTGCTCCTCCAATGGAAACTCCAGATACGCCAGAAGTAGAAGCATCAGAAGTGACTACCACACCCGCAAAACAAGCTGCTTCGCGAAGCAATGAAGTGAGCCCTGCGGGAAAGCCTGTATTCAAAATACAGATATTAACTTCCGACCGTAAGCTTTCACCCAAGAGCAAACAGTTCAAAGGACTTTCTCCTGTAGACAGTTATAAAGAAAAAGGTATCATAAAATACACATACGGTTCAGATACAAACTACAACAAGATACTCCGCTTGAAAAGAAGTAAGTAGACAGTAAATTTAAGGATGCGTTTATTATTGCCTTTAAAGATGGGGTAAAAATGAACATCAACCAAGCAATACGAGAATTCAAACAAAACAGATAACAAAAGAGAAAGAATATATATGAAGAAAGAAGTAAAAATCGGATTAGCAGGAATCGGAGCATTACTGATTCTTTTTTCGGCATCAACTACCTGAAAGGAATCAGCATGTTCAAACCGGAAAGTTACTATTACGTAGACTTTACCGATGTGAATGGACTGGCTCAATCAAGCCCTGTATTTGCCAATGGTTATAAAATAGGTATCGTACGCGACTTGCAATACGACCATCAGCATCCCGGACATGTCATTGTGGGCATTGAAGTAGATCAGGACTTACGTATCCCCACTGGAAGTAAAGCTGAACTGGTGACAGAAATGCTGGGAACCGTTAAGATGAACATGATGCTGCAATATGAGTCAACCACCTTCCTGAACCCGGGAGATACCATTGAAGGAACTGCCAATACCGGTATCCTGGGAAAAGCAGAGAAAGACTTGCTCCCGAAGGTAGAACAGATGATGCCGAAGCTGGACTCTATCCTGAGTTCACTAAACCAGTTGTTAGCTGACCCGTCATTAAAACAAACGCTACACAACGCAGAAAAGTTGACAGCGTCACTGAATGCAACCAGCGTACAACTCCATGGCTGATGAGCAAGGACATTCCTCAACTGACAAGCAACGTAACCGCTATCACTGAAAACCTGAAAGGTATCAGTGAAAACTTGAAAGGAATTGACTATGCAGCTACTTTCCAAAAAGTAGACTCCACCCTTCAGAATGTACACCTGCTGACCGAAAAGTTAGGCAGCAAGGATAACTCTATCGGATTGCTGTTGAATGATGATGCACTGTATAAGAACCTTAACGCTACATCTGCCAATGCAGCCTCACTTCTTAAAGACCTGCAAGAGCATCCGAAACGTTATGTACACTTCTCACTCTTCGGAAAGAAAGATAAATAAACACATATAAATCAAACAGATAAAAGAAGGCATATCCAGTTTATGCCTTCTTTTTTGTCTCCTTAAACAGAGCACCATTCTAAGCATAAAACATTACGAACAGGTTACTATATAGAAATATTCTAAATAGTAAAGCTCTAAAGATACATTTTCTTATAAGAATGCAACCTTATGATTTTCAAAGGGAAACGACAAAATAGAGTAGTATGTAGCCTTACATATAGGCAAAGTTAAACAACTGAAAATAAGAGATTACTAAAAAGCAAGTCAAATTCATTTTATCAATAATTTAACAACTTTGTAACCTCCTATTTATCAACCCCTTAATTTATTAAAATAAAAAGCAAGGAAAAAGCCATTTGTTTTTCTGAAATTTGATTACGAAATTTGCAAGCGTAGAAGTTTCGCTTTATTAATAACAACGCACGTATGATTGAACATAACCAAGCCGTTGCATTGTGGAATCGTTGCCTCTCTTTCATTAAAGACAATGTAAATGCTACGGCTTTTAAAACATGGTTTGAGCCTATCGTACCTTTAAAATATGAAGCTACGGAAAAGGCATTGACAATCGGCGTCCCCAGCCCTTTCTTCTATGAATATCTGGAAGAAAAATATGTGGACTGCTGCGCGCCGCCATCTATAAAGAAATAGGTGAAGGCACGGAGTTGATGTATTCTATCCTGACAGATAAGACAAACCATATCACTGTTAATATAGAAGGAACCAAACGTTCTTCTGCATTGCCAGAACAGGCTCCTGTTTACAATGGGAATAAAGCACCCAATCCTCTGCAAGCTCCGGCTCCACAGGATTTGGATCCGCATTTGAACCCGAACTATAACTTTGAGAATTTCATCAAAGGAAATAGCAATGAATTTTCGAGAACGGTAGCGGAAACTGTAGCACAGAATCCAGCACGTACCTTCAACCCGTTATTCATCTACGGTCCATCAGGTGTGGGTAAGACTCATCTTATCAATGCCATCGGAACCCGTATCAAGGAATTATATCCGGAAAAACGCGTATTGTATGTATCTGCTCACCTTTTCCAGGTGCAGTATACAGACTCAGTACGTACAAACCACTTCAATGATTTCATCAGCTTCTACCAAACTATCGACGTGCTCATCATTGATGATATTCAGGAGTTTGCCGGAGTAACCAAAACGCAGAATACATTCTTCCATATTTTCAACCATCTTCACCAGAACGGAAAACAGCTGATTCTGACTTCAGACCGTGCCCCTGTGATGCTTCAAGGAATGGAGGAACGATTGCTGACCCGTTTCAAATGGGGACTGGTAGCGGAATTGGAAAAACCGGATATTGAATTGCGGAAAAACATCTTGCGTAATAAGATAAAACGCGACGGACTGACCATTCCGGAATCTGTCATCGGTACATCGCAGAAAGCGTGAACGAAAGCGTACGTGAACTGGAAGGTATCGTCAACTCATTATTGGCACAGTCTATTTTGTTCAAACGGGAAATCGACTTGGATTTGGCTCAACGCATCGTCAGAAAGGCTGTGAAGTGCGCAGAAAGCAAACCGATGACGGTAAGCGATATCATTGCCAAAGTATGCGAGCATTACAAGATAGATGAAACAGCCATCCATACCAAAACCCGTAAACGGGAAGTAGTGCAGGTGAGACAAGTGGCAATGTATCTGGCCAAGAAGCATACCGATACGTCTTCCTCCAAAATTGGTCAGCTCATCGGAAACAAAGACCATGCTACCGTATTGCACGCATGCAAGATTGTGAAAGATCAGGTAGACGTAGACAAATCATTTAAGGCAGAAATCGAAGAAATTGAAATGAGTCTTCGCACAAGATAATAAAAATGGCGACTGGAGTTCCAGCCGCCATTTTATTATCTTTCAACTATCAACTATAATCACTTATCAAATCCCTGACGCTTCAGCACCTTCTTCAAACCTTCAGACATAAATTCATTATCAGCCTTCTTATAGCGGATGTCCGTAAAGATTTGAGCCAATGTCTCGGTATGATTGATTTCGACAAAATGCTTGTTCTCCGGCAACGCTTCCTTATAAGCATAAATCTGGTCAATCATGGAAGGTGTGTAATCCTGATACTTTTCTTCATGAATAATTCCTTGCACAGGTAAGCGGTCCGGCTGTTCAGGACACTCATCCGGATAACCTACAGTAATCGTTGCTACAGGAACAACCAGCTCGGGGAGCTCCAGCAAATCAATAATCTGGTCCGGATTATAAATAGTAGTTCCCAAATAACAAATACCCAATCCGGCCTCCTCTGCCAACGTACAGAAGTTCTGTGTCACCAACAGCGCATCCGTAGCCGCATTCAAGAAAGAAATAAAATTATTATACCCCGGTACCGCCTTGCGCTGTTCACACCATTTACTGAAGCGGTTAAAATCGGCACAGAAAGTGAGCACTACAGGGGCTGAAGTAACCATTGGCTGATTAAAATGAGCCGGTGCCAAACGCGATTTCATTTCTGCATTCCGGGTTACCACCACACTATACAACTGCATATTTCCCATCGTAGAAGCACGGAAAGACTCCTCCAACAATTCATTCAGTAAAGCGGCAGGCACATCATCCTGCTTGTATTTACGAATGGTCCGTCTGTTCTTTATTGATTCCATAATATATAGGCTTTATATGATACTACACAAAGGTAACAAGAATCCTTGAATATCCCTACTTCATTCTCAAGCAAGAAACACGCATATTTCAAGCATGTTTCCCGTTTTGGAAAACTTTTCAGATTTACAAATTCCACAAACAATTAATTATCAATACAATAAAAATAAAAACAGAAAACCATCCACATTGTTAATAACTTATTTCTTTTTTATTTTGCCAATTAAAAAAACATCTTTAGATTTGCATGACGTTGTTAGCAATAAAAGCAAACTTTCTACACCTTTACTATTTTTATTGAAAACAAACTTATTCATATAACAACCGTGGAAAAAAAAACGTACAGCTACGATGAAGCCTACAACGCTTCATTGGAGTATTTCAAAGGAGACGAGTTGGCCGCACGTGTTTGGGTAAACAAATACGCGGTGAAAGACTCATTTGGAAACATCTATGAAAAATCGCCAGAGGATATGCATTGGCGAATTGCCAATGAAGTAGCCCGCGTAGAGGCTAAATATCCTAATGCTCTCAGTTCTCAAGAACTTTTTGATTTGCTTGACCATTTCAAGTACATCGTTCCTCAGGGAAGCCCGATGACCGGAATTGGAAATGACTACCAGATTGCTTCATTATCAAACTGCTTTGTAATCGGACTTGACGGAAGCGCTGACTCATACGGAGCTATTATCCGCATTGACGAAGAGCAGGTACAGCTGATGAAGCGACGTGGTGGTGTAGGACATGACTTGTCACACATCCGTCCGAAAGGTTCTCCGGTAAAAAACTCAGCTCTGACTTCAACGGGTCTTGTTCCTTTCATGGAGCGCTATTCTAATTCTACCCGTGAAGTAGCACAAGACGGACGCCGTGGTGCCCTGATGCTGAGCGTATCCATCAAGCATCCGGACTCTGAATCTTTCATCGATGCCAAGATGACCGAAGGAAAGGTAACCGGAGCCAACGTCTCTGTAAAATTAGACGACGAATTCATGCAAGCTGCTGTAGAAGGAAAGCCTTATACCCAGCAGTACCCGATAGATTCACCCAACCCGATGGTTTCAAAAGAAATAGATGCGTCAGCTCTATGGAAAAAAATCGTACACAACGCATGGAAATCTGCCGAACCGGGTGTATTGTTCTGGGATACAATTATCCGTGAATCTGTGCCCGACTGCTATGCAGACTTAGGCTTCCGTACGGTATCTACCAATCCATGCGGTGAAATTCCATTGTGTCCGTACGATTCATGCCGCCTGCTGGCCATCAACTTGTACTCATACGTAGTAAATCCTTTTACACCGGAAGCATACTTCGACTTTGATTTATTCAAGAAACATGTAGCACTGGCTCAGCGCATCATGGATGATATCATCGATCTGGAATTGGAAAAGATTGAACGCATCCTTGAAAAGATTGACTCTGACCCTGAGAGCATGGAAGTAAAAGGAAGCGAACGTCACTTGTGGGAGAAAATTTACCACAAATCAGGACTGGGACGCGTACGGGTGTAGGTATCACTGCAGAAGGTGACATGCTGGCAGCTATGGGATTGCGTTATGGTACGGAAGAAGCTACTGAATTCTCTGAGAAAGTTCACAAGACAATCGCATTAGAGGCTTACCGTTCATCTGTAAACATGGCCAAAGAACGTGGTGCTTTCGAAATCTACGACGCAGAACGTGAAAAGAACAACCCGTTCATCAACCGCCTGAAAGAAGCTGACCCGGAACTGTACGAAGAAATGAAAAATACGGTAGAAGAAACATTGCCTGCTTGACCATTGCTCCGACAGGAACTACCAGCTTGATGACACAGACTACTTCCGGTATCGAACCGGTATTTATGCCTGTGTACAAACGCCGCCGCAAAGTAAACCCGAACGATGCGAATGTACACGTAGACTTTGTGGACGAAACAGGAGATACATTCGAAGATACGTGGTATTCCACCACAAATTCCTCACCTGGATGAAAATCAACGGATACGATCCGGACAAACGCTATACTCAGGAAGAAATTGACGAACTGGTAGAAAAATCACCTTACTACAAGGCTACTTCAAACGATGTAGACTGGCTGATGAAGGTGAAGATGCAGGGACGTATCCAGAAATGGGTAGACCACTCTATCAGCGTGACCATCAACCTACCAAACAATGTAAGCGAAGACCTCGTCAACCAGTTGTATGTGGAAGCATGGCGTTCAGGATGCAAGGGATGTACGGTATACCGTGACGGTTCACGTGCCGGAGTGCTGATTTCTACCAAGAAAAAAGACAAGAAGGAAGAAGAGGAAGAATGCCGTTGCAAACCGCCTCAGGTGGTAGAGGTACGCCCAAAGGTACTGGAAGCTGATGTAGTACGATTCCAAAACAACAAGGAAAAATGGGTGGCATTCGTAGGCTTGCTCGACGGAAGACCTTACGAAATCTTTACCGGTCTGCAGGATGATGAAGAAGGTATCGTATTACCGAAATCTGTCACCAGCGGACGTATCATCAAGAGCTACGATGAGGACGGAACCAAGCATTATGACTTCCAGTTCGAGAACAAGCGTGGCTATAAGATGACCATTGAAGGACTTTCTGAAAAGTTCAACAAGGAATACTGGAACTATGCCAAGCTGATTTCAGGAGTACTCCGCTGGAGAATGCCTATCGAACAGGTTATCAAACTGGTCGGTTCTCTGCAACTCGACAGTGAAAACATCAACACCTGGAAAAACGGCGTGGAAAGAGCACTGAAGAAATACGTACAGGATGGTACCGAGGCCAAAGGCGTGAAATGCCCGAACTGCGGCCATGAAACGCTGGTATATCAGGAAGGCTGTCTGATTTGTAAGACATGCGGTTCTTCACGTTGCGGATAATCGCCGACGAAATACATATTTTATAAATGCGCAGGCATGAATCGTACGGGTTTCTGAAATTCAGTAATCATACGATTCATGCCTCTCTTATTCATAAAAAAGATGAAACAAAGTGACATGTATATTCATTTGAAGGGACTGAAGCTTTTCGCTTTCCACGGGGTACTTCCACAGGAAAACAAGGTAGGTGCCGAATACACCCTCAACCTGCGGTTGAAAACCGACTTCAGCCGGGCTTCCCAAACCGACGACCTGAACTATACCATCAACTATGCCGAAGTGTTCGAGGCCGTGAAAGAAGAAATGAAAATCCCTTCCCAGCTGCTGGAGCATGTCATCCAGCGCATTGCCGGACGACTGTTTCACGATTTCCCGCAAATCACGGAAATCAAAATAGCCTTGTTCAAACAGAATCCTCCCATGGGGCTGAATGCCAGGAAACGGGAGTGGAATCCATTTACACCAAAGACTAACGCGATATGAAAAGACTTGTTATTTTTGACCTAGACGGAACTTTACTAAACACCATTGCCGACCTGGCAGCGGCTACCAACTACGCGCTGACTCAGTTCGGTTACCCCACACATGACACGGACGCTTATCGTTTTTTCGTGGGAAACGGCATCAACAAGCTGTTCGAAAGAGCTCTTCCTGAATCGGAAAGGACACCGGAGAATGTGCTGCGCATACGTTCCCAATTTGTACCTTACTACAACCTGCACAATGCAGATTTAAGTCGCCCCTACCCCGGTATTGAGCAACTGCTCACCCAACTTCAGGAGCAACACATTCAGGTAGCCGTTGCTTCCAACAAGTATCAGGAAGCGACAGAGAAACTTATCCGCCAATACTTTCCCTCCATCCATTTTACAGCCGTATTCGGACAGCGGGAAAACGTACCAACTAAGCCCGACCCGCAAGTCATTCATGAAATCATAGGAATAAGTGGCGTACAGAAAGAGGAGGTGGTCTACATCGGTGATTCAGGAGTAGACATGCAAACAGGACTTAATGCAGGAGTGACTACCATAGGCGTATGCTGGGGATTCCGTCCGAAAAACGAATTAGAGGCATTTCAGCCTGACCTGTTGGTGGAAAATCCGGAAGAAATCGCAGACTTCTGCAACTCGCTTAACCCCCAGAAAGCAAACATTCTCAGGCGTCCTTGTGCTTCCTCCAAAACGCAAGGACGTTTGACTCAAAACGCAAGTGCATTTAAGATAAAACGTAAGTGCGTTTCAGTTAAAACGCAAGTACATTTTACTTCAAACGCAAGGGCGTTTTTCCAAGGCCGAAAAATCACTCGCGAGCAAGCCGTTTGAGAGCCAGATGATGCCCGGCTTGAGCTGCCTTCTTATACCAGAACATGGCCAGGTGTAAATCCGGCACTCCTGCCCAACCTTCCTCGTACCCCTGTCCGATGCGATAGAAAGCATAAGGGTCGGACGAATGACGATAAGCCTCAAAAGCTTGTGGAAGTGACACGGGCAACGTACCGCATCCTTTCCGGTACAAATCGCCCAGGTTGGCCGAAGCATAGGTCAAATCTCCCTGACGGACAGCTTCCTTAAACCAGAACTCTGCCTGATAGCCGTCGGGGAATACCCCTACCCCTTCCTGATACAAGGTACCAATATCATTCAATACCACCCCGTCTACGGGCGTTCCTTCACGATACTCTTTTCCTAGCTCCAGCAGCATATCCACATCTTCCCGCGAAAAACTTTCCCAGGTTTCTGTACCGTCTGTCTGCCATGATTTGACACGTCCGATGGACACATGTTGCGGCACATCAATCTCCACGTCCATCGCATAGGCCATCCGGTCGGCCAGAAACTCTTCCTTAGTCGCTTCTAACAGCCAGCCTTTCCGAAGTAGGTATTGTATGTAACCATAAATGCGTGAAGTGGAAGAATGAAGATTCACCCCATATCTTTTCAACTGTTCCAGAGAAACATAGTGGATTCCGTTTTTCGGAAGCTCCAGGTAACAGCGGGGAATGACAGACAGTATCACCTTCAGCGAGGCTATCTCCTCTCCGATACAGTCTTCTATCCATTGCGCACCCAGCCTTTCATATACGCTGTAAGTCTTCCCATCTTCCCGCGACATCAGTTTCGGACTATGCCCGTTCAAATGCAAGCCCAGCGTATCAATCAGGTAAGGAAAGAATTTATAGTCATCGTATGAAGACAGTCCGTCCATGCCTATCACAATTTTGCCATGCATGTCGTCGGAAATGACAAACGAAGTGGTGGAATGCTCCGGACGATGAAAATAATAATGAGTTTCCCCACGGTAAGTACCCTGTACGGTCAGTTCCACAGGAACCTCCAGCTTGCGAAAAAAATCCTTTATTTGCAAAGGAGATGCCGCATTCAGTTGAAAAGAAATTCGCATAGTTACCCTTTCTGCCTTTAATAAATCTTTGCTCGAATCTCACCACTACCTATGCACAAACGAGCATCTTTGTCGTAAATCACCCCGAATTGTCCGGCGCAATGCCTGTATCGGTTCCTCACTGGAAACCTGCAGCGTTCCGTCTTCGGCAAAGCACACTTTTCCAGTCTGAAAGGTATCCGTGTGACGTATCTTGAAACAAATTTCAGTTTCCTGTTCTTTCCATGGATTCAAGGTGATAAAATGAAAATCCTTTACACAGAAGGAATGTCCGAACTGCTTTTCTGTATCATATCCATGCGACACATAGATAATGTTATCTTCCACATTCTTGTCTACCACAAACCACGGACCACCGCCCAGTCCCAGTCCTTTACGCTGGCCAATGGTATGAAACCAGTATCCGCGGTGCTGTCCGATAACCTTTCCGGTTTCCAGTTCTACGACCGGTCCCGGACGTCTCCCAAGAAACGGCGGATAAAATCATTGTAATTTATCTTTCCCAGGAAACAGATGCCCTGCTGTCTTTTCGTCGGGCACTGGGTAAAGAAGCTTTCAATGCCATATCCCGCACTTCTTCCTTGAGAAAACCTCCCAAGGGAAATATCAGGCGTGACACCTGCAGGTAATCAATCTGAGCCAGGAAATCGGTCTGATCTTTCACCGGGTCTTTGGCTGTAGCCAGCCATGTATATCCGTCTATATCCAGTGTAGAAGCATAATGCCCCGTGGCAATCTTATCGTAACCCTGTCCGGCCTCCCGGTCAAAACAGCCGAATTTTATCAGCTTGTTGCACATCACATCCGGATTGGGAGTCAGCCCACGGCGCACCCTGTCCACCGTATAAGCCACCACATTGTCCCAATAAGCCTGCTGCAAATCGACAATATGAAAAGAAAGGCCATACTTACGTGCAGTGGACAGAAGCCAGTTCAATGTCCTTCCTCCGCCGTACAGGTTAGTCCGTCATCTGTATCATACCGATTTTATGTAAAACAAATCGGGCTTGTATCCTTGTTCACACAACAGGTGCACGGCTACTGCACTGTCCACTCCTCCCGAAATAACGCTGCTATATTCATATCTTTCTTTTTTTAACGGCAAATATACCACCGGCATCCCAAATGCCCAATACCCTTTTCAGGGTATATCTCATTTCAGGGCCTGGAACTGCTCGATAAGTGAAGTAATGTTTGCCGTAAACAAGCGGGCTGAGATAGCCAACAAGATGATACCGAAAAACTTACGGATTACGTAAATACCTCCTTTTCCCAACATACGCTCAATGCGGTCGTCAGTTTCAAGACGATGAACACCCATACCATATTGAGTATCAAGCCAGTACAATATTAATTGGCGCATATTCCGCCCGCAATGAAATCAGGGTGGTAAACGCACCGGCACCTGCCAGCAAAGGAAAGACCAGAGGACACCAGC
>ENA-OQCS01001440-OQCS01001440.1-human-gut-metagenome-genome-assembly--contig:-NODE-1440-length-12248-cov-1.891923_pt1 | contig 12248 bp, 12 predicted proteins | sample MGYA00242757_ERZ504575 | MGnify/ENA primary metagenome ERZ504575 (study PRJEB26092, sample SAMD00036297) | human gut metagenome | host: Homo sapiens | study: EMG produced TPA metagenomics assembly of...
CTTCTAGTTTATAAGATAGATATTTCAGTTTTTTATATCTTACAGACTTTTTATAATCTTTTTGTATCATTGCACCAGATTTAAACAACCCAATAATTCCAAGAGCTACTATGATACTAATCACTATAATGGTGAAATTGTTATCGATGACAAGATCAAGGCTGCAATCGACGCATACTATGAGCAGTATGGTGCAAAATAAGGAGGAGTTACAGTGACAGAAAAGACATATAAGGTGATGGGACTTGCCGGCGGAGCCAATATTGCGATCGGAATTATTTCTATTGTTGTTGGTGTGACAACCGGGATCATTTTGCTTGTCAGCGGTGGAAAGCTGCTTGGTGCGAAAAAGGGACTGACATTTTAGGAAGGGCGCTTTAAGTTGAAAGCAAAGAACAGAAAAAGACTTCGGGTTCTTGGGAAGATTTTATTTGTCCTGTATATTGGATTTTTATTTTACTTTCTGATTTTTTCTGACTGGTATGGACGGGAAGGAACCGGGGAATATCATTATAACCTGGTTCTTTTCTGTGAAATAAAAAGATTTTGGCTGTATCGAGATGTTTTGGGATGGGTATCTTATGCAAATCTGTTCGGAAATGTCCTGATTTTCATACCATTTGGATTTTTTATGCCGATGGCAAGCCGGTATCGCAGCTTTTTTCTTACCCTTTTCTACAGTTTTGGAGTGAGCTTCTTTGTGGAGTGCTTTCAGCTGGTAACAAGAGTGGGGAGTTTTGATGTGGATGATATGCTGCTCAACACCCTTGGCGGTGTGATCGGGTATATCGTCTCGCGATTTGTAATATGATAAGGAGATGGCACGATGCGAAGCAGGAGAGATAAAAAAGAGCACGTGAAAGAGATAGAAATAAAAGAAACCGGAAGTATGGTCAGATAAAAAGAAAGCATTCCCGCAAGAATCTGGTCCTGTGTGATGGCAGTACTTGTTACGGAAGTGATAGCGGGATTGATTGTAATGGCATTTTTGAATAAAGGGAAATCAGCAGCGATGGTAGGAAGCTTTGGGGTTTTCAATATGATTCTTGCCTGCATCGGTATTGTAACTGGTGTAAAAGGATTTAAAGAAAGAGATAAAAATTATCTGACCTGCAAGATCGGAATCGTTGTAAACGGACTTATTTTACTTGCCCTGATCTTAGTATTTATAAGAGGATGTGTATAAATGGAAGAAAGATATAATCTGGCAATTGACAGAATGAAAGCAATAATAGAAGAAAAAACAGTAGCAGAGCCATATCGGGAGTATTTCCAGCATGTGGCTCGGTTTATTTTAAAGCTTGATGAGCTGAAACAGAATGTGGAAAGCGGAAAGCAGAAAGAGATGTCAGAAGAAGAGCTGCAGGAAGAGATGAAGGATCTTTATGCAGACGAACTGGAAGCAAACTATGAGAAATCTTATGCAAATCCGGCTTATGCGGTTTCGGTGCTGGGAGGAGAACTGGGAAGCTTTTTGTCTGCGGTTTACACCGAGATCCGCGGAGGCATTTCTTATGTTCAGGAACAGCGTATGGAGTATGTTGTGATCGGAGCAGAGCTTTTGATTGAAATTTACAACAAATTTGAAGAAGAAAAGCAGCCGCAGCCGGAAAGCCTGAAGGAAATCTTTTACTGGTATGCAAGTGATTACTGCGATGTATTTGCGGCAGACCGCATCAAAGACCAGATCGATCCGGAAAGAGGATGCTTCATTGTGAATATGATCATGAATGAAGATCTTTCCGATCTGCGTTATCTCTACCGTATGGGAGAATATGTGGGGGTAAATGAAAGAGAGACAGCCGCATACTTAAATTCACTTTCACAGGAGAAGATTGATAAGATGGCAGATACCTTCAGTGAAGGATACAGGATTGGTTTTGTAAATACCGGAAAAGACCTGTCAAAAAAATCTGTAGTCAACATTTACTATGCAATGGGATTTGAACGGATCGTAAAAAAAGCCATTGAGAATTTTGCCAAAATGGGATTAAAGCCGAGTATTTTCCGGACAAGTCACAGCGTGATCACAAGAGGACGCAACAGCCAGATCGGATTTTTCAATATTTCCGGCAACAAGCAGTATGTCTATGACCACAGAGATGATATCGGGCTTGTGATGGATAAACAGTATGTAGAGCGAAAGTTGGAAGTGATGCGTACCACTTACGAGCAGAATAAAGAGATTGCAGCAGGCTATGCAGGACCGGCAGTGATTGACATTTTCGGAGAAAAGACTTTTGTTCCGCAGGCTAAACCAGAGGCAGTTAAATTAAGCGAGAAGCAGGAAGAACTTCTGGTTGCGATGAATGGAAGGGCCGGACGTCTGACCAATGAATATCTTCCGGGAGATGAGAGAAGCTTTACGATCATTTCCTGGCCGGTTCCGGAAATCGGAGAGCAGTATCATGAGATCTTTGATGAAACGATCAAGATCAATACTCTGGATTACAAGCTTTACCAGAAGGTGCAGCAGACAATGATCGATGTACTGGATAAAGGAGAGTATGTAAAAGTAACAGGCTCAGGCGAAAACCAGACGGATCTGAAAGTGATGCTTCATCCGCTTGCCGATCCGGCAAAAGAGACGATCTTTGAAAACTGTGTTGCCGATGTCAATATTCCGGTAGGTGAGGTGTTCACTTCTCCGGTACTGGAAGGAACAGAAGGTACCCTTTTTGTGAGCAAGGTATTCCTTCACGGACTTCCGTATTACAATCTGAAGATCAGTTTTAAAGAAGGAAAGATCACAGAGTATACCTGCACCAATTTTGATTCAGAAGAAGAAAATAAAAAATATATTTTCGATAACATTCTGCACAATCATCAGACACTTCCGATCGGCGAGTTTGCGATCGGAACCAATACCACAGCTTATGCGGTTGCGAAGAAATATGATATTGCAGATAAATATACGATTCTGATCGCTGAAAAGACGGGACCGCATTTTGCAGTAGGGGATACCTGCTATAGCTGGGCAGAGGATGTAAAGGTTTACAATCCGGATGGAAAAGAGATTATTGCAAGAGACAACAGCATATCGATCTTGAGAAAAGAGGATCCGTCGAAAGCATATTTCCAGTGCCATACCGATATCACCATCTTATGATGAGCTGGGAAGCATTGTTGTAGTGGCGAAAGACGGAACAGAGACAGAAATTATCCGTGATGGACGGTTTGTTCTTCCGGGAACAGAGATCCTCAATGAACCTCTGAATTAGTATTAGTTATGGATTTTCAATAATACCAATAAGTAAAATTAAATAATGGTCAGATAAGTAACGGTTGACATACCGCAACAGACTTAGTAAAATAACTTATAAGTGGTTAGCTATTTATTAAAATACTTATAGATAAAAGAAAAGGAGATCATTATGCCAAAAGTTGGAATCGTAATGGGCAGCGACTCAGATATGAAAGTAATGGGAAAAGCTGCTGACATGCTGGAAAAGTTTGGAATCGATTATGAGATGACGATCATCTCGCACACCGTGAGCCTGACGTATTCTATGAATATGCGAAGTCTGCAGAAGCAAAAGACTTCAAAGTAATTATTGCAGGTGCAGGTATGGCAGCACATCTTCCTGGAATGTGTGCAGCAATCTTCCCGATGCCGGTTATCGGAATCCCAATGTCAGGGAAGAATCTGGAGGGTGTCGACGCACTCTATTCAATCGTTCAGATGCCGCCTGGAATCCCGGTTGCCACAGTTGCGATCGACGGCGGAGCAAACGCAGCAATTCTGGCTGCAAAGATTCTTGCAACCTCAGATCCTGAGCTTCTTCAGAAATTGAAGGATTACACTGCAGAAATGAAAGAAACCGTCCAGAAAAAAGCAGAAAAGCTTGAAAAAATCGGACACAAAAGAATATATCAAGCAGATGTAGCATACAGATGTCAGTGAAAATACCAGGAGGATATAGAAAATGTTGGATTATAAGACAGCCGGCGTAGATATCGAGGCAGGATATAAATCAGTAGAACTTATGAAAAAGCATGTAAAAGAAACCATGAGACCGGAAGTATTAGGTGGACTTGGCGGTTTTGCAGGTGCATTTGATCTAAGCGGAATCAAGAATATGGAAGAACCAGTACTTCTTTCCGGAACAGATGGATGTGGAACAAAGGTGAAGCTTGCATTTGTAATGGACAAGCATGATACGATCGGTATTGATGCCGTTGCCATGTGTGTGAATGATATCGCATGCTCTGGTGGAGAACCGTTATTCTTTCTGGATTATATTGCCTGTGGCAAGAATTACCCGGAAAAGATCGCTACCATCGTAAGCGGTGTGGCAGAGGGCTGCAAGCAGTCAGGATGTGCACTTGTAGGTGGAGAGACAGCAGAGCATCCGGGACTGATGCCGGAGAATGATTACGACCTTGCAGGTTTTGCAGTCGGAGTTGTAGATAAGAAAGATATTATCGATGGTTCTGATATTAAGCCAGGTGATGTACTTGTTGCAATGCCGTCTACAGGGGTTCACAGCAATGGATTTTCACTGGTTCGTAAGGTATTCGACATTACAGAAGAATCCTTAAATACATACTATGATGAATTAGGAAAGACACTTGGCGAAGCACTTCTTGCTCCGACCAGAATTTATGTAAAAGCACTGAAGAACGTAAAAGAAGCCGGTGTAAGAGTCAAAGGATGCAGCCATATCACAGGCGGTGGATTCTATGAAAATATTCCGAGAATGCTTCCGGAAGGAATCCGTGCAGTGGTAAAGAAGGACAGCTATGAAATCCCTGCAATCTTCAACCTGATCGCAAAGACTGGCAACATTGCAGAAGAGATGATGTACAATACCTTCAATATGGGTATCGGTATGGTTGTCGCTGTCGATGAAAAGGATGTAGATGCTACAATTAAGGCAATGAAAGAAGCTGGAGATGAAGCATTTGTGGTTGGTTATGTAGAAGCAGGAGAAAAAGGAGTTACTTTATGTTAAGAGTTGCTGTACTTGTATCCGGAGGCGGAACCAATCTGCAGGCAATCATTGATGCAGTGGAAAATGGCACGATCACCAATACAGAGCTGGTCGGTGTCATCAGCAATAATAAGAACGCATATGCACTCACAAGAGCCGGGAATCATCAGATCCCGGCACAGTGCGTTTCGCCGAAGGATTTTGAGACAAGAGAAGAGTTTAACAAAGTTTTTCTTGAAAAGGTAGACGAACTGAAACCGGATCTGATCGTTCTGGCGGGATTTTTGGTTGTGATCCCGGAAGAAATGATCAGCAGATACCGGAATAAGATCATCAATATCCATCCATCTCTGATCCCGTCATTCTGCGGAACGGGATACTATGGACTGAAGGTTCATGAGGCAGCACTCGCCAGAGGGGTAAAGGTGGTTGGAGCGACCGTACATTTTGTAGACGAAGGAACGGATACCGGTCCGATCATTCTCCAGAAGGCTGTCGAAGTAGAAGAAGGCGATACACCGGAGGTTCTGCAGAGACGTGTGATGGAGCAGGCGGAGTGGAAGATCCTTCCACATGCGATCGACCTGATCGCAAATGGAAAAGTAACAGTAAAAGATGGCAGAGTGTCAATTGCCCGTTAGAGAAGGAGGAGCACCAATGAAAGTATTGATCGTAGGCGGTGGCGGAAGAGAACACGCAATTGCATATTGTGTAGCAAAGAGCAGCAAGGTAGAGAAGATGTACTGTGCACCGGGAAATGCCGGGATTGCAGAGCTTGCAGAATGCGTACCGATTGGTGCGATGGAATTTGACAAGCTGGTTACATTTGCAAAGGAAAAAGAGATCGATCTGGCAATTGTAGGAATGGATGATCCGCTGGTTGGCGGCCTTATAGATGAATTTGAAAAAGCCGGGATCCGCGCATTCGGACCAAGAAAAAATGCAGCAATCCTGGAGGGAAGCAAGGCATTTTCAAAAGATCTGATGAAAAAATATGACATCCCGACCGCAGCATATGAGAACTTTGACAATGCAGACGAAGCGCTGGCTTATCTGGAGACAGCCAAATTTCCGATCGTTCTGAAGGCAGATGGTCTGGCACTTGGAAAAGGTGTACTGATCTGTAATACGTTGGAAGAAGCAAAAGCCGGCGTGAAAGAGATCATGCTGGACAAGAAATTCGGTGCATCCGGTAATACCATGGTTGTAGAAGAATTCATGACAGGACGTGAGGTTTCTGTTCTTTCCTTTGTAGATGGAAAGACCATCAAGACTATGACAAGCGCGCAGGATCACAAGAGAGCCAAAGACGGAGACCAGGGATTGAATACCGGTGGTATGGGAACTTTCTCACCGAGCCCTTTCTATACAAAAGAAGTTGACGAATTCTGCCGGAAATATGTGTACCAGAAGACGGTAGATGCAATGGCAGCAGAGGGAAGAGAGTTCAAGGGGATCATCTTCTTCGGACTGATGCTTACCGAAGACGGACCGAAGGTTCTGGAATACAATGCCAGATTCGGAGATCCTGAGGCACAGGTTGTTCTTCCGCGTATGAAGAATGATCTGATCGATGTGATCGAAGCCTGTATCGACGGAACACTGGATCAGGTAGATCTTCAGTTTGAAGATAATGCAGCAGTCTGTGTGGTACTTGCATCTGACGGTTATCCGGTCGCTTATGAAAAAGGACTTCCGATCACAGGTCTTGACGAGTTCAAGAAGCATGAAGGATACTATTGCTTCCATGCCGGAACCAAATTCGACGGAGACCAGATCGTGACAAACGGAGGACGTGTCCTCGGTGTGACAGCCAAAGGAGCAACGCTCAAAGAAGCCCGTGCCAATGCTTACAAAGCAACCGAATGGGTTCAATTTGATAACAAATATATGCGCCACGATATCGGAAAAGCGATTGACGAGGCTTAGGAATTTAGGGCGGGATCTTTCTTATTCAGAGGGATTTCGCCTTTTTTGAGTTAAGTGAAAAATTTAATCTTTAAGAAGTTCTAAAGATTTCATGAACTTCTTGACAAATCGGACTTTGAATACTATGATTATCAATAGTTATGGGAAAAGGCAATGAGAAAGAGGAGTATGCAGACTGGTCCGAAGAAGAGAGAACCGTTCACAGGCTGAGAGACGGTTTACGGGAAGTGGTTGCAGAAGGTAGCTTTGGAGCCGGGTATCTGAAAAAGGGCGAGTAGGATATCACGGGGGTGGTTTCCGTTATAGAACTGTGAGAGATACGAGATGGATTTATTTCGTGGAACAAAGGTGGTACCGCGTTTATACACGCCTTTACATATTGTAAAGGGCTTTTTTTTATTCTTTATAGAGAGAGCAAAAGTGCGCGGTGGACTTATAAGAGGAGGAAACAATGAGTAAGAATCTTGAAAAGACCTACAATCCGAAAGAGATTGAAGCGAAACTTTATGAAAAATGGTGTGAAGAAAGTATTTTCACGCTGAAGTTGACAGAAGTAAGAAACCATTTACAACGGTAATGCCGCCACCGAATATCACCGGTAAGCTGCATATGGGACATGCTCTCGATAATACGCTTCAGGATATCCTGATCCGTTACAAGAGAATGCAGGGATATAATGCACTGTGGATTCCGGGAACAGACCACGCTGCAATTTCAACAGAAGTAAAGGTTACAAACCAGTTAAAGGCAGAGGGAATTGATAAGAAAGAACTCGGAAGAGAAGGATTCCTTAAGAGAACCTGGCAGTGGAAAGAAGAGTACGCAGGAACCATCGAAGGTCAGCTGAAAAAGCTTGGTGTATCCTGTGACTGGGACAGAGAACGTTCACCATGGATGAAGGATGCTCGAATGCGGTCAAAGAAGTATTCCTTCGTCTTCACGAAAAAGGATTTATCTACAAAGGTTCCAGAATCATCAACTGGTGTCCGGTATGTAAGACTTCCCTTTCTGACGCAGAAGTTGAGCATGAGGAACAGGCAGGACATTTCTGGCACATCAAGTACCCGATCGTAGGAACAGAACGTTTCCTTGAGATCGCAACTACACGTCCGGAAACTCTGCTTGGAGATACAGCAATCGCCGTACACCCGGACGATGACAGGTACAAAGATATCGTAGGAAAGAATGTCATCCTTCCGTTAGTTGGAAGAGAAATTCCGATCGTGGCAGACGCTTACGTTGATAAAGAATTCGGAACAGGTGCGGTTAAGATCACACCGGCACATGACCCGAATGACTTTGAAGTAGGAAAGAGACATAATCTTCCGGAAATCAACATCCTGAATGATGATGCTACCATCGTAGAAGGATACGGAAGATATTCCGGAATGGATCGCTACGAAGCAAGAAAAGCAATCGTAGAAGATCTGGAAAAAGAAGGATACCTTGTAAGCATCGAAGAACATGTACACAACGTTGGAACACATGACAGATGTAAGACAACCGTTGAACCGATGATCAAACCACAGTGGTTTGTTAAGATGGATGAGCTTGCCAAACCGGCGATCAATGCGATCAAGACCGGCGAATTAAAATTCGTACCGGAACGTTTTGGTAAGATCTACCTGAACTGGCTGGAAAATATCCGTGACTGGTGTATTTCACGTCAGATCTGGTGGGGACACAGAATTCCGGCCTACTATTGTGATGAATGTGGAGAAGTGGTTGTTGCACGTGAGATGCCGGAAAAATGCCCGCATTGCGGATGCACACATCTGACACAGGATGAAGATACACTGGATACCTGGTTCAGTTCAGCACTGTGGCCGTTCTCAACACTTGGATGGCCGGAAGAGACAGAGGACTTCAAGTATTTCTATCCGACAGATGTACTGGTAACCGGTTATGATATTATTTTCTTCTGGGTAATCCGTATGGTATTCTCCGGATATGCACATACTGGAAAAGCACCGTTCCATACTGTTTTGATCCATGGACTGGTAAGGGATTCCCAGGGACGTAAGATGAGTAAATCTCTTGGAAATGGTATCGATCCGCTGGAGGTCATTGATGAGTACGGTGCAGATGCACTCCGTCTGACTCTGATCACAGGAAATGCACCAGGAAATGATATGCGTTTCTACAACGAACGTGTAGAATCCAGCCGTAACTTTGCCAATAAGGTATGGAATGCATCCAGATTTATCATGATGAACATGGAAGATAAGGTAATTTCCAAACCGGATGAGGCAGACTTTGAAGTAACCGATAAATGGATTTTATCCAAGGTAAATACACTTTGCAAAAGATGTAACTGAGAACATGGATAAATTTGAACTGGGTATTGCAGTACAGAAAGTATATGACTTTATCTGGGATGAATTCTGTGACTGGTACATCGAGCTTGTAAAATACAGGATCTACCATTCTGATGAAAATTATAAGAGCGCCAATGCAGCACTTTGGACACTGAAGACGGTTCTTGGTAATGCACTGAAGATGTTACATCCATTTATGCCATTTGTAACAGAAGAAATCTACAGCGCACTGGTACCGGAAGAAAAATCTCTGATGATGTCAGACTGGCCGCAGTTTAGCGAAGACTGGTGCTATGCAGACGCTGAAAATATAACAGATCATATGAAAGAAGTTATCCGTGGTGTCAGAAATGCGCGGGCAGAAATGAATGTACCGCCGAGCCGTAAAGCAAAGGTTTATGTAGTATGCGAAGATGAGAAGCTCTGTGAAGGATTCGAAGAGCTGACAACATGCGCATGCCCGCTTATGAGTGCTTCTGAACTTGCTGTCCAGGCTGATAAGGCAGGTATTGCGATGATGCCGTATCGATCGTAGTACCGGATGCTTCTGTATATGTACCACTGGAAGAGCTGATTGACTTCGAACAGGAAATCGAGCGTCTGACAAAAGAAGAAGAAAAGCTTACAAAAGAAATCAACCGTGCAAAGGGAATGCTTTCAAATGAAAAATTCGTCAGCAAAGCACCACAGGCAAAGGTTGATGAAGAAAAAGCAAAGCTTGAAAAGTATACACAGATGATGGAACAGGTGAAAGAACGTCTGGAGGCTTTAAAGGCAGGAAGATAATCACTGCAGGAAAGTACTAAGGCATATTCTTTTTTAGCCGGATATACCGTCAGGCGTAGCATAAACTGCGCCTGACGGTACAGAAACACGTAAGGGGTTAAAAGACGATGAAGGAAATTCATTTTAAAAAGATTCAGTGGAAAAAACCGGATCTGAAAGGAAAATGGCAGAAGCTGAAGAATATGAAGCCAGGAGATATAAAGGCGCATTTAAAAAAGCAGCATGAGCGAAGACAGCAGATTCTTGAAAAGCGGCGAAACAGCAAATTCGCAAAAAAGATGGCACCGTACTATAAGATAATGAACCGGTTCTCTTTGCCGCTTCAGGCACTGTGGGCTTGTATCATTAACTTTATCATTGAAGCACTGTCCAGACATTCTGCAATTGCAGCTTGGCAGTATATGACAGGAACACCGCTGGTATTTTTGTACAATGCCGGAATGATTTTCGTTACACTTTTAATCGCTTATCTGGTGCGGCGCCGGGTGTTTACGCGACTGATCATCAGTGCATTGTGGCTCTTTCTGGGTGTTGTCAACGGAGTGATGCTGGCAAAGCGTGTTACGCCGTTTAATGCACAGGATCTAAAGACATTTACAGAAGGACTGTCACTGTTTACAAACTATTTCTCGGTGGCAGAGCTTGTGATGATGGGAATTGGTGTTCCGGCACTGCTCATCTGGCTGGTTGCCATGTGGAGACGTGCCGGACAGTATGAAGGAAAGATGCACAGGATCCCGATGCTGATTATTGTTGTTGCAGCGTTTTTTGGATATTCTGTACTGACAAATGTTGCTGTAGATAAGAGGATTATTTCTACTTACTTTGGAAATATCGCATTTGCTTATCAGGATTACGGACTTCCGTATTGTTTCTCGGCCAGCCTTTTTAATACAGGTATTTCAGAACCGAATGATTATAACAAAGACACGATCGAGAAGATCACGGATAATAGAGAGATGACAGAGAGCACATCCGACAATGGTGTGAGACCGAATGTCTTGTTTGTACAGCTGGAATCTTTCTTTGATCCTATTGAATATGAGGATCTGCAGATGTCAGAGGATCCGATTCCGAATCTGCGCAAGATGTTTGAAAATTATTCTTCCGGATATTTTAAGGTTCCTTCGGTAGGAGCCGGAACAGCCAATACAGAATTTGAAGTGCTGACAGGTATGAACCTGCGTTATTTCGGACCGGGCGAGTATCCTTATAAGACAAAGCTTAAGAATCAGGTATGTGAAAGTGCAGCAACTGCATTTTCTGCATTCGGTTACGGAACCCATGCGATTCACAACAACGGTGGTAATTTCTACAGCCGTGCGAAGGTATTTAACAATATTGGTTTTGACAGCTTTACAAGTAAAGAGTTTATGAATATTCTCCAGACAACAGAGAATGGATGGTCGAAGGATGATATTCTTCTGACGCACATCAAAGACGCTCTGGACTCTACCGAGCAGGAGGATTTTGTATTTACAGTCAGTGTACAGGGACATGGAAATTATCCGACAGAAAAGGTGATTGAGAACCCGAAGATCACCGTAACAGGAGCACCGACAGAAGAGAAGAACAATGCCTGGGAATACTATGTGAACCAGGTATATGAGATGGATCAGTTTGCCGGTAATCTGGTAAAAATGATGGAAGAACGCGGTGAGCCGACTGTGGTCGTATTCTATGGTGACCATCTGCCGACAATGGGACTGGAAGCAAAGGATATGAAGAACCGTTATCTGTACAATACAAATTATGTGATCTGGGACAATCTTGGACTTCAGAAAGAGGACCGGAACATTCCGTCCTACCAGATCATGCGGATGTGATGGACCGCCTGGGATTACATTCCGGTACGGTATTCAACTATCACCAGCAGAGACGCCAGACAAAGGATTATCTGAAGGATCTGGAGCTGTTACAGTATGATATTCTGTATGGAGACCAGTATGTATACAATGGTAAGCCGCCGATCACAGAAGGCCATATGCAGATGGGGATCAAGGAGGTTACGCTCACGGATCTTGTAGAAAATCTGGATGAGACCTATAGCCTCTACGGAACAAACTTTACTAAATGGAGCAAGGTTTACATCAATGATGAAAAGCAGGAATCTACTTTCCTCAATAATACAAGGATCGAACTTCCGGACAGTAAGCTGAAGGATGGAGACATCATTACGGTCAGCCAGGTCGGATCAAGCAATACCATCTTCAGGACTTCAAGCGAATATATTTACATGGATGGAAAAATCCTGGAATATACAGATGAAGTAAAAGAACAG
>ENA-OQCS01001441-OQCS01001441.1-human-gut-metagenome-genome-assembly--contig:-NODE-1441-length-12243-cov-3.646913_pt1 | contig 12243 bp, 18 predicted proteins | sample MGYA00242757_ERZ504575 | MGnify/ENA primary metagenome ERZ504575 (study PRJEB26092, sample SAMD00036297) | human gut metagenome | host: Homo sapiens | study: EMG produced TPA metagenomics assembly of...
TCCCAGTACTTCCATGCTCTGTGTGCCACCTGCCAGAAACCAGTCCCTGCGGCAGACCAATATCAGTAATAGTTACATCTTTTGCAATTGTTCCTGCCGTTACATATTCACCACGATCCGGTAAGGCAAGATCGGCGCGCACGCGCTCCAGCTGATCGGACAGACGCCGCCAGCTCGCCAGCGAGCACAACGCGTCGACCATCATCGCGACCGCGACGATAAAGGCGGACAACCGCACAATCAGCACCGGCAGACGGCCAAGCAGCCCCAGCAATGCCGGCTCCACTAAACGGCAAATACACAACGCACCCAAGCCAAACGCGCAGGCCCAGTACAGACAGATGCGTCCGTGCAAGTTAAACGGCAGGTGCGAGTAATCCCAAAAGCGAGCGCCCGTTGTTTTTCCAACAGCACGCCTACGCTGTACTCAATCACGCTGCATACGAGCGCTGCAGCGACAAACTGGCTCGAGGCATCCGGAATCCCGCGCAACAGCAGCCAGCAGGCAATGCCGCCCACACCATAGATAGGACAACACGGCCCCAGCAAAAAGCCACTGTTGGCAAATCGTCCGTGATTGAGCATGGCGCATACTGTCGACTCCCATGCCCAACCGCAAAACCCGTAAAAGGCAAACGAGAGCACCAGTGCCGAGAGTGGGCAGGCGGCAAGCGTCGCGCCGCAAAACGCAGTATCAATCGCGGTCCCCACCGTCTACCCTCTCCTCTTTTCGCTCGATGCTTTACTCGCGCTATCGTCCGTCTCGTCCTTGCGCGGCAGGCGGCCGGCGACCGTCTCACGCAGAGCACACCATTTATCCGCTAGGCACACAATCCATGCCTCACGACACGTCGGCGGCACCAGCACCAGCGGAAACATATGCCGCACGATAATATTCCGCTCGCGCGGCGTCAGCTCAAAATCTTCTTCCGCACGCGCCAGGGCAAAAAACGGGTGGCGAAAGCCATGCAGCCGATGGCTTGGGTCGGAATCGTGCCAATCGTAGAGAAAGTAATCGTGCAACAGGGCCCCGCGCAGCAGCGAGGCACGGTCGACCGAAATGCCAGCACGGCCCAAGTGCTCGGCAAAGGACAGACTCGCGCGCGCTACCGAAGTCACATGTGCATACACCGTCACATCGCCATGCTGGATAAACTCGCGCGTCAGGTCCAGACGGCCCGCCTGCGCCAGTTGACGGGCAGCATGGTCTACTTCGCACGCGATTTTCTCGGCACGAACGGCATCGGACATGCTGCCTCCTTCCAGCGGCTCACGGCGGCAAGCCACGGCCTGTGCACAATCGATAAAAACATCATGGAACACATCAGTATGGCATCGGACAAAACGTTTTGCCCCACCAGTTGGCGAATTACCGCGCCGCCGTCACATATCAAACGCCAAAATGTGCGAGACTGTCTTGTGCAATTGTGTCGGCCGAGGGAGCGCCGACGCTCGATTCGCATGGAGTAACCCACAACGATGCTGCTTACGCAAACGACAACGCCCGAGGACGTCAAGGCTCTCGACCGCGCCGAGCTTCCGCTGCTCTGCGGCGAGATCCGCCAGGCAATCCTCGAAAGCTCCGCCGCCGTCGGCGGGCACGTTGCCCCCAACCTGGCGTCGTTGAGCTTACGGTTGCGCTCCATCGCGTGTTTAACTCCCCTATCGACAAGATTGTCTTTGACGTTTCGCACCAGACCTACGCCCACAAGGCGCTGACTGGGCGCGCGTACACTTATATCGATCCGGAGCGTTATGGTGAGGCTTCTGGCTTTGCCAATCCCGACGAGTCCGAGCACGACCTGTTCGCCATGGGCCATACCTCCACGTCAGTGAGCCTGGGCTGCGGCCTGGCGCACGCTCGTGACCTGACGGGCGATGCGTACAACGTCATCACCATCATTGGCGACGGCTCGCTTTCGGGCGGCCTGGCGTTTGAGGGCTTTAACAATGCCGCCGAGCTCGACAGCAACCTGATCATCATCGTCAACGATAACGACCAGTCCATCGCCGAAAACCACGGTGGCCTCTATCGCAATCTGGCCGAGCTGCGCGCCAGCAACGGCACCTGTGAGCGCAACGTTTTCCGCGCGCTGGGCCTCGACTATCGCTATCTGGACGCCGGCAACGACGTGTTGGCCCTGGTCGACGCGCTGCAGGAACTGCGCAATATCGATCATCCCATCGTGCTGCACGTCTCCACCGCCAAGGGCAAGGGCTTTGAGCCGGCCCAGAGCAACCCCGAACGCTGGCACCACGTGGGTCCGTTTGACATGGCGACCGGGCGCAAGCTTTGCCCGGGCCATCCGAGCGAGCCCGCGCCGCGCACCTATGCTGACATTACGGGCGAGGCGCTCAGCGCCGCCATCGAGCGCGATCCACAGGTCGTTGGCATCACGGCCGCCACGCCCTACATTATGGGCTTTACACCCGAGCTTCGCGCTGCCGCCGGCAAACAGTTCGTCGATGTGGCATTGCCGAGGAGCACGCCGTGACCTTTGCCACCGCGCTTGCGCGCTCGGGCGCCAAGCCAGTCTTTGGTGTGTACGGCACGTTTTTGCAGCGCGCCTACGACGAGCTGTGGCACGACCTGTGCCTCAACGACGCCCCCGCAACCATTTTGGTGTTTGGTGCGTCAATCTTTGGCACCACGTCCGAGACGCACCTTTCGTTCTTTGATATTTCCATGCTGGGCGGACTTCCCAACATGCGCTACCTTGCACCTGCCTGCATGGAGGAATATCTGTCCATGCTGAGCTGGTCGCTCGACCACCGCGAGCATCCCGTGGCGATTCGTGTACCTGGTATTGGCCTGGTGAGCCGTCCCGACCTTGCGCCCGCCGAAGGCACCGACTACAGCGCCGTTCGCTACAACGTGGTGCGCCAGGGTCGCGACGTTGCCGTGCTCGCGCTTGGCGATTTCTTTGAGCCGGGCGAGCGCGTGGCAAACCGTTTGGCCGCCGAGTACGGTATCGAGGCCACGCTCGTCAACCCACGCTTTGCAACCGAGCTCGACCGTGAGTTCCTCGACAGCCTTGCCGCCGAGCATCGTGTTGTCGTCACCCTCGAGGACGGCATCTTGGACGGCGGCTGGGGCGAGCGCGTGGCATGTTATCTGGCATGCACGCCGTTGCGCACGCGCACCTTCGGCATCGCCAAGGGCTTCCCCGACCGCTACGACCCCAACGAACTGCTCGCACAGAACGGCATGACGGTCGAGGATATGGCCGCCGAAGCCGCAAGGCTACTGAACGAGTAAGAAAACCTCCGCAAGGGAAGCACCCCCGCGGAGGTTTTTATTTTCGCGGCGCGATTATCTCGATTCGTAACATCTAGGGCTCGACTTCCCGTCTAACTGTTACAGATCTAGACAAGACGTCTTAGTTCCTGACCTTTGTCTCAATCTGTAACAGATAGAGACCTTTTGTCCGTCCAGATGTTACAGATTGAGATAAAGCAGCGAGACATGCCGCCGCATCGGTCAGAACCACCACAAAGGTGCCTGTCCCTTTTTGGTAGGTAGAATTACCCATAAGGTAAGTATGTTTCTGAGTTATTTCGTGTTGACCCGTCTGAGCGCTATAGGGTATAACTCTACTCAACCGCTAGGGATTTTATTGAGAAAGGTGTTCTACCATGAGCAAGAACCTCTCCCAGCAGGTCGTTCTCGACCGCCGCGGCTTCGTTGCCGCCACCTTCGCAACCGTCGCCGGCCTTGGTCTTGCCGGCTGCTCCGACACCAGCGCCGAGGCCGACAAGGGTTCCGCCGCCGGCTCCTCCAAGAGCTCCAAGGATACCGAAGTTTCCGCCACGCTCGACGCCAAGGCATTCGACAAGCTCGTCGACAACGGCCCCAAGGCCGATGACGACGCCATCGCCGCCAGCACCTGGGCCACGGCCGTTAAGGACGCCGGCGTCTTTAAGATCGGTGGCGTTCAGACCTCCACGCTCTTCTCCCTCCTCAACGAGAAAGACGGTCAGACCCGCGGCTTCGACGCCGGTATCGCACAGCTCCTGTCCAACTACATTCTGGGCAAGAACAAGGTCGAGATCACCCAGGTGACCTCGGACACGCGCGAGTCTGTCCTGCAGAACGGCCAGGTCGACGCTGTCTTTGCCACCTACACCATTACCGACGAGCGCAAGAAGCTCGTCTCCTTCGCCGGCCCCTACTACTACACCCAGCAGGCCATCCTGGTGCTCGCCGATAACGACGACATCAAGAGCGTCGACGACCTGGCCGACAAGAACGTCGCCGTCCAGTCCGGCTCCAACGGCCCTGCCATCCTGGAGGAGTTCGCCCCCAAGGCCAGCCAGCAGGAGTTCAAGACCGACGAGGAGGCCCGCCAGGCACTCCAGCAGGGTCGTGTTGACGCCTACGTCATCGACAACAACATGCAGCAGAGCGCCCTGGTCCGCGAGCCCGGCAAGTACAAGATTGCCGGCAAGCCCTTCGGCAGCAAGGAGCCCTATGGCATCGGTCTGCCGCTCGATTCCGACGGCGTCGCCTTCGTTAACGACTTCCTTAAGAAGATCGAGGACGACGGCACCTGGACCGAGCTGTGGCAGATCTGCATCGGCGACCGTACGGGCGACACCAATGTTCCCGAGCTGCCCGAGATCGGCGCCTAGGCAGCGAGCCTGGTAACGGCCGCTGCGAAACCATACGGAAACGCATGATGCGCTTTATTGCGGTAAACTGTTTCCTCACTGAGTTGTCGGGGCTTCCGTACACACGGGAGCCCCTTTCCTTATCGGCGGGAGGTCCGCATGAGTCTCTCCGAGCTCTGGTCGCTCTATGGCCAGAACTATATCGACGCGCTGCTAGCAACCTGGGGCATGACGCTTGAGTCGTTTGCCATCGCCATGGTGCTGGCCGTCGCCGTCACCGTGATGCGCGTGTCGCCGCTCAAGCCGCTGCGCGTCTTTGGCGACCTGTATGTCCAGGTCTTCCGTAACATCCCCGGCATCGCACTGCTCATCATCGTCGTCTATGCGCTGCCGCCGCTCAAGGTCGTCCTACCCTACCGCACCTGCGTTATCGTCGCCACGGTTCTTTTGGGCTCGGCCTTTGGCTCCGAGAACTTTATGAGCGGCATCAACACCGTCGGCGTCGGTCAGGTCGAAGCCGCACGTTCGCTCGGCATGAGCTTCAGCCGTATCCTCGCCAAGATCGTGATTCCGCAGGCGCTGCGCTCGAGCGTGTTGCCCATGACCAACCTCTTTATCGCCGTCATGCTCACCACCGCGCTCGGCAGTCAGGTGCCGTTGCAACCGCAGGAGTCACCGGCGTGGTGAGCTACATCAACACGCGCTCGCTCGGCGCGTCGCCGCGTTCTTTATCTCGCGCTCGGCTACCTGGCACGGCCTTTGTGGTGAGCCACATTGGCAACTACATCGATAAGAAGGTGAGGATCCTCCGATGAGCAAGCACTCCACCTCCGCGCTCACCATGCGCGATGCGCTCTACGAGGCTCCCGGCCCCAAGATGCGCGCCAAGATTCGCATCGGCACCGCCATCTCGCTTGTTGCCGTCGCCGTGCTCGTCGCCCTCGTGTTGCAGCGCTTTTATGTGACCGGCCAGCTTTCGGTTCACTATTGGTTTTTCTTTACGCACCTCACCACCTGGAAGTTCCTGCTTGCCGGCTTTGAGGGCACCGTTAAGTCGCACTCACCGCTGGCGCCATCGCGCTGGTGCTGGGCTTAGCCTTATGCTCGGCCGTACCAGCGACATTAAGCCGCTGCAGCTGGTCTGCCGCGTGCTCACCGATTTCTTCCGCGGCGTACCGAGCCTGTTGTTCATCTACTTCTTCTTTTTGGTGCTGCCCCAGTACAAGATCGCGCTGCCGTCGTTTTGGATGCTCACGCTTCCCGTCGCGCTCGCTGCAGCTGGCGTACTTGCCGAGATCTTCCGTGCCGGCGTCAACGCCGTGCCGCGCGGCCAGGTCGAGGCCGCCCAGGCACTCGGTCTCTCCAAAGCTAAAATCACCTTTAAAATCGTGTTGCCGCAGGCTATCCGGTTTATCATTCCGTCGTTGATTTCGCAGCTCGTGGTCGTAGTCAAAGACACCACCGTGGCCTACGTGGTGAGCTACCCCGACCTCATGCAAAACGCCCGCGTGCTCATTACCAACTACGACGCCCTCGTGTCGGTCTACCTGGTTATCGCGGTCATCTACATCCTCATCAACGTCGCGATCAACAAGGCCGCTGTCTATGTTTCGCACAAGACCGGCGCGACCATCATCCGCTAACGCTTTACCATTTCGAGTCATAAGGAGCCGAGCACCATGCACAGAGCACCTCTTCCACCGGCAATCAGCCGCTGATCGAGCTCAGGCACGTCGATAAGCACTACGGCGATCTGCACGTTCTCAACGACATCAATCTCTCGGTCGACCGCGGCGAGGTCGTCGTTGTGATCGGACCCTCGGGCTCGGGCAAGTCGACCATGTGCCGAACCATCAATCGCCTGGAAACCATCGACTCAGGCGAGATCCTCATCGAGGGCGAGCCCCTGCCACAGGAAGGCAAGGATCTTGCCCGCATGCGTGCCGAGTTGGGCATGGTATTTCAGCAGTTCAACCTGTTTGCACATATGACCGTACTGCAGAACGTCATGCTGGGACCGGTCGATGTGCTGGGCGTCTCCAAGGAGGAAGCTCGTGAGCGCGCCATGGACCTGCTGGGCCGCGTGGGCGTTGCCGAGCAGGCCGATAAGGTGCCCGCACAGCTCTCGGGCGGCCAGCAACAGCGTGTAGCCATCGCACGTTCGCTTGCCATGCAACCCAAGGCCATGCTTTTTGACGAGCCCACGAGCGCCCTTGACCCCGAAATGATCAACGAGGTGCTCGAGGTCATGGTCCGTCTGGCCCAGCAGGGCATGACGATGATCGTCATCACGCACGAGATGAACTTCGCCCGCCGCGTGGCCGACCGCGTCGTGTTTATGGCCGACGGCCAGATCGTGGAAACCGGCACACCCGACGAGTTCTTCGACCACCCCAAGACCAAGCGCGCCCAGGACTTCCTCAACTCCATTAAGGCCACTAGCCCAATTGCCACGCGGGCAAATTCATCAGTAACGTTTGTCCCGCGCCACCCTGTGCCATGTCCACCCGGATTCGAAAGCCGCACCCATGATCGGAACCCGCACCTCATCGTCCTACACTCCGCACGTCGACGTCGATCCCGCTGACCGCCCGCTTATCCTGGTAGCACCACGCTGGGAAGAAGCGAAGCCCTATTTGAGCGAGACGCTCTCCCCCAACGAGGAGATTGCGAGCGTATTTGTCGACGCCATTCTTGCCGCCGGCGGTCTGCCGCTGCAGATGTCCATCACCGAGGACATTGAGGTCATCCGTCATTACGTCGATATCGCCGACGGTATCGCCATTCCCGGCGGCCCCGATGTCAATCCCAAACGTTGGGCGATGATCGACCCTACGACCCCACCCTCTGCTGCGAGATCCGCGATAGTTTTGAGTTTAAGCTGGTCAGCGAGGTGCTCCGTGCCAAAAGCCGCTCTTTACCACCTGCCGCGGCACGCAACTGCTCACGTCGCCACCGGCGGCACCCTGTGCATGGACGTGCCGAGCCTGGGCGCGCGCGAGGGCCGCACGCAGTGGCGCCATACCCACGTGCTCAACGACCCTGTGCATCCTGTCGAGGTCGTGCCGGGCTCGCTGCTGGAGCGCGCGGTTGGCGGGCACAGGCTGATCCAGACCAACTCCGCACATCACTGCTGCGTCGATCGTCTGGGTAAGAGCACGCGCTTGGTCGCCAAGGCAACCGACGGCGTTCCCGAGTGCATCGAAGTCGAAGGCCAGCCGTTCTGTCTGGGTGTGCAATGGCATCCCGAGTACACCTGGCAGACGCTCGAGACCGACTTAACCTGTGGAAGTCGTTTGTCGAGGCGGCGGCCAAGGTAAAGCAGACCCGCTAGTTCGCGAACCGCATAACAGATAAGGGCGCCCGCCGGCCACATGGTCCGACGGGGCGCCTTTTGCCTATACGCGACAGGCGCGCAGCCCAAGGCTCGCAAGCTCTTATTCGGCCGTCTCGCGCAGGGCCGACATCGTAGCCGCATATTGCTGCTGCAGCGCATGCATCCCCTCGCGAGCGCCGTCAACGGCATCGGCGCCGCGCAGCGCCTCGGTCACCACGACCGCCGGCTCGTACAGATTATCGAATCCCAGGTTCTGGCTCACGCCCTTGAGCGTGTGCGCTGCCATAAACGCACCTTCGGCGTCTCCCGCCGCCATGGCGGCCTCCAGCTTGTCCATGCTCTCGTCATCCAAAAACTTGAGGGCAAAGCGGGCGAGCATTTCCTCGCCCATCAGCCGAGCGCACGCGTCATCATAATTGGCGCCGATCTTCTCATACGCCTCACGCATGGAAATCATGGATTAAAAACTCCTTTGGTCAAACTAAATCGTGGGAAACGCGACAACGTCGGCGGGGCGTGCCAACGTCTCGGCAATTTGGTCTTGCACCTCAAGCAGACAATCGAGCAGCAGCGGGTTAAAGGTGCCGCACTTACCGTCCAGGATCATCTGAATTGCCTCCTTGTGCGGGATAGCGTCCTTGTACACGCGCACGCTCGTCAGAGCATCGTACACGTCGGCCACCGAAACCACCTGTGCGGCAATGGGAATTTCGTCGCCTTAAGGCCATCGGGATAACCCTTGCCGTCCCAGCGCTCGTGATGCCAACGCGCAATCTGGTACGCATATTCCATAAGCGCATTGCCGGCGTGATGGCTACCCAGCTCAAGCAGCATGTCGGCGCCGATCGTGGTATGCGTCTTCATAATCTCGAACTCCTCGGACGTAAGCGCCCGGGTTTGTTGAGAATCGCATCGTCAATCGACATCTTGCCGATATCGTGCAGCGCCGAAGCAGGGCAATCGTGGAGCGCTCCTCATTGTCAAGGGAAATGGTGTCGCTACGCTGGACCAGACAGCCAAGCAGCAGCTCGGTCAGCTTTTCGATGTTCGTAACGTGCCTGCCGCTCTCGCCGTGCGAAGCTCCATGACGCCAGCCATGATGTCGATGAGCATGCGACTGTTCTTGACACGCTCGTTGTACTGCTGGGACAGCAGGCTCGTCAGACGGCGCTGTTTGGCGTATAGGCGGATGGTGTTGCTTACACGGCGGCGCACGACACGGGAGTCAAACGGGCGGTTGATATAGTCCGAGGCGCCCAGCTCGTACGCGCGCAGAACCATATCATCGGAATCTTCGCTCGAAATCATGATGACAGGCAGATTGTCACTAACCGATCGGCGCGACAGACCGGCCAGCACCTCAAAGCCGCTTATGCCCGGCATGACAATACCCAGCAGCACGAGCGACAACTCATCACCATAGCGGTCGACCATGTCGAGCGCCGTACGACCGTTGTCGGCCTCGAGGATGCAATACTCGTCCTTGAGCATCTCGCTGAGAATGACTCGGTTCATCTCGGAGTCATCGACAATAAGTACCAAAGGCTTTTCGCTTTGGAAGGCCTCGATGGAATCGGCATCGGTCACGACCGTACCGGCTTTTGCCTTAGCGCGGCTCAGTAACTGGACAGCGCGGCCAACGCCCTCATCGACCGTCTCGCCATGAATGCGAACGCCACCAACACATGCCGTCAAGCTCACGTACTCATGGCCCGGAATAATCGTGGAACGAACGGCATCGGACACCTGATGCAGGCGACGGGTGAAGTCATCGGAGGGAATATTGGGCATGACAACCACAAACTTGTCGCAGCCATAGCGCACAAGCTCGTCAGTCGAACGGATTCCGCTGCGCATGCTGTCGCCACGGCACCGAGCGCAAGGTCGCCGGCATGACGGCCACACGTATCGTTGAAGACCTTAAAATCATCAAGGTCGATCATCGCAACGCCGGCATTCATGCGGGCGCTACGGAGCTTTTCCTCGTAATATCGGCGATTGTGCACGCTCGTCAGCACGTCGGTGTAGACAAGGTCCTCTTTTGCAGCCTCTTGCCCATCGATCGGACGCACCATCAGCAGGACATGAGGCTCGCCCTCGACCTTCAGAGGGCGCAGATGGGCGCGGTACTCAACGCCATCGTTGAGCAGTTGCTCCGACACCTCATCGGAATCTGTCAAGGCCTCAAGACTTGCCTGGCGCAAACAAGGGCAGCGATCACCGGCGAGCAGGCAGTTAGGCTCGCTCTTAATCTGATCGGCCGACAGCAAACGTACCACGGGGTAGTCTTCGCGACACGGGCGACCTCGGTGGCAGCCTCCTCGTCGGTTAGATTGACCTCGTGATTATTGAGCATATGGGGCCCTTTCGATAGCTTCGCATGGTAGCGGTGGGTTCCAAATCCTACAAGGGTAACACCTTGCCGATGCAGGTAAGCACGTGAATGCTGTTACATTTTTATGAGTTGGCAGACGGCGCGATTGAAGCCGCAGACGTGAGGTTTTAAGCATATTGTTAACAAGGCCGAAACGTTTGCGGGTGAAGTCTGCTTTGGCTATTGCGGGTGTTAGAGCCCCAGGATGCCAAGGACAGTCTGGGCAGCCGCTCCCGGGCGATCGCGCAGGCCGTTGTGCGCGCCGGGAACCATTACGAGTGGACAGTCCAAAAGCTCAGCCGCCACCCTTGTGCCCGCCTCGCGAGGCGTGCCAATCGAGAGCTCGCCCAGGAGCACGGCGGCCACCGTTTTCGACGCACGAACGCTATCCCAATCGAACGCAGGTCATAGTAATCCCGTATTCGTTTGCCATGAAGCTGCGGCCGTTGCGCAGGGCATGCTTGGCTTCTGCCTCGGTTAACTTGGGGGCCTCAGGGTCCGAATCGCCGATGGCGCCCAGGAAGGCCCGTAATGCCCTGGAGACCTTTCCCGCGGCGATCATCTCGAGCAAAACCGGGGCCGCGCCCAGACCGGCACCCTCATCCGTCACGGCGGGTTCATGCAGAATCGCACGCGAGATTATGGCGGGGTTTGCACGGAGAAGCTCCAGGCCACCAACGTACCGGCACTGTGCGCGAGCACGTTTGCCGGAGTGCCAATATGCTCGATAACGGCCTGCAGGCCCGCGGCCTGGACGGCGAGGTCGTAGCGTCCGTCTGCAGCGTCGCCGCTCTCGCCGCAACCGCGCCGGTCGTAGGTAATGACGCGATAGTCACAGGCGAGCTCGCGGGCGATGGCGTCAAAAAAGACGCCGTCGACGCAGGCACCGTGCACGCAAACCAAGGCGGGTGCATCGGACGATACAACCGGGCCGGCATACTCGCGGCAGGCGATCGTAGTGCCCGCATTCTCGACCGTAAAATCCATACTGTGTTCCCATCGTCAACACCACCAGGCCGTGCCGGGGTGCGGCTTGGTCAGATGGCGTCATTTTGTGTGTACATGAATGCGTTTACTGTACCCAGCTCGCACCCTTCATGACAGGGTTTCGAAAACTCGCCCGATTGCAAGGTTTCTGCCTAAACAACAGCGCCCAAACCCGCAACCCACATGAAGGCCGATGCTATGCTTAAGCTCAACTGTCCCAAGGAGCATATGCCTATGTCTACGTTTTTAAATGCCAGCCCCATCTTTGGCCCGTCCGCAGCCGTCGCCTGGGCCTTTCGCTCGGTGTCAACATGATGCCGGCGAGCGGCAAAATCTGCACGTTCGACTGCATCTACTGCGAGAACGGCCTCAACGCTGAGCGCCCCTGCCACGAGCCGTATAACACGGCCGGCGTGGTGCTCGATGCACTCGAGGCCAAGCTGCACGATGGCAATCGAGGGTGAGCTGCCCGATGTAATCACGTTTGCCGGCAATGGCGAGCCACCGCCGCACCGGAGTTTCCGCAGGCATCACCGGTGCCGTCGCACTTCGCGACCAGCTGGCCCCAAACACCAAGATTGCCGTGCTTTCCAACGGCACGCGCGCCGACCGTCCCCAGGTGCACGATGCGCTCATGATGGTCGACGACAACATCCTCAAGCTCGATACGGTCGACCCGGCATTTATCCAGCTGCTCGACCAGCCCGTTGGCCCCTACGATGTAGAGCACCAGATCGAACGTTCGCGAGCTTTGACGGTCACGTTATTATCCAAACGATGTTTTTGAGCGGCGAGTACCGGGGCAAGTCTCTCGATAACACCGGCGAGGAGTACGTCGGCCTTGCTCGCGGCGCTCGAGCGCATTCGCCCGCAGGAGACGACCATCTACACGGTGGCGCGCGAGACACCGGTCGCCGGCCTTGCCAAAGCAGCG
>ENA-OQCS01001442-OQCS01001442.1-human-gut-metagenome-genome-assembly--contig:-NODE-1442-length-12239-cov-3.355020_pt1 | contig 12239 bp, 19 predicted proteins | sample MGYA00242757_ERZ504575 | MGnify/ENA primary metagenome ERZ504575 (study PRJEB26092, sample SAMD00036297) | human gut metagenome | host: Homo sapiens | study: EMG produced TPA metagenomics assembly of...
TTGTCAATTACTTGACGGTTCGTTTCTTTTACCCAGTTTCTTCATACTCCCTATATAATAAGGTGTAATCCAAAACCGCTTCTTGTACTACTTGTCTGTTTATGTAAAATCTTTCAAAGAACTCTTTTCTTATGTTGCTAAGAGAAAGTGTATTTCTCAAAAAGCGAGTGCAAAAGTACTAACTATTTTTCATTCCACCAAATTTTCCGAGAAGAAAGTTGCATTTTTCTTTCGAATTTAACATTCATAAACATAACGAAGCTCTAAAACAGATCTTTCTCCTTATTATATATAGCACATAAAATACATTTGTGCTCGGACACACATGTGCATTTTAATGCCAGCAAAACTAAAACCTTACTATGTTTCAGCAAATTCCAACAACAAAAGAAGAGATATTCTGGTACTTTCCACAAAAAAGAGGCATATAATTTGGATATTACAGTATTTCTTCGTATTTTGCCTTGCCTAATCAAGAGTTTTTAATTATATAAAAGGAGAAAAGTATCATGAAGATAATCGTTTCACAAGAAATAGAATCCGTATGTCCTACTTTTGTAGGTGCATGCGTAGAAGCTTATGTGGAGAACTCACCTTACTGCAAGGAACTTTGGGATGAGATAAATGCGCTCGGAGAAAAGTTTAAAAGTTCTCTCACAACAGAATCGCTCAAGGAGATAAGCGGTATTGCTGCAACAAGAAAGGTATATCGTGCCTGCGGCAAGGACCCCTCACGCTATCGCCCGGCATCTGAAGCCTTATCCGCAGAATACTGCAGGGCAAGGAACTCTATCAGAGAGATACCTTAGTTGATCTGGTAAACCTGGCAAGCATAGCCTATGGCTATAGCATAGGTGGTTTTGATGCCGACAAGTTCGAAGGCGACACGCTTACTTTAGGAGTTGGCAAAGAAGGCGAGCCTTACGAAGGTATAGGAAGAGGAATGATCAATATAGAAGGCTTACCAGTATATAGAGATAGAATGGGAGGTGTAGGAACTCCTACCAGCGACCACGAACGTACAAAAATGACACTCGGCACCACTCACCTCGTGGTTCTCATCAACGGATATGATGGTGACGAACAACACGTACGTGAGAATGCCGAGTTCATTCTGCAACTCTTAAGCAAATATTGCAAGAGCAGCGGTGGAAGTTATTTTATCTATCAATGATTTGCCTTCAACTCCTTGTCCCATTCCAGGAGTCGCTGATACTCTTTCTTGGTAATTCGCATAAAGCTACCATGCTGAGGACCCGTTACGCCCTTGATATCAACAGGATCTGAGAAATTGCGGAGATACTTATCTGCCTTGCAGATACGATAGTGCTTAGGCTGATCGCTATACTGGATATAAGCTACACGCCAGGTATCATCGCCCATCAACTGGAAGGCAGAGCTACCTTCGCAATTCTTCTTGCCTTCGAAACTTACGTAGTCATCCTCTACCGGTTCGCCCCATCCGTGGTTCAAGTGCTTGCTGGTAGCAGTATAGATACCAGGTTTTCCACCTTCCTTCTTGATAAGCATGTGGTAAAGACCATCGCTCTTCAGGAAGTTGATGTCAGCATCAATGGTAGCATATCCCCAATCGAAGAGAAGCTTTGGGGTAGTAATCTTGGTGAAAGACTTGTCTGCATAGCTATAATACATCCGATCATATTTTTCTTCCGCACGGTTAAGCATAGAATAATAGATCATGTATCCACCTTCTCACCATTTGCCAACGATAGTCAGGATCCCAGAAAATCTGAGGAGCCCAGACACGGTTGATGGTACTCCAATCCTTGTAAGGAGACTGAGCGGTAGCTGCATCACAGAAATTCTGCATACCCTTACGATAATCGAAAGTTACACTGGTCCAGTGAATGAGATCATCACTCTTCAAGAGATCAATACCATAGTTATCCCACTTATGCTTTTTGCCACACACATATCCGTGGTCACCATAATATATCCCTTTCCATTATGGGTACGGGTGATATAGGCGTCACGGGTTCCTCCTTCGATACGCGCATGCTCAGCAGGATCGAAGATAGGTTTACCATCATTAATGTCCTGATAGTTGTAGCCATCACGAGATACTGCATACGCGGTCCACTCTCCCTTATCACTCATGTGACAATAGAGATAACCATAATCACCCTTTACTAAATTCTGTGCTGTCATTGGCATGAAAGCTGCCAAAGCCAGGAGTACTGTTGATAATTTCTTCTTCATTATTTTTTTATTTTGTTAGTTGACAATTACAAGATGATGCTGCAAAATTACAACATATTCCTGAAATTACCAAGCCCTAAAGCCCATATAGCTATCAAAATGAAGAAATGTACTCCTTTTTGAACGATTTAGTACCTTTTATACCTGGTCACTACAATTCTATGGTTCTACAGTAACCATCGTTACCTTTTACTTCAACCGCATGTTCATTCCACCCGTATATGTATTTATATTCCGGAGGCAGGATGATATTACCCCTCCTGTCCAATAGTCCATACAAACATTTCTGTATGCCTATCCTGCATTGGGCATAATCACCTCGGAAGTTAGAGATATGCGCGTAAATAGGTTTCACGATGATGTCGTTCATCACCTTCAGTCCCCATCTGCCATCCTGCTGGAAAGGTTCTACATTCTTCAGATATTCCTTCAGTTGTTTGGCTGTCATTTTCTTCCTTGCCGTATTCGCCTTCTTCACCGTTACCATCTCATCATTCACGGCAATGATGTTCTGAATCTTCTTCACATAGGTTGGAATGATACCCTTGCCTGCCCTCAAGCCAGCAAACATACTCTCCCAGTTGCGAGGCTTGTCAGGCAAGCCGAACTTGCGGTAGTTACCTACGTTGTCGATAATCATGCACACCTTATCCTTGTTCTCATGGTTGATGCGCAACCCACGTCCCACCATCTGCAGATACTTGGCTAGCGACAACGTAGGACGGACCATCTGGATAAACTCCACGTCAGGACAGTCAAAACCCTCATCGAAGAGGTTCACGTTCACCAGACAGTCTATCTCGCTGCGTCTGAAATTGAATGGAGAGCACCCTTATCCTTACTTTCGCTTTCAGCTCCATTTCCTTCTCTCCATAGTCCAGGCAGAATCTGTCGAGCGTCTGCTGCATCTGCTCCACCAGTTCACGGCGGTGCGCCACAATCCACACTTCGCCCGTGTCATGGTTATCAAGAAACCATTTCACCACAGCCGCCATCACGTAGGTCTTTCCCGTACCAGTCGGCATCTGCACCATCACCGAACTGCTACCTTCTCCTTCTTCCCATTCTCATTATAGAATGTACTGGTAGAAGAAGAGGTCAGCACGTTGATGATATCCTTCAGCATCCTCTGCTGATAATCAAACAGCTTGATTTTCTTCATCAAAAGAAATTATATGAGAAGACAATAGCCAACAGGATGAGCAGATCTTTTATTCAAAGCTCAACCCATCTTATCGTATATAATTAAAAATCTAAAGTCTTATCCTTTTGTGTTTTCCAAATTAGTTTTTTTATCTTATATATCCCAACAGATCAAGATACATCATCCTAGACTCTAAGTGTTCATCTTCAGGAATATGATTCGCCTCTTTCTCCAAACTCTCAGTAGAGTACAAGAATTTGAAGCCATTCTTTTCATAAAAATGAAGCACATTCTCCTTATAGTAAGCATCGACAACAATGAAGCGGCAACCTGTCTTATTGTCAGGATGAACAAACCACGACGCTATGTATTCAATCACTTGTGAACCAACAGACAAAACTGTTCCTTGAAACTCCTTTGCCACACCAAGTCTTCCAATCAATACTGCAGGATAACTCCTTGTTCTCTTTGAATTCGGAATCTTCCTCTGTATTCGATTTCTTGAAGTATTCGGAATCAAAGCAGTCTTGATACTATCATTTGCTAACGTAAAAGCACAAACAATCTTCTTGTCATCTCCTGTTGTGGAAAAATAATAAGTTTTTCCCAACAGCTGCTCTGCATAAAGGAATGCGTCTTGATGAAAGAAATCATCCAAGTCCTTATCTCCGCAACTAAAACTTTCCAGCTCACCCTGAGTTGTAACAGGATATGGAAAGCCCCCACAACTATTTTGCAAAAGGTCCTTTTCCTCCATGTTCTTTCATATATTTACGTGAACGTTCCATAATGCGATCAATATCCTCAAAAGAAAAGACTAATTTTCTCCTTTGTGGATTGCGCTCATTCTCCTCAGCCTCACGAACAAACCGTTCTGCAGTCTCACCTGTCAAAACAGGAATACTTCTTATTTCTAATGCCATAACCTTTCATTTTAAACGTTTAATAATGTCGCAAAGTTACGCTTTTTCTACGAAACCACCAAGAAAATCACAATAAATTTCCTAGTTATGTCAATCCAAAACGTTTCAACAACTTCATGGAAACATTCTCATAAGAACAAATGGCCTTTTTATTTCTACCAAATCATTCTTATTAATTTTCCCTTCATCTTATCTATTGAAAACAATTCTGCAAATCGTTCCTTTGAAATTCTTTTAAAATCAGAGCAATCGACAAATCTATCTTGGTCACCCAAAACTCATACTCAGAAGCCTTCAATAAATAGTGTCAATTTCCTTCTACTTTCAGGAAGGTGCTTATTGATTTCTGATTGATAAGTACAAAACCAATCGCATTTCCTTCTTGGTCTTTACCCACAACTACAAAGAACTTCTTTCTCCCTTCATCTCCTTTATTTTTAGGAATAATACCTTCTTCTTTTGTCATACAAAGACGATAAACTTCACCTTCCTCAACTGTATCAAGGAGCAAGTTTTGAAACTGATTATTATTTCCCAGCAATTCTTTGAAGTTCACCATAGCCTAAGCCTCCAAAATAGAATCTATAAATTCCTGTTCCTGGAGATACTCTAAAAACTCATTAGAAGCATCACCTGCTTTTGCAATATTCAGAGAGGTCATAACAGCATTATGATTCTTATCCCATGCCTCATGCCAGGCAGAATCATGAGATAGCTCAGACAAAGTCTTGGTATCCATATCTTTGTATTTATCAATGGCAGCATCCAACGCTTCTATCTCAGCTTTACTCAATTCGTCCAAGTCAGGCTTTTCGCCAGCTTTCACAAAAAACCAAGCGCATTCCCCACCAGCAGGTAACAAAGAATCGCTAATAGCTTTGACATCCTTATCGTTTCCCTTGCCATTCATTAATTTCAAGGCATCATAAAGATGAGAGGGAACCGGTCCGTGTTCCATGGCGATAAAAGTATCCTTAACTAAATGTTGACCATATTTGCATAGAGATTCCTTTCCGCAAAATAGATAATCTTAAACAAATGAATGAAATCCGTTTCACCACATTTGTCTAAGACATACAAAGCTACCGCCTTAAGCTTAGCGATATCCTCCGCCGACATTTTATTCATACTTCTCATAATCAATTCCTTCTATATTTAACACTTCTGCCGCAAAAATACGCTTTTTCTTCGAAACCACCAAGAATAAAGCAAAGAATTCTGCAAGTCATCAACAAAATCTCCCGAAATCTGCAAAATCCCAGACCGAACAGGTCAAAATCTGCGTCATCTGCGAATTGAAAATCGGCGGCCGAAGGGAAAGCCAAATCTGCGTGACCTTTATCTCAAGACCGAATAGGTCGAAAAGCCTTAATCTATATTAAAAGATTCCCCCTTCTGCACCATTCTCCTCCATAATGCCGTATATTTGCACTCAGAAAGTAAAACGTTAATAATGATAAGCTTATGGTACAGACATCAGAAACCATCCGAAAGGACAATCCACAGAAAGCCCTGCAGGAAGAGGACGAAGTAACTGCAAGAGCAAAAGCAGCATTCGCAGAAATTAGGGCTATGGCAGAAAGAGGTGAATTCCCAGAAATGACTCTCGATGAAATCAATGAAGAAATCAGAGAGGTCAGACGACTAAGGAAAGAGCGCAACCATTCATAATGGCTAAATAAAAAGCCTCTCTCTTTGGGCAAGAGAGAGGCTTAGTAAGACTTTATGGAGTTCTCCTTGGAAGGAGAAAACTAGGTGGTTCAAAGAATTTCACTTCCATCGTAAGTATCCGCTCAACGCCGTATTGCATATCTCAAAAAAATGTTGTACCTTTTTGCAGACTCACGCATCTCCTTCGCCTCATTGTCACCGATTACAACCTCGGCGAACTTTGGCTTGCTGTTTAATTGTTTCTTGCCTTGTACCATAATTTGAAAAATTTAAAATCATGGTGCAAAGGTACGAAACTTTATCTAGGCACACAATACGGCTTTCACCGAATACTTACGTTTCAAAAAAAATCTTCAATGCATATCGAATCGCACGATTGATAACATAAGCAGACTGTTTGCAATGCATCACTGCCATAACAACCACTTCATATCTATCAATCAAATAAAAAACCATATTAGGACCAATATTGAGATGCCTAACCTTAATGCCATCTGAAGAAAACTTTTTGTCCCAAATTCCTATATCAGGATTTTTCCTCAGCTCATTAACCTTATCAAGAATTCTTCGAAGAGTTTTCTTTGCAGTTATCTCTCCAAAGTTATCAACAACATATTACATATCTGCTCGTAGTTGTTCTGAAGCAAAAGGTAACCATCTCAGTTCCATCCCATAGCCTCCATGACAGATTTTTCTACTTGTTCTTGGGTCAAGCAACGACCAGCACGATGTTCTTTAACAGCATATTCCGCCAACTCTTTCATGAGTTCTGGTGACAGCTGATTTATCAAATCGTCATTTCCATCTTCCTCATCATAAAGAGACATCTGTATCAATTCGGCAAGATTACTTCTATCTTCCCGACTCCAATTCTTGATTTCATTCCAATATGGAAGAACCATATTTGCTGTATTACCAGTTGTATACATAATTCTAGCCTCCTATTTATTCTAGTTCAACATTCTGTCGCCTAAGTTACGCTTTTTTCTCTAAACCACCAAGAAAACCACAAGAAATCTGCAAGTTATCAACGAATTAGCCTTAAAATCAGTAATCTATACCCCCATTATAGCAAACCCACCCCATACTGTCTTCACCTTTCCCCAGGCGGTCCCATCCCGCACAACATGGCGTAGACCGCTTTGGTCCGACAACCTTATAGCGAAGCGGTTCCGAGCACCGGAGGGCGGTTTTCTCCCTCGCTCCTGAGGTTTCTGTCCCCTAAAAGGGGAACCGAAGGGGTCGTAAAGACTTGGAGAAGACCGAGATGAGTTCCTTCTGCAACTTGCTATAATCAATAGTTACGACATCTTAAACTATTAATTAAGATGATTGTTTCCTTGATTCCGCAATAATAACTCCACGAAATCCTTTATATTTACAACAAAAATGCGAGGAAATTCAACCTCATTGAGAATTTTAAAGTGAGCATCATTACTCACTATACAACTTGCACCAGCAGAAAAAGCACAATCTACAAATTTGTTGTCATCCTCATCAGCTTGAATGAGATGCAACTTATAATAGGGTGTTACGAATTCCACATTCTTTTGACTTAGAATCACAGACACAACATTACTTGCAATATTGGCATTAGTCTTTTGCTCTATGATTTCTAAATACTCCTCAATAATTTCATTTGTGACACACAAGGTCAACTTATCTTTCAAGAAATCATCCCAATCTTACGATAAGCTTATCCTTGGAAGGCTCATCAACAAGTAATTAGTATCAAGAACTATCTTTCTCATTTGCCAGAAGTACGTAAATGCTCATTTCCCCAGCTCTCGATGGTATCAAGAGTTATACTTCCATTATCGCACAACTCATCAATCCCCTCATCAACCTTCTTTGCAAAGTATTGAGAGAGAACATTTTCAAGATTATCTAATTCCTGTGGAGTCTTGATATAAGACATCATTTGAAGAATCTTCATCTGAGCAGGGTTAAATACAGTCTGTTCCATTTTATTTCAATTAAACGTTCAACTTTGCCGCCAAAATTACGCTTTTTTCTTGAAATCACCAAGAAAATCAAAAGAAATCTGCAACTTATCATCAAATTCTCTGGATATAAGCTGTAAACTATAAACTATTAGCTCTAAACAGTAAACTATTAATTATACGACGGATTGCCTCTTGTGCACCTTCAGGGATTACAGTTGTGGGCGTATTTCTACCACTCTCTGCAATCTCTATAAAGCGCTCAGCAACATCACCAGTCAATACAGGAATTGTTTTAATAGCTATTGCCATAATCTTATCTCCTATTATTTATCACAGACAGAGCAAATTCCACCATTACATATCAATTATTCATCTTTTCCACCAATTACATTCTTGATAATTTCATCAACAACATAATCAAAGTAACGAGCACTCTAGTTACAGCCATTTTGATATTGCTTTAATTGTTCTTGGCGACTTCTTATGCTTATATTGTCGATAATCAATATTCGACAAATCAGGATGTTCCATTTCATCCCAAGATGGGAATTGTGATAACTCTGCGGAAAGTTCTGCATCCGTCTTAGTACGATACTTACTACGATATTCTTTTACCGGCTTACCATTAAGAATAACTAAGCAGGTATATAATTTATCAATATCCTTAGAAGAATATATTGCATCCATAAGACAAAGTCTCATTTCCTGAACAGACAAAGGAGGCCTTACGACTGGAGTTGGCTCAACAACCATACCAGCCGCAGCATTATCTTCTGTTATTTTATATCTATTTCCTTCCATACTTTTGTATTTTATGTTAGATGCCGCCAAAATTACGCTTTTTTCTTGAATCCACCAAGAAAATCAAAAGAAATCAGCAAGTTATCAGCAAATTACCACAAAACCAGCACTTCAATAATCCTATCCACCTTTAGCAAGGCGGTCCCAGCCCGCACAACATGGCGTAAACCTTTGATGGTCCGACAACCATAAAGCGAAGCGGTTCCGAGCACCGGAGGGCGGTTACATTCTCTCTCTTCGGGCAAGAGAGAGGCTTGGTGAGAGATATGGAGCTCTCCTTGCAGGAGAGACGGAGAGGTAGAAAAGTCATCTAAAGGGAGACGGAGGGATTCGAAAGTATATCACCAATACAGCGTCCCCACTATAGATTACATTCCTGCTTTTTTAAATATAGCCCGAGCTATAGCTATTTTCTCAGAAAAATCAACACGCTCTTTACTTTTCATAACCTCATCTGCATTGTTGATAAAGCGCATAGCTTCATCACCATGAAGAGTCGGAATAACCTTTATATCTATTGCCATAATCTATCCTCCAACTATCAAAATGTAATCAGCAAACAGCGTCAATAATATATTTTTTATTTTTCCATCCAGTTTTCAACAACAATACCATTCAGCCTTCCTATGTGCTTAACGTTTTCTGTAACCATAACCATATTATTTATGATAGCTGTAGTACCGATAATTATGTCAGCATCTTCAATAAGTTGACCTTTTTTACGAAGAAAAGCCTTTTGAACAGCAAATTCATTCCAAATATTTACCATTGGCAATATTGTTACATACTGGCAAAACACATGAACAGCTCTAATGTTCTCAGAAGGTCTATCGCTACACTGAGCCCCATAAAGTAATTCACCCAAAGTCATCTCAGAGATAAAGAAATGCTCTTGACCAATTTCTGAAATTTTAGCAGCCACATTTCGTTTACCCCTCATAAAATATACACAAATATTGGTATCCAACAAGTAATTCATATCATCCAAACTTGACAGGTTCTGACTTTGACATTTTACTTTCGTTGATATTTGCTATAATATCTTCTGCCGACTGTTCGCCGACCCAAGAACCACAGCAACGTTCTACCATTTCTTTAGTTCTATCTGCTGGCGTTTTTATTTCCTCTGCATTTGCCATCGACATGGAAAGTAAAGCAATAACCTCTATCTTATCTTCCTTACTTAACTTTTCGAGTTCATGCCAATGAGGAACCTTACTTGCGAGCCTATTACTTAAAGCAACAATATTCATAATTTTCTCCTTTTTAAACGTTCAACTTTGCCGCAAAAATACGCTTTTTTCTCGAAACCGCCAAGAAAACCACAAGAAATCTGCAAGTTATCAGCGAATTACCTGGATATAAACTATAACCACCTTCCCCCATGCGGTCCCAGCCCGCAAAACCTGGCGCAGACCTTTGATGGTCCGACAACCATAAAGCGTAGCGGTTCCGAGCACCGGAGGGCGGTTACATCCCTTGCCCTTTTGGAAAGGGCGAGGGCTTGGGAGTGGGTTAAGGACTCGTTGGGGAGGGACAGGTGGGGCAAATACAGCACCGGAGGGCGGTTACATCCTCTCGTCCCTGAGGGTTTCTGTCCCCCAGAACTGGGGGAACCGAAGGGGGCGTAAAGACTATTGAAGGTAGGTTTTCGAAAAAAGCTATTCTTTCACAATCACTTCAAATGTCTTGAAAATCAACTTGATGTCATACCAGAAGCTGGCATTCTTTACATACTCCAAATAGAGCTTGATCTTCTCCTGCATGATTACATGGATGTAATAATCCTCAGGATCAGCAGCCTTCTCCATTAACTCATTCTCATTTCTGAACTTGATGCTGGCAGGGTCAGTGATTCCTGGCCTTACATCCAGCACATGCATTTGCTCAGGAGTCCAATAGTTTACATAGTGACGAACCTCAGGTCTAGGACCCACCAGACTCATGTCACCAACAAACACATTGATCAGCTGAGGAAGCTCATCAAACTTGTACTTTCTGATGTAATAACCCGAACGGGTCACTCTTGGATCCCTACCACCGATGGTAACCAACGAACCCTTATCAGCCCCTACTCTCATCGAACGGAACTTGAAGATGCGGAAATCCTTATTACGTCTTCCCACTCTTACCTGACGGTAGAACACCGGTCCTTTGCTATCCAACTTAATCCAGATAGCCAAAACCAAAAGGAGCGGACTCAATATGATGAGTCCGCATCCCGATGCAATGATATCAAATAATCTCTTCATAGAAACTTACTTCACGCATTCCCTGAAACATTCGATTACATACTCCAAGTCCTCATCCGTCATCTTGGTGTTCAGAGGCAGAGTAATCTCATTCTCAAACATGTGGAAAGCATTTGGGAAATCCTTGATGTCGAATCCCAATTTCTTGTAGCAGTCATCATAGGCAGCGGCTTGTAATGTACATTGGTAGCCACGCCACGCTCTGCCATCATCTCAATCACCTTGTTTGTCTCCTCACGGGTCTTACCCAGGAGGCGAACGATATAGAGGTGACCGGAAGAAGTATGCTCCTCGTTATAGTGAGGCAATACAGCCACATTCATGTCCTTGAATGCCTCATTGTAACGCTCAATCATCTGACGACGACGCTCCAACATACCTTTATATCTATTCATCTGAACCAGACCGATGGCAGCCACAACATCTGTCATATTACACTTATACCAAGTACCTATGATGTCATACTCCCAGGCACCCAATTTAGTCTTAGCCAAGGCATCCTTGTTCTGACCATGCAAGCTCAGCAGCTGAACCTTGCGATACAGGTTCTCGTTCCAGGTCTCCCCCTCAATCTCAGGCACACCACTGAAGGTATTCTCAGGATTCATATCCAAATTCTTCACCACCTTCTCATTACCGAAAGGAAGATTCCACGACAAGGCACCGCCCTCAGCTGTGGTGAAGTTCTTGACAGCATGGAAACTGAATGAAGAGAAATCAGCGATGCTACCCACCTTTTTGCCCTTACGAGATGCACCGAAGGCATGGGCTGCATCACAGCAAACAGCAATACGGCCAATCTTCTTCTGAAGATCAGTCTTAGGAGTAAACATCTCCTTCTTGCTTTCTACGATAGCGAAGATGCGGTCATAATCGCAAGGGATACCACCGAGATCTACAGGAATCACTGCCTTGGTTTTAGGAGTGATGGCCTTCTCCAAAGCCTCATAATCCATTTCAAGGCAATCCTTCTGTACATCTACGAAGACGACAGTTGCACCCACGTGCTCCACTACAGAAGCACTCGCTGTATAAGTATAAGCAGGAACGACAACTTCATCCCCCTCGCCTACGCCGAGCAATCTGAGAGCCATCTCAGCACAAGCAGTCTGCGAGTTAAGACATACAGCCTTCTCTACACCGACAAACTCAGCCACTTCCTTTTCCAATTTCTTAGTACGAGGTCCAGTAGTAATCCATCCACTCAAAATGGCATCACGCACCTCACTAGCCTCTGCCTCCGTCATATCAGGTGGAGAGAAAGGCACATTTCTTCTTTTCA
>ENA-OQCS01001443-OQCS01001443.1-human-gut-metagenome-genome-assembly--contig:-NODE-1443-length-12234-cov-2.743702_pt1 | contig 12234 bp, 21 predicted proteins | sample MGYA00242757_ERZ504575 | MGnify/ENA primary metagenome ERZ504575 (study PRJEB26092, sample SAMD00036297) | human gut metagenome | host: Homo sapiens | study: EMG produced TPA metagenomics assembly of...
CCCAAAGGGGTTGGAACGGGTCAGCACCGTATAGCACTCTTTTGTACACATGGGACAAACCCGTTCTGAGCTTGGTACACAATACCACCAAACCCAACAAAACATCACTGTAACGCACGATTTTAGATTCTCATAACCCGGAGGTCGCAGGTTCAAGTCCTGTCTCCGCAACCAACAAAGAACGGTAAGACGTCAAGTTTTACCGTTCTTTTTTCTTTTGCAGGCCGCAAAAAAAGAAAAGTGGTAACAAAGTGGTAACTCATTTGTTACCATCTCCGAAAATCACGCTGCTCAGGGTGTCCCCCGCCCTGATTTTGGCGGAGTCGATGATGTGGGCGTAACGCTCGGATACGGTGGCGGGTTTGTCACCGATAAAGGCAGCTGTCGTCACAATGTCGGTACCGTTCGCCACAAGGATGGATGCCACCGCATGGCGGAAGGCGTGGGGGTTCAGGTGGGGAAAATTCGGGTTTTCCTTTTGCAGCCTGTCCCCCATACGGTTCAGATACTGTGTAATGTTGTCCGGATTCATAGGTCCACCGTACTCATTGGTAAACAAGTAGCCGCTGTCGTGCCACAGTCGCCGTACCATTCGGGCTGTTCATCGCGCCATTTTAAGTAATTGTGCAGGATTTCGTCCATCTGCGGGGTAATCGGCAGCTGACGCGGCTTGCGTTTTTTGGGATAGGGCTTCTCATACACACCGTTCTTGGGGTCGTACATGACGCAGGAACAGATGGTAATGGTCTTGCTTACAAAATCAAGGGCGCTCAGCTTGATGCCCGCGCACTCCCCGCGCCGGATGCCGTAGAGCATCAGCACGTGGATCAGCGTGTACCACTTGACGCTCTCGTTCTCCAAAGCCTGACGGATCAGTGTTAGATCGGCGGCTGGTAGTAGTTCGGCATCGGCGGGTCTGCCACAGGCGGCGTGGCATCGCAGCAGGGTTGAACGCAATCAGATGCTTGCGGATGGCGTGTTCCATAATGGTGGAAATCACATGGTGGTGTTCCAGCACCGTTTTGCGGGAAGTCCGCCGTCGGTTTTCTTGTTCTGCCCCGGCTTGAGCAGCATGGCGTAGAAATCGTCCAGCATATCGCCGGTGATTTCGTCCACGGGCGTCTTGCTAAGTACGGATTGATGCGGGAATCCAGCATATCCTGATATCGTGCGAGGGTGCTTTTCTCCTTGCCGGTGCGCTCCTTAATTTCCATAACCTTAGCGGCAAAATCCTCGAACGATATACATTTCGGTTCGGCGGCTTTTGCCGCTTCTTCTTTTTCATGGGCTGTGATAAGCTCGCACTCCTCCTCAAAATGGACGGTTTCGCGCTGGATCAGCGTTTCGATCTGCCGCGCGTTCAATTCAGGCGGAACACGGACAGTTTTGATAAAGGGCGGAAGCTGCTTGCCAAATTCATCCCTCCCGTGAAAAACGTGGATACGAAAAGAAATAAGGTTTCCGGCCTTATTGTAGCGTTTCTCAACCGATGCCATGGTTCAGTTCGTTTTCGTCAATGGTAAGCCCGAAATAGCGTTCTACATCGTCCAGCGCCACCAGATACTTTGACCCGGCTTTACGGCTGGGAATTTCCTTGTGTAGCACCAGCTGACGGATGTTGTGTGCGCTGATGGCACAGCCGGGATCACGTTTGCGCAGTTCATCGGCTGCGCTTGAATGGTACGGATACGGTTCATAAGAGAGGTCCTTTCTCGCGTTTTACAGATGCGAAAGCTGCTTCGGAAGTTTTGGCATATTGGATTTGAAATATATCACACAAGTATCTTTAAGATACCACTGTGACACTTGTATTATATGGTATCTTAAAGGTACAGTCAATAGTTGAAACAAACATTTTAAAAGATTTTTTACGAATGAGCATGATTCTTGCAATGATAGCATTTCTTTGTTATAATTGAATCGTATCTTTAAGGTACAGAAGGGAGAATTCCAAAGTGGATAAGATAGAGGAAAAAATAATATCCGGAAAGTTGCCTATGGATCATGAAAAGTCTCTAATAGATGAGTTTGGACACAATTCTCCAATTGATAGAGAAGGGGCATACGATCCTAAGAAACTGCTTGGAAATCGCATACGATTTTTGCGATTTTATCGCGAGATGTCACAGATGGGAGCTTCAAAAAAGCCGGTATCAATATGACACTTTGGCGGCACTATGAGCATGGTATGAAAATGCCGCGTCAGGACAGATTAGAGAAAATCGCCGAAGTGTTACGTGTTCCAATCCAAATGATGCAGCCGATTGATACCTATTCCCCTGCGGGCATTGCGACCGTTCTGTACAATATGCGGATGCAATATCAGAATCCGGAAACTGTAGAAATAGATGGGGAAACCTATATCAAAATACCAAAGAATGACCTGACCGTGGAAACACGCGCTACGCTGAAAGAAATTCAGAAACGAATGAATGAGGTTACGTTCGAGAGCGCAATGGAATGTTATTTCCGTGAATCAGAGCCGAATATGCAGGAAGGTCTGAAAGAACACGCCAGAGAATGCTGCGAAAAGTATAAAGCGTATCTGAGTGGAAATTTGCAGGAGGAGTTGTCGCTCTACGATACGATACAGGCCGAAAACATTGCCGATTATGAATGGACGATGAAAATCAGATTCTGATGGAGTATATAACGGAGCTTTATGAAAAGCAGAATAATACTATCATCAGAACGCACGAACAAAAAACTTAACAACCTGCTCTGAAACAAGTACAGCCCTGTGGTATGCCTGCACATACCACAGGGCTGCTCTTATTTTACAAAAAAATATGCACAAATATTGATTGACTTAATTGTTGCTTGTGCTATTTTTGCGAAGTTGCATCGAACACTGACTACAACTGTATAACAATGATTTCAAGGAGGTGTGACCGTGGACAACATCAAGTTAATCATTCCACAGAAAAAATACACAGGCGAAACAGCAATCGTGTCAATGCGTATCCCCAAAGATATGCTGAAAGATATAGATACCGCAGCAAAAGCGGTCGGGCGCACCCGCAATGAAATTATGCAGATGAGCCTTGAATTGCGCTGAATCACATGGAAATTCAAAAGAAATAAAGGATGTGCTTGTATGGCGATTATCAAACGCAAAATGTGAGGAGGAGACATCGAGCTTTCCGCCGATAAGACCTTTGGTGTCTGCGAGTGCTGCGGCAGTACGATGACATTCCCCAAGCTGGACGATGACCAGCGGGCAGCGGCGTTTAACCGCGGCAACTATTTCCGGCGCATCGGTGAATTTGACAAGGCACTGGCTGTGTATGAACACATAGTGGAAGAGGACAACACCGATGCCGAGGCGCACTGGTACTGCGCGCTCTGCCGCTATGGCATACCCTACATTTTCCCCTGCTTTACAAGAAAAAGGTCACCACATAGTGACCTTTTCTATCAGACTAACAGAACGCTCACCCCAAAAAAGAGGTGAGCGTTCTGTTTTACAAAGATGAAGGAGAAAATCAAAAAGAGAATTGCTTAGTTGTCAGCTGCCGCATTACGCATCGCATTCCACAAGATTCTTGCGTTTCTTATTACCCCAGAGCAGCAGCACAATGAACCTGCCGCCAACAGGACATCAAGCCCGATTTGTGCATAGTGCCATGTTGCCATATGGACCTGAACCGATGCGCCCGGTGCAAGGTCATTCATTGCACTGGAGTTCGCAACAGTGTACAGAATGTTATGCGATGCATTGCGCATATCATTTACTGCAGAAGCCGATGTCGTATCCGTCAGCGGGTTGAAAGCCGGGATGATCAGGATCAGGTCGGTGCCTGCATAGATTGCCTGGTTGGGCTTCATCCAACTATACATACCAAAATCGGTAATGACCATTCCTTCAAAGTCCCACTCATTCCGAAGCACATTCGTGCACAGCGCTTTGCTGCCGCCAGCCACGTTGTGCCGATACGGTTGAATGCGCTCATCACGGCCAGGTTTTTCACTTCACGCGTAGAAACGGTCCCGTTGTCATCCGAAATGTATCGGATCTCTGCTTTGCATTTTTGACGCAGATCTCAAAGGGGCGCAGATATACTTCGCGGATCGCCTGTTCATTGGCCCAGACGCAGATCGCATTGTCGCAGCGACCGCCTTCCTGATCGTTCAGTGCAAAGTGCTTGATATAGCAGTACATACCCTTGCTCATCGCACCGGATACCACCTCAGCACCAATTTTGCCTGCCAGCGTGCCATCCTCCGAATAGTATTCGAAGTTCCGTCCGGCAAAAGGCGAACGATGCGTGTTCATAGCCGGAGCATACCAGCCGGTCGTACCGCTGGAAAGACCTTCGTTGCCTACCATCTGGCCCATTTCATAGGCAAGTTCCTTATTCCATGTGGAGGCAATGATCACCTCAGACGGGTAAGATGTGCAGCTGGTCGTGCCGATAAAAGCCCGGATACCGGCAGGACCATCCAAATCATTTGTTGCGGGTTTTGCAATTGAATGGATTGCTGCGGTACTGTAGCTGCCGTTATTGACCAGCGCAGCATAGTCGCTGACGCTCATCTGATCAAGCAGATCATTCCACTTGGGATCATCATATTCCAAACCGCGCAGATCAATCAGGCTGATGCCGTTGTCCACACCCGTAGTCGGCATTTCCACATCGTTGTTCGAGATCTGGCTCAGGTCGAACTCAAAGCCATTCTGGATCTTCTCTGAAGCTTCCAGATCTGCCGCCACCGGTGCTGTGGGGAACGTCCCTGCAAAATCGGCACGAGACATATTCAGTGCCATGCCCTCTGTCGGCGTATCCGTAAACATTTCCGACACATCATCAACTGATTGGATGCTGCACTCTTGTCGCCGCTGCGGGTCTTATCGCCCGAATAGACGATCGTCTGATCCACCGTATAGGTAATCGGTTCTGTTCCTTCCTTGACATTGTGCGAGTCAGTCTGAATCGTGATCACGTAATCACCTGCATCCAGAACATAGGCCTGTGCGTTCTTATAATCGTAGGAAGCCATGTCTTCCACATTTAGAGTCAGAGTCAGGGTTTCGCTCTCGCCGGGGGCAAGCAGCTTCGTCTTTGCAAAATCGCCAAGCACGACCGCTGCCTTCTCTATACCGCCTGGTGTATAAGGCGCAGAATAGTAAAGCTCCACGACATCCTTACCTGCTGTTGTGCCTGCATTCGTCACGTTGACATCCACTTCGATCGTGCCGTCCGTATTTCCCATGCGCTGGCCAGTGATCTTCCAATCGAAATTGGTGTAAGACAGACCATAGCCAAACGGGTAAACGACCGCCTGATCATAGTCAATAAAGTTTTCTACTGCTGCCGTTTCATAATAGCGATAGCCACGTAGATGCCTTCTTCATACTGCACAAAGAAGTTGCCGTCCGTATGACAGCCAAAGCCGGGAACGAACGTCGGCTCCATCATGTTGCTGTAAGAGGTCCGTCCAAAATTGACAAACGTGGGGTCCTTGGTAAAGTCTGCGGACCAGAGATCCACTGTACGGCCAGAGGGGTTCACATCGCCATTCAGTACCTTGCCCACAGCATTGAAGCCCGTCTGTCCCGGAGAGCCGATGAAAACGATTGCATCGATATCAGGATCATTCTGCAGCTCTCCCACTTCCATCGTGGTAGACATATTAAGCAGAACAACGACCTTGTCAAAGTGTTGCTTTGCAAGCTCGATCATCTGCTTCTCATCATAATTCAGTTCCAGCTGGTGCTGACCTTCCGTATAGTGATCGTCCCAGTCGGACATATCCCGCGTCAGGTCGCCGCCTTCACCGCCGCCGCGACCGATCATTACAATGGCCGCATCGCCGTATTCCGCAAAGCTGTCAATTGCAGCGCTGGTGTAGCCTCAACCGGCATCTCACCGATATAATAGGTCGAATCACCCGGGTTGTCCATTGCGATTTGGGCACGTGTATGGCTTTCATCGCGGCATAAGCGTCAGGAGATCAAAGACTGTGGGGTTGACCTGGAGCCCTGCATTTTCCAATCCCGTCTTTACATTGACTGCCGTGCTCACATCCACCGAACCGGAGCCGGAGCCACCATAAATGGGGTCTGCTGCATCACGTCCCAGAAGTGTCACTTTTGCACCCGCGTTTGCAAGGGGAAGAACACCATCGTTCTTCAGCAGTACAATGCCCTCTGATTCGATTTTTTCCACCATATCGCTGCCGCCGCTGTGGTCTCTTCTGCAGAGGAATAGTCAAGGGGATAATAGTTTGTATCCCAGTCGTCTGTTCCGGATGGATTCTTGATGGTATAGGTATCGCCGCCCAGATAGCCATCAATATAGCTTCTGAATACACTCATTGCCGTGTTTGCCGCGATTCCCACTGCCAGAATGCCAGAAAGCCCCGCGACCCATCGGATCGTGAATTTGCGTTTTGATATCGGCCTGTTTTTCGCTTCTTTCATCTTGTCCTCCTGCTTTTTTGTTCTGTGTCATAAGACACATCAATATTAACAAAAAAAGCATTAAATGTAAGATACTTTTACCCAAATTGTTCATTCTGGTTCGTATCCTGCAAAAGAAAACGGGGCCGCCGCACAAAGTAATGTGCGGCAGCCCCATGGCAGCTTCGTTATGTGATTCATTTTTTCGCTGTACAGGGGATCGGCATTGAAACGCGCAATACCGCTTCTTCTTCCGTGGTCGAAACCGCCAGCAGACCATCGTATTTTTCTGCGGTACATTGAATGCTCCGGAGCATATAGCTCTGCTGTGTTTCATTTTTCGCATCAAGCAGGGTTGCCGCATTTTCCACCCCATACAGCTCTACCTGCAAAAATGCAATATCGACTCTCCTAAAAATTTTCAGTGCAATGGCTCTGGTCTTTTTCTCCGGCAGTTTCATCACAAAAGAGATCGTGCAGTCCAGCAGATTAGAAAGAAGCGTATAAAGATCCACCGAATCGACAAAAGCCACGGCCCCGCCGTCCGCTACGCAGTCAACGAGATTCCGTACTGATTACAGGTAAAACTTTTTCTGTCAGAACCATATCAACGGTATCGTTTCCCGTCTTTACCGTCAGATCATAGATTGAGATCAACTGCATAACATTATCCAGCAGCTCCTGCGATGGGGCCGATTCACAGGACGCTTTCAGCTCTTCGATCTGTTTTTTGAGTTCATGGCAGCGCTTATTGATCAGCTGGATGCCCTCTTTTGCCTTCAGATATTGCTGCCTGGACTGAAGCCAGAGCTGCTGTTGAAAATTCAGTTTCTTCCAGAGCCTCAGCTGCTGGCTCATATTGTATTGCACCCAAAGTACAAAAACACAGCACACTGCCGCATAGAGCGAACAGACCATGTAAATGGCCCGGAGATCCCTGCTTCGTATGCAATAATAACTTGATACGCTGAGGATCACCGCCACAAGCAGCATCAGGGTCATTGCAATCACCGGCTGCACTTTATCCGGCATAAACCTTTCCATATCCTGCACTGCCGGCGCAAAAGCACGCTTTGCCACATAGTAGATCACTGCATATACCGGCAGATGGATCAGTACCATTTGTACACGCCCTTCAAACCCGAATGCCTGTTGTATGATGTTTGCCAGCTGAAAGGCCAGATGCTGGGTGGCATAAGTAAATGTAATATCGTATACCGCGTTGAGGATGCTGACCTGAAAATACATCCACTCCAGCACCAAAGCGATTCCATATATGGCCGCAAAGGACCAAAAAAGCGGCAGTGTATTGCTCCACATACTCAGGAGAATAAAGAGGGCTATGCACAGCACCCCCGCCGCCTTGCTGGTGGTTCTCGGTTTGCGGGAATGTGTATAGAGCAAGGCCGCTGCCAGCAATTCCATCGGAAACAGAAACACCTGTATGATCCATTGCAGTGCCGCCATCACACAATACCTCCGATGTACTCTGACAATTTCTGAAAGAACTGCTTTTTCTTTGGTCGGCTGACTGCAAGTTCCTGTTCTCCCACCCGAACACTGGAAGCACTGTAACCCGTAACATTTTCCATGTTGACCAGATATCCGCTGTTGCAGCGGGCAAAGCCATAACCGCTGAGTTTTTGCTCCCACTCGTTCAATGATCCGCTGAATGTGATCGTTCCCTGCGCCGTATGGAATTGCAGCTGATGATTCCACACTTCCACATAATAGATCTCGTTCAGTGCGATCCGGTAGTTTATCCCCTGCACCGGAAGCATAACATACTGCTTTTTCCGGTTTCCGGCAATGGCCAACGCTTTTTGCATCTTTACCTCAAAAAGGGGATAGTCCACCGGTTTGAGAAGGAAGTCCATTGCATCGACTGTATATCCCTGCAGCGCATACTGCGCCATATTTGTCACAAATACGATCACGACCGCATCGTCTGTTTTCCGTATTCTTTGCGCCGCCTCCATTCCATCGACCAGCGGCATTTCTATATCCATAAAAACGATGTCCCAGACCGCCTGATAGCGCTCGACAAATTCTATTCCATCTTTATAGACATTGACTTTCAATTCCGTGGTATACTGCTCCGCAAACCGTTTCAGAAATCCCGTCAGAACTTCTCTGTCTTTGGATTATCCTCTACAACCGCAATTCGAATCATACCGTGTTCTCCATTCTTCCTCATTCCGGGGCAAAGAACTTATATTTCTCATCGACTTCCCAATGCCCGCTGAACCCCCGCCCGACAAAGCGGACGTTATCCATCTGCTTGATGTGGCGGCGGATGGTTTTGTAGCTGACACCCAGCGCCATGCCTAGTTTTTCGGTGCTGATTTATTGTCTTTTTGGATTAAAGCCAGAATTTTGGCATCCAAATCATCTTGGGGGACACGTTGGGGGACATCTTGGGGGACATCTTGGGGGACACCGTAATTCAAGTTCGGCATAATAACAGTGAACTGGTAGCGGTCAGAACGGAACGTAGGACGCTTATCCTCGGTGTAGTTGATTTGTGCCTTGTAGCCGTTCAGAATTTTCCCAAAGCCGCTGCCCTTGCGCTCCATATAGCCCAGACGGTTGAACACATCAGCCAGCACCGGGTTGCGCCGGGGTGGACGGCACGGTCAGCGGGTCGCGGTCCTGAATGACAGACCCGTCCGGCATACCGCCCGGCGAGTAGATTTCCAGACGATCATCGTAAATGTCAATGTGGACCTCGCTGCCGTAGACGAGATAATCGCGGTGCGCCAGCGCGTTGACAAGCGCCTCGTGGTAGCTGCGTTCCACATATTCGGGCATTTCTTCACGGGAATTGGGCGTTTTTGCGCCACATCATGCGGGCGTTGCGCTTGATGAACGCCTCGCCATTCTCAATCAACGAAAGCACACTCCCGGAATACTCGGCATCATCCAGCGCGTCCATCGTGCCGCCGCTTTTGTCCAGCCCGTTCCAGCGGGTGCAGAACAGGCGCGACCAGCGAATGGGGCATTCATCGGCAATCAGGCGCCGGCATTTGTCAAAAAGCCGCCCTCGTCTGCCAGCCCGAAGGAAACAAGGTCTTTGTTGTCAAAGCTGTTTCCCGTCCACTTCTTATAGCGCTCCCGCAGCTTGGAAAAGGCGTAGTCCTCCACCCTGTAAGGCGTCATCTGAGAGTCGTAGGAGGTGTTTCTGCCGCGCAGAACAAGGCGTTTCAACTCGATGGCGGATGCCTTAACGCTCTCGTTTCCGATGCGTACAAACGCCTCTAAGGTGCCGTCGCCGGAGTAATAGTAGGGCGTTTCCTCGCCTTTGAACACATCAAGAATCAGCAGCACTTTGCCGTCTTCGGTCCTGTGAAACCGCAGCCGAAACTCCGGGATAGCTCCATGCGCGTCTTGATAATCTCGCTGATTTTCTCGGCGTCGCTGTCGGGTTCGGTCAGCCCAACGATCTGTCCGTCATCCGCCATGCCGAAAATCAGCGCACCGCCCAGCGTGTTCGCAAAAGCACTTACGCTCTTGCACCAGCTTTTGGGCTTTTTTACCTCAAGCGCCGCTTTCTTGTCGTATTCGGTTGTTTCACCGATCAGGTTCTCCATATTCATCTGTTCCGACCACCTTTTGCGCGAAATATCGGTGCTTTCAGTATAATATAAAGTTGGGCGTTTTTCAAATAATCTTTTGAAATCAAAGTTCATACGCGCAGAAATCCCATATCTTTTCCAGAAGCTGATGCGTTTCTTTCCACTGGTCCTCTGTAATTTTCCCGGTTGCATTAGCAAGGTGGGCAATCTGGTTCAGATTGTTTCCTACCGCAGATAGCTCCTTTATGAGCTTGATGTAGGTGGCATTAGGCGCGGGCGAATCTCGTAACCGACAAGCAGCTTCCGAATGACAGGCTCCATTTTCAAGCCGGATGTTTCGCTCATCTCGCGCAGTTTGGCGTACTCTTTGTCGGTAAGCCGCACGGTGATTTTCTTGGTTCTGTATATCATAGTGTCAATATCCTTTTGAATTAAAAGTCACAAAATGAGGGACGGGGTTTCAGGGGTATTCCCTGACAAGTGGGCGTTTTGCGTCATGACGGCAAGATGCGTGCTTGCGGGGGACGTTCCCGCATTTCCATGCGGGAACAGCCCACTGAAAAAGAGTTAAACATAAATCAACTCGCAGCACACGATTTCCTCGGCTTGCACCTGCAAAGCTGCATCTGCGCCGCCCATTCCAGAGGGTGATGCCGTTTCAGATTCTCGGTGACGCCGCGCTGTTCTGCAAGCCGGTATACCAGCGCGCTGACCTGATTGTGCGCCTCGCTGTCGATGCCGGCAAGGTGCTGTGCCAGCGTACCGTCCAGCAGCATTTGGTCGCGCTCAAAGGAGCGATGCTCGTCAAGAAAACGCGCCCGCATCGCACCGTATTTGCCCAACGGCGGTGTGCTGCCCGTGGGCAGGGCAAACGACGGAACCAAGTACCCGTTTACGTTAGTGTAATCCGTAGACATTTTTGACCTCCTTGTATGGCGCGGTAATACCGCTGATGGTGTTGAGTTTGTAGGTAGCAAAGCTTGTCCACAAAAGCGATTTCATGTACTGCGGCAGGTTTTTGACCTTCCGCGTGGTGATTGCCTGCAAAAAGGTATCCAGCACATCCTCCACATACGGCTCCAAGCCGTCCTCCTCGCAGTCGTTGCTGGCGCAGCTGATTTCAGCCAGCACCTTGTCAGCAGTGACAAGCGCACCGCGATACGACTGTGTGTCGGTGGTACAGCACATCTCGGTAAGGCAGGTGTTGAGCAGCCCAAATGCGCTTTGGCGGGCGTCATCCGTGACGCCGTTTGCTTGATACGGATGCTGCTGACGGAAGTCGTATCCGGTCAGGTAGTGGATCGCCGTCTGTATAAGGGCGGGCTTAGCCATATACGCCTGCGGAATGGACTTGTGCTTTGTCAGCGCGGGCAGAACTATGTTTTCCAAAGCGTTTTCATCCATCTCTCCACCCGCTTTCAGGCGGCTCTGCCGCAGGAGAGATTGATAGATTAGTTTTTATGAGTTTTTCTTTATGATTTAGTTTTATATTACCGCCCCGGTTTCCACCGCAGTGGTTTCCACTAGGGTGGTTACCACCGGGGTAGTAATTGGGGTGGTGGTCTGCGGCTGCTTTTTCAGCAGGCTGTTCGGCGGTTTCGGTTTGGTTTCGTGTCAGATTGGTGCTTTTCACATCGCCGTTGCGGTCGTGGTAGAAAAGGTAGGCGCCGTCCCAACCGCTGTTGTCGGGGCGCAGTTCATACTGATAGACGAAGCGCCCCTTTTCACCGGGATACACATGGATGAACAAATACCCCTTGCTTTTCAATTCGTTCCATGCCGTATTGAAGGCGTATTCTCCCTCCGGCACGCGCTCCATAAGGCTGCCTTTGGTGAGGGTAATGTTTTCCATTGTGATATAGCTCTGGATGCGTGTATACAGCCCCAATGCGCCGCTGCTGAGGTTCCAGTCGCGGGCGACACTGTTCTGCACCACAGTAAAACCGGGCTTCGGGATAAAAGTGCCGTTATTGGCTGCTTGATTTTTCATTTTCCCTCCAAATGGTAGAAGAGTTTGATAATCCCAATATGCCGAATTCTTCCGAAACAGAGGGTAACAGACAAAAATTAGGAGCTGTTCTTAATTTTAGAAAGTGGTAACTAAGGTGGTAACAGATAAAGGCAAAATCGCGGTAAAACCACGCAAAACGTACCTTTAAGGCACATAAGAAACGCAAAAATTAAAGAAAAGCGTATCTTTAAGGTACAGAAAAGGATCAGTATGCGCTCATAACCCGGAGGTCGCAGGTTCAAGTC
>ENA-OQCS01001444-OQCS01001444.1-human-gut-metagenome-genome-assembly--contig:-NODE-1444-length-12230-cov-2.065025_pt1 | contig 12230 bp, 21 predicted proteins | sample MGYA00242757_ERZ504575 | MGnify/ENA primary metagenome ERZ504575 (study PRJEB26092, sample SAMD00036297) | human gut metagenome | host: Homo sapiens | study: EMG produced TPA metagenomics assembly of...
GGGAAAAAAATAAGTAGAAACAAGGGTAAATAGTCTTTTAATTCTTCCCGTAAATGAGATAGGGCAGATTTGATGTGATATTTGACAACATTGACGGAAACGTTGACTTCTTGAGCAATTTCTTCATATTTGAGGTTTTCGAAACGGCTCAGACAGAATATGCGCCGGGTAAGTGCCGGCAAATTGTTTATACAATTCTTTATTTTGACATCAAGTTCTTTTTCTATCAGGCTAGACAGCGGATAGCCGTGTTGTTCCTCATAATGGATCTGTTCTTTTTCGAGCAGGTCTCCAATATGCGAACGGACATCTTCCCTTTTGTTCAGTTGGGCAAGATAATTCAGGCATCGGTTGCGGACTGCTTTGATCAGATAACTGCGTAACGAAAGATTGATGTCTATTTCTTTCCGGTTTTTCCATAAGGCAAAAATGACATCGCTTACAATCATCTCTGCAGTGAAAGTATCATCTACATATTCTTTGGCGATAATACAAAGTATTTTGTATTGCGTTCGTATATGTATTTGTATGCTTCTTCGTGACCTGCTTTCAGACCTTCGATGATTTCATATTCGGTATTCATTTCATATTTTCTTTATGTGGATCGTTATTTCGGTTGGATTGAGAATGAAAGTTTTTTGTAGACAGCCATAAAAAACAGTGGGCTGTTGCCTATACTTTGTCAGGTATCGCCAGAAACCTCTACCACATAGACAAGCAAACCCACTGATATAGCGATTGCTTGTGCTTCGTGGTGGTCAAAACTGGCGATTTCGACAAAGTGAAGCACTTTTGATTTTTCTCGAATAGTTCCTCCGAACATTGCAAATATATGCAATTTTGGGGCATTGGCAAAGATCGAATGAATATCTTTGGGGAGGCTATCAATGCTTTTTTATCGGGATTATTCCGTTATTTGCCGGGATTTAGTCGTTACTGACCGTTTTTTTATTGTGTAAGCGGTTATGTGGCGGTAGTTTTGCAACAAATTAAAAATGTACGAGTATGAGAACGAATCAACAAGGGGATTTTATCAGAGGCGGTTATCCCAGCACAGTAGACTGAACACGGTTACGACGGCTGCTGTGTTTATCATAGTAGGTCTGTTGTTTCTTGGGCGGAATTTCGGGATAATAGACTCTGATCTGTTTGGTATCCTGGTTTCCTGGCAGATGTTGCTGATTGTGGTCGGCGTTGTCAATTTGATTAAACGGCATTTCTTCGGGGGAGTGATTACGATTGCCGTAGGAGCTTATTTCCTATTGCCGGAAATAAGCTGGGTAGAGGCGAATGGCTCGATATGTTCTGGCCGGTATTGTTTATTTTTGTGGGAATCATGATACTCTTTAAACCGGAACGTCACCACTTCAATGCTCATTGGGATGCAGAAGGCCGGAATATACAAAAGAGGTATATGGTTCTGAAGACGGTTTTATCGTATCGGACAACACTTTCGGATCGGTTCAGCAGATTGTTTTGGACCTGTGTTCAGAGGGGCGCGGCTTAGGAATGCGTTTGGCGGGACTGTCCTGGATTTACGGAGGAGCAAGCTGGAAGCTCCCCAGACGTTTATAGATATCGACTGTACTTTTGGAGGGGTCGAGATTTATTTGCCGTCGGATTGGAATTTGCTGACGCAGATTGATGCATTTATCGGCGGATGTGACGATAAACGCTATAATTCGTCTGTGGAGATAGACAAGGAACACATTTTGATCGTGAGAGGAAAAGTCTCTTTTGGAGGTATTGAGTTTAAAAGTTGATTTATGCAGACGCATCCATTTATAGGGTCGGTCATCAATCGCGTGATGGGGATTACCCTGTCGGTTGTGGCCTGGATGATGTGTTCATGGCTCCTGTTCTGTTATGGGGGAGAGGAGATATGGATAGCCTGCTTGGATGGATTGGTCTCTGTCGGATTATTGGCTGCCGCCGGTTTCCTGTACGGATATGTTGACGGGACTATTCATGCTCTGCAAATACAGGTCGCATTGGCGGTATTGGTTCAGGCGATCAGTCTGGCAGGGGCTTTCGAGCTACAGGTGCTTTTGGAACAGGGAAATGCCGGTGATTTTGTGGATAGTGTTTCCCTCCGTCTGGTCTTTGGCATATTATGCTGGATCATCCTGTTGCAATGGTATCGGATGAACCGGACGGATGAATCGGATTTTGAGGAGATATCCGGAACCGAGGCGGATAAGGGACAAGAAGAAGCGGTTCCCGCTGGTGAAACTTTTCTGGATCGCGTATCGGTAAAAGACGGTTCCCGCATTCATATCATCCATCTCGAGGAACTGTTATATCTGCAAGCCGGAGGCGATTATGTGACGATTTTTACTCCGGATGGCCAGTATGTGAAGGAACAGACGATGAAATATTTGAGACACATCTTCCACCTGCTCTGTTTGTGCGGATTCACCGTTCTTGCATTGTCAATACCGAACAGATTTTACGAGTGGAGTTATTCGGAAAAGAAAATTATCAGGTCCGTTTGAAAAACGGAGTTTGTTTGCGGGCAAGCAATGCCGGTTATAAGCTCCTGAAAGAGCGTCTTTCTCTTTAAGAAAGAGAAATTGAAATGTTAATTTTAGCAGAATTTGATACCATTGTGTAAAGTTTTGCCCTTTGTAACACTTTTTATTGCAAAGCTCTTCCGAGCTTAACATATATTGTCTGTAAAAGGCTTGACAAACGGTCTTGACGCATGTATCTTTGCATTGTGGTTTTTTCATAATAGTATTAGATTTAAGGTTAACAAAGTTGGTTAGGGGTTGTCGTGAGACAGCCTTTAATTGTTTATAGAGGGGAGCTTTTCCCCTTTTTTATTTTTCATATGACGGATCTTGTTATGTTTTGGCTTCACCTTGTCCTTTCACTCTTTGATTATCAAAGTGTACAAGGGTGAAGGTGAACATTGGGACTGCCTTCACCTTAAAAATTTGCTTTCACCCAGTGTCTCGTCCTGAAATAGGTTGACTATGCTCCCCCTTCTGTCTCTTATCCGAAGCAACCTATTTAAGTGAAAAATAAAGAGATTATGAATGTGTGTAATGGTTTAATATATAGTCATTTAATGTTTGTCTTATATCCTTCTATCTTATCGACCTAAGTCGAAAACCTTTTTGCCCATTGTCGAAAGCCTTTTTGCCCAAGGTCGAAAAGGTATTCGACTTAGGTCAAAAGCTCTATGGCATTATAGTTTGGCGATAGAAGCATGGCAGTTGTAGCTTTATAACACACTTCCCGTACTCGGTTTACTTTTTCCGGTGAAGGCGGTTGGCAGATTATGGCGAAAAAACAAACAGATAGTGTGTAGTCAACCTTCGTTTGTTTAAAAAGAACGTGTATCTTTATCTTCAAATAACTGGAATGTGATGGAATTACGAACAGAGAATGTGACGCGTTATATCATGCCTCTTCGGGAAGGCGGATCGTTGCCGGCATTGGCGGAAGCTGATGACGAGTTTAAATATGTCGTGAAGTTCCGTGGGGCAGGCCATGGGACGAAAGCGCTGATAGCCGAACTGGTTGGCGGTGAAATGGCCCGTGCACTTGGTTTCCGAGTTCCCGAGCTGGTCTTCCTGAATTTGGACGAGGCTTTCGGGCGTACCGAAGGTGATGAGGAAATCCAGGATCTGCTGCAAGGCAGCCGGGGATTAAACCTCGGGCTGCATTTTCTGTCGGGAGCTCTTACCTTCGACCCGGCAGTGACGAAGGTCGGGCTGAGTTGGCGTCCCGTATCGTGTGGCTGGATGCGTTTCTGACCAATGTAGACCGTTACATTCCGGAATACCAATATGCTGATGTGGACATAAGGAACTGTGCTGATCGATCATGGCGCTTCGCTTTATTTCCATTATTCATGGGTGAACTGGCAAAAGCATGCCGTAAGTCCGTTCGTGCAGGTCAAAGATCACGTGCTGTTGCCCGAAGCTTCCGGGTTGGAAGAGGCAGATGCCGAGATGAAACGCCTGCTGACGGAAGAGAAGATCCGGGAGATCGTGGCTCTGATTCCCGACGACTGGTTGCACTGGAGTGAAAGTCCCGGTAGGCCGCAAGAGATAAGAGAGATTTATATCCGGTTCTTATGTGAGAGACTGGCACATTCCGAAACATTTATAAAAGAAGCACAAGATGCAAGGAAAGCACTTATATGAATATGCCGTTATCCGTTTGGTCCCCAAAGTAGAACGTGAGGAGTTCTTTAATGTGGGAATTATTCTGTTCTCGAAAAGAGCGAAGTACATCAAGGCGCTTTATAAGGTAGACGAGAACAAGTTGAATCTGTTTTCTTCTGAGTTGGATCGTGAATCGTTGTTTGCCAATCTGCATGTTTTCGATAAAATCTGTTCCGGTACGAAAGAGGCGGCCCTATCGCTGCTCTGGACATCCCGGAACGGTTTCGGTGGCTGACAGCAGTGCGGAGTGCATCTATCCAGACTTCACGTCCGCATCCGGGTTTCTCCGACGACTTGGACCAGACGTTGGAGATACTGTTCAGGGAATTGGTTCTGTAACGATATTGTAATTGATAGTAAACAGCGATTTAATACTCCGGTTGTTCCTTTGCAGCGGTTTTAATTAGGTGAAAATATATTTGTTTTAACGCAAAAAGAACAAACATGGAGATTAAGAGTAGAGTGACCCGATTTGCGGGTTTGCTATGTATCGCAGGTGCATTACAGGGATTCCCTGTAATCTATTCCGCCAATCCGGGCGGAATCATAAGCGTAGCCCGGCAGGGCACGTATCATCTGACAGGTACGATTGTGGATGGATACGGAGAACCCGTTATCGGAGCCAATGTAGTGGAAAAAGGAACGACTAACGGGGCGGTGACCGATATCGACGGGAAGTTTTCGCTGGAAGTAGCCCCTGACGCTGTGTTAACCATCTCTTTTATCGGATATATCTCGAAAGAAATCACACTGAAAGGAGAGAAAGAGCTGAAAGTGGCTTGGTGAAGATACGCAGACGCTGGACGAAGTGGTCGTGGTCGGTTATGGCACACAGAAGAAAGTGAACCTGACCGGAGCCGTCGAACAGGTGACCAGCGAAGTGTTTGACAATCGTTCCGTTCCCAATGTGACACAAGCCCTGCAAGTTCGATCCCCAACTTGAACATCCAGTTGACTGACGGTAAGCCGACCCGTTCGGCGAGTTATAATGTCCGCGGTACGACTTCGATCGGGCAGGGTGGTAGCGCACTGGTCCTGATCGACGGTGTGGAAGGTGATCCCTCGATGTTGAACCCGAACGATATCGCCAGCGTGTCTGTCTTGAAAGATGCCGCTTCGGCTGCCATCTATGGGGCGCGCGGTACTTCGGGGTCGTACTGATCACCACCAAAGAGCCGACTAAGGACAAGACTTCCATTACCTATTCCGGAAATTTCGCCATGCAGAAACCGGTGACGGTTCCCGACTTCGTGACCGACGGATATGAATATGCCAGTCATTTCTATGAAGCCTATCATGCATGGAACAACTATTCGGCCGACCCTAAGAACATCAACAAGACGCAAGAATTCTCCCTCGGCTGGCTGGAAGACTTCAAAAGACGGAAGGAGCAGGGCATAACTGACGAGGTGACGGTCGATGCTACCGGCAAATATGTCTATTACGGCAACGAGGATTATTATGACGCCCTGTACAAGAAAACGACTTTCGCACAGGACCATAACTTGTCGGTGACCGGTAACAACGGGAAACTGAACTACTACGTTTCCGGACGGTTCTATGGCTACGACGGTTTGTTTCGCTATAATACCGACAATTATAAGATGATGAACCTGCGTGCGAAAGGTTCCGTACAGGTGTTCGACTGGCTGAAGATCGAGAACAATATGGATTTTTCCAATATGGATTACCATAACCCGATCAACGTCGGCGAAGGCGGTCCATCTGGCGTAACATTTCCGATGAAGGTCATCCGACCTCGCCTATCTTCAACCCCGACGGTAGCCTGACTTTCTCGGCCGCTTATTCGGTCGGTGACTTTATCTATGGCAAGAACGGTATCGATACCAATAACAAGGTGTTGAAGAATACGACCGGCTTTACTGCTTCCTTTCTGGAAAACAAGTTGCACGTACGGGGCGACTTCACGTTCCGCAACACGGACGAGGGACAAACGCAACGCCGTGTACCGGTTCCCTACAGCACGCACGAAGGGCAGACGGTCGAACTGAGCGCCAAATACAATGACTTGAAGGAAAGTAATATGCGGACCGAGTATATTGCGACCAACCTGTATGCCGATTATGAGGATACATTCGGTGATGCGCATTATTTCAAAGGTATGGTCGGTTACAACTATGAACAGTCAACTTATAAGAGCACATATGTGCAGCGTAACGGGTTGCTGCTCGACGATTCGGAAAACATCAACTTGGCGCTGGGAGATGCGATCACTACGTCGGGAGGTTATAACAGATGGCGCGTGGCAGGTGGCTTTTTCCGTCTGAACTATGCGTTCAAGGATCGCTATCTGTTGGAAGTGAATGGACGCTATGACGGTTCTTCCAAATTCCCGACCGATCAGCAATGGGCGTTCTTCCCTTCTGTCTCCGGTGGATGGCGCGTGTCGGAAGAGGCGTTCTGGAAGGTGAACCCGGATTTGTTCTCCAATCTGAAAATACGTGTTTCATACGGTTCGTTAGGGAATGGTAATGTTTCTCCCTATAGCTTCCTCGAGTTGTTGAGCATCAGCACTTCCGGTCGTGTCCTGAACGGTTTGAAGAACAAGTATACGAGTGCTCCTGCCGTCATGCCTGACGGACTGACCTGGGAAACGGCAACGACGACCGATGTCGGACTGGACTTTGGCATGTTGAACAACCGCTTGCAATTTAACGGTGACTATTACATCCGTAAGACAACGGATATGTACACGGTCGGCGAAACGCTTCCCGATGTGTTCGGCGCCTCTTCTCCCAAAGGCAACTATGCCGACATGACGACCAAGGGATGGGAAATCACGCTGACTTGGCGCGACCAGTTCACATTGGCGGAGAAACCGTTCAACTACGAGATCCGTGGTACGCTGTCCGACTATATCTCGACCATCGACCGCTATAACAACCAGACAGGTAACCTGGATGACTACTATGCCGGCAAGCGTGTAGGTGAAATCTGGGGATATGTGACTGAAGGGCTGTTCAAGGATCAGGCTGATATTGACAGCCATGCCGACCAGACACTGATCCAGTCTTCATCCAAGCGCATCACCTATCCGGGAGATGTGAAGATCAAGGACCTGAACGGTGACCATGTGATCGACTACGGCAATAATACCGTGGACGACCACGGTGACAAGACCGTGATCGGAAATGCGTTGCCTCGCTATGCGTATAGCATCAACCTTTCCGGTGACTGGAACAACTTCTTCCTTTCCGCCTTCTTCCAGGGGTGGGTAAACAGGATTGGTATCCCAGTTCGGAATGTATTTTCTGGGGACAGTATAACCGCCCGTATAACAACATGCCTACTTGGCATCAGGGCAATTATTGGACAGAAGACAATACGGATGCTTATCTGCCCCGTTATGCCGGCTATAATGCTTCCCTGAAGTCTACACCGCAGACCCGCTACTTGCAGAATGTCGCTTATATCCGTCTGAAGAACCTGCAATTCGGCTACACCTTGCCACAGCCGATCGTTTCGAAAGCCAAATTGCAGAATGTACGGGTTTATATTTCGGCCGAGAATCTCTGGTGCTGGTCCCCGCTCTACAAGCATACGCGTGACCTCGACGTGACGAACATCTACGGTTCCGATCCCGACCTGACGGATGCCGATATGTCGTCCGGACTGAACGGGAACCGTGGTAGCGGTGACGGGAACAGCTATCCGCAGATGAAGAGTGTGAGTTTAGGTTTATCAGTAACATTTTAATTAAAGAACTATCAACGACATGAAACGGATTATATATTCTTTTGTATCAGTCTGTTTACTCCTTTCCTCCTGCTCAATGGACGAGACACCGCAGGCTTCGGTGGACAAAGACACAGTCTTCAGGACGGAGAAAGGGCTGGAAACATATTCCTATTCTTTCTATAATATGCTCCCTTCCGTCAGTGACGGTTTCAGGCAGGATGCCATGTGCGATTATGGAGCGGTGACCAGCTTCGACAACTTTATCCGCGAAGGGGCTTACTCGGCCGAGTTGAGCAGCGGGTGGTCGTGGAGCGATCTGCGCAACATCAACTACTTTATTGAGAACTGTACGAACGAGGCGGTCGATGAATCTGTCCGTAACAACTATATCGGCTTGGCCCGCTTTTCCGCGCTTACTTCTATTACGAGATGGTAGTACGTTTCGGCGATGTGCCTTGGATAGACCGTACGTTAGGTGTGGACGACGAGTTGCTGTATGCTCCCCGCGATTCGCGGACTATCGTCATGGATCATGTGTTGGAAGACCTGGACTTTGCTTGTGAGAATATCTCGCGGACGAAGGACGAAACCGGTTCTCTGGTGACGAAATGGGTGGCTTATGCGTTGAAATCCCGTATCTGCCTCTTCGAAGCTTCTTTTCGCAAGTATCATACGGAGTTGGGATTGACCGACTCGGCCGACGAATGGTATCAGGAGCTGTCCGTGCTGCCGAAACGGTTATGAAGGAAAGCGGCCATTCTATTTATACGGGTGAGGGTACGGATGCTTCTTTCCGCTCGCTGTTCATCAGTGATAAGCCGGTAACTAGCGAAGTAATGCTGGCGAGCTGCGCCGATGCCGGGCTGGCTGTGTTGGGCGAAGCTAACTGGTGGTGACTTCAGGCACGTATGGAGCGCGTTTCAGTATGATCCGTACCTTTGTCAATACTTTCCTGAATACGGATGGGACACCGTTTACGGATCGTGCCGGTTACGAGACGATGGAGTTCTATGACGAATGCCAGAACCGTGACGCACGCCTTGCCCAGACGATCCGCACACCTGGTATGAACGCGACGGGGTGCCTGCCGCTCCTAACTTCAACGGTTATTCCTATACGGGCTACCAACCGATCAAATATACGTTGGATGATACCAAATACGATGCCGGTGCTTTGAATACGAATGCGATTCCGTTGTTCCGTTATGCCGAAGTCCTGCTGAACTATGCGAGGCAAAAGCCGAGTTGGGGACGCTGACGGATGCGGATTGGGCGAATACGGTCGGTGTGCTGCGTGCACGCGCCGGTATCACCGGCGGTCTTTCTGCCAAGCCAACCAAGGTGGATGCTTATTTCCAGCAAAACTATTTCCCGAATATTTCCGATCCGGTCATCCTCGAAGTGCGTCGTGAGCGTTCCGTCGAACTGGCTCTGGAGGGTTTCCGCTTCACCGACCTGAAGCGTTGGAAACGCGGTGAGCTGATGACGATGCGTTGGACTGGTATATATATTCCCGCCTTGAATGTCCAGATGGACCTCGACAAAGACGGTACGCCGGACGTGATCTTCTATAAGGGAGAGAAGCCGACCGGTCTGCCTGCTTCCTGTACGCCTGTTTCAGTAGGAGAGGGCACGCAGCAGGGATTGACCGGGGCTGGATTCGGGTAACCTGACTTGGTCGGACGATGATCCGCGTATCTGGTACGACGATGGTCGCCAGTATTACTACCCGATCCCTCAGTCGGCAATCATCAAAAATGGAAACCTGAAACAGAATCCGGGTTGGTAAATGTGTAATCGATAAATGATAAGGATATGAAAAAGACGGTAAGTGTATTTGTTTCGGTCCTCCTGCTGGCAGCTTTGCTCCAGTCATGGGCCATGAAAGAATCCCATCCGGCCACAGGCGGGAGGAGCGAACTGAACGTGGCGACTTCAACCTCCGTATGGATACGGAAAAAGATGGTGTGAATGCCTGGCCGAACCGCAAAGAGATGGTGAAAGGACTGATCCGTTTCCACGATTTCGATATCTTCGGGACACAGGAAGGGTTCAAGCACATGTTGGACGGGATTGCCGAGTTGGATGGGTATGCCTATATCGGTGCCGGGCGCGATGACGGCGAGGATGCGGGCGAACATTCCGCTATCTTCTATAAGACCAGTCGTTTCGATTTGTTGGACAAGGGGAATTTCTGGTTTTCCGAAACACCGGATGTTCCGGGCAAGGCTGGGATGCTACTTGCTGCAACCGTATTTGTTCCTGGGGTAAGTTTCGCGATAAGGAGAGTGGCAAGGTGTTCTATTTTTTCAATTCCCATTACGACCATCAGGGGAAGGTGGCACGCTGGGAATCTTCCAAACTGCTGATCGCTCGTATTAAGCAGATTGCCGGAACGGATGCGACGGTCTTTGCGACGGGAGACTTCAATGCCGTTCGACCGATGAACCGATGGTGACGCTAGCATCCGACGGTCTGTTGCTGGACTCGTATGACCTGAGCGAGCAGCCGCGTTATGGTACGGAAGGTACTTACAACAGCTTCAAGACGGATTCCGAGATGATGAACCGCATCGATTATATCTGGGTGACGAAGGGGACGAAGGTGAAAAAGTATGCTGTTCTCAACGATATGCAGTACGGTCGTTTCCCGTCGGATCATTTTCCCGTGATGATACAAGTCACGTTTTAAAGTTTATTTGAATGACAGGTACGGTGTGAGCCGTTTCTTGTCCGTATCTGTAAATTCTTCTATCAGTTGCAGGTTCTCCCATCCGGAGAGCCTGCTTTTTTGTTTCCGGAGCTGTTCGATCGCTTTTGCCTGTCGGTAGTCGAGGTAAGGGTGTTTGCGGAGAGCGGCGGCGGGTAAGGCGTTGACTCTAACCGGCGTACATGGAGCGTGTCGGCAATGAACCAGGGGGCGAGGGCTTGGTAGCGTTCTTCATCGATCCCATACACTTCCGCCAACTGGCTGACATCGTAGAAGCCCCCTAAGAGTTCTCTGTATTTCATGATCCGCCGAGCGAAGGTGCTGCCGATGCCAGGGACTTTTTTTCAGGATCGTGGTGTCGGCGGTGTTGAGTTCGACGAGGGTTCCGGCGCGTACTTTTCCGTCCGGGGGTATGGGGTATATCCTTTCCTCTCCTTGCCTGTAGGGTAGGAGTCGTTACCTGTAAGGGTAAGACTTTTATCTTTAAGGGTATTCTTGGTTTTATGCGGATGAGGTCCGGATTCTTTCCGGATGAAATTTTTTCCCCCTTCGGATGTATTTTTTCCGGTGATGATCCGTCTTTCGCCCGGTGCTTGTCGGTTTTCCGTTCGATGGGCATCTGTCTGCGCTTCGATAGGCATCCGTTTCGTGTTTGTCCAAAGCAATAAGATCCAGGAAATAGTGATGAGGCAAAGGAGTAAAGCCAGTGCTCTCCGTTCGCCTTTGGAGAAGTAGAGAAGGTCGCGCCAGTTCATGGTAAGAAAGTATTTTTTCGAATGGTTTTGGTCTCCATAAGACAGTTATTATTAAATGAATACTATTTTACAAAGGTATAAGTCCCTGCCGATATGCAAGGAACTTACGGGTTTATTTTAAAATAGTTTCTTCAGCTGGTCAAGCAGGCCGAGTTCGTTTAGGAATACGATGCCGATGGCGATCGGGGAAACGTATTTCATGAAGAAGACATAAATGGAGAAGAGACGGAACTTGATCGTCCCTTCGTTGGTCAGCTCGGCTTTCAGGATTTTCTTGTCGACACGTGTTCCGACGAAGATGCAGGTCAGCATTCCTCCTAACGGCAGCATGATCTTGCCGTCAGGTAATCCAGTGCATCGAAAAGATCAGTCCACCTATCGTGAACTCTTTTAATAATCCGAACGAGAGTGAACTGAGAATGCCTAAGATGAATACACCGATCGAAACGAGCCAAGCCGCTCTTTCCTTGTCATACGGAACTCTTCATGGATATAGCGGTCACCACTTCATGCAAGGAAATGGTAGAAGTCAGTGCCGCCATCGCCAGCAAGATATAGAAAATAAGCGACCACAAGCTGCTGAACGGTAACTGCTCGAATACATTGGGCAAAGTGATGAATACCAGTTGGGCGCCTGCCGATGGGGCAATCCCGAAGCTGAAGACTGCCGGGAAGATCATGATCCTGCCAGGACTGCCACAAAAGTATTGATGATCGTCACCTGCCAAGCTGTTGCCAACATGTTGGTGTCTTTCCCGAAATAAGAAGAGTAGGTGATAAGGCAACCCATGCCGAGACTCAGCGAAAAGAACGCCTGCCCGACGGCACTCAGTACAACGGATGAAGTCAGTTTGCTGAAATCCGGTTTGAACAGGTACACCAGTCCCGCT
>ENA-OQCS01001445-OQCS01001445.1-human-gut-metagenome-genome-assembly--contig:-NODE-1445-length-12227-cov-3.622645_pt1 | contig 12227 bp, 15 predicted proteins | sample MGYA00242757_ERZ504575 | MGnify/ENA primary metagenome ERZ504575 (study PRJEB26092, sample SAMD00036297) | human gut metagenome | host: Homo sapiens | study: EMG produced TPA metagenomics assembly of...
GTCCGATCCCGCCAGGCGCTGGTCGAGGCGGCACGTGAGGCCGATGTGCCGTCGAAGTTATTCCCGGGCCTCCGCTTGCGTCACGGCGCTCGTTTCGTCCGGCATTCCCTGTGAGCATTTTTTCTTTGAGGCTTTTTGGGCCGAAAGCACGGCGACCGCGTGCGTCGTTTGCAGCGCCTTGCCGTGGTTCCCGGCGCACTCATCTTCTACGAGTCTCCACATCGCATCGTGGCGACGCTCGAGCCGTGGCAGAGGTTTTTCCCCAGCGTGAGGTTGCCGTCTGCCGCGAGCTCACCAAGCTGCACGAGGAAGTCTTGCGCGGGCCCGCTGCCCAGCTTGCTGAGGAGCTGCGTGCTCGCGGCGAGGTAAAGGGCGAGATTGCGCTGGTCATCGCGCCGCCGAGCGAGGATGAGGAGGCCGGTATCGTGCCGGTTGGCGCCGCGGCAGCGGATCCCGACGAGGCCTGCGCGAGGATATCGCGCCGCGCTCGAGGAGGGGGAGCCCGCGTCTGCGGTGGCCAAGCGCTGTCTCAGAAGTATTCGCGCCGCAAGCGCGATGTCTATGCCATGGTGCTCGATATGCAATAGATGGAGGATATCCAGCCCTTGCGCTAGAATCATCCTCTGTATGCAACGTTTTTCTGGAGGACAAACCCCATGGATCAAAGCAAGCCTTCGTTCTTTATCACGACGCCCATCTACTACGTCAACGCCGATCCGCACCTGGCACGGCTTATTCCACCATCATCGCCGACGTTCAGGCTCGCTATCGCCGCTCCGCCGGCTATAACGTCAAGTTCCTGACCGGCATGGACGAGCACGGCGAGAAGGTCGCCGAGGCCGCAGCCAAGCACAACATGACGCCTCAGGAGTGGACCGACAGCCAGGCTCCGCACTTCAAGGAGCTTTGGAACAAGCTCGAGATCTCCAACGACGACTTCATTCGTACCACCGAGCCGCGCCAGCATCATGCCGTGCAGTACCTGTGGGAACGCATGAAGGAGTCCGGTTACCTGTATAAGGGCAGCTACGATGGCTGGTATTGCGTGCCTGATGAGACCTACTTCACCGATACACAGGTCCAGAAGGGCGACGAGGAGTACGGCAGCGTCGGCCAGCACCTGTGCCCCGACTGCCACCGTCCGCTTGAGCGCGTGCAGGAGGAGTCCTACTTCTTTAAGCTTTCCGCCTTCCAGGACAAGCTGCTCAAGCTCTATGACGAGCACCCCGACTTTGTCGAGCCTGCGTTCCGCATGAACGAGGTTCGCAGCTTTGTCGAGGGCGGCCTTAACGACCTATCCGTGAGCCGCACGAGCTTTGACTGGGGCATTCAGGTCCCGTTTGACGAGGGCCACGTGACGTATGTGTGGTTCGATGCACTGCTCAACTATATGACGGCCGTCGGCTACGGTGTCGACACGACGAGGCGCGTGCCGAGCTGGCCTATCGCTGGCCCGCGCAGTTCCACATCGTGGGTAAGGACATCATCCGCTTCCACTGCGTCATTTGGCCCGCCATGCTCATGGCCATTGGCGAGGCCCTGCCCGAGCACGTCTTTGCCCACGGCTTCCTGACCGTGCGCAATGCCGAGACTGGCAAGCCGAGAAGATGTCCAAGAGCCGCGGCAACGCCATCGCTCCGCAGGCGTTATCGACATGCTGGGCGTCGAGGGCTATCGCTACTACTTCATGACCGACGTCGTCCCCGGTACCGACGGCGCCATCAGCTTCGACCGCATGGAGCAGGTCTACAACGCCGACCTGGCCAACAGCTGGGGCAACCTTATCTCGCGTTCGCTCAACATGAGCGGCAAGTACTTTGACGGTTGCGCGCCCGCCAAGCCCGCATCGTTCGATGCGTTCGACAACCCGTTGGCAAAGATTGCCGATGGCCTGGTCGATCGCTACATGGCCAAGATGGACGTGCTCGATTATGGTGGAGCTAAGGACGAGGTCATGGAGCTCATCCATGCCGCCAACCACTACATCGAGGACTCCGAGCCTGGACGCTTGCCAAGGACGAGGCCAAGGCTGACGAGCTGGCGTTTGTGATCTACAACCTGCTCGAGGCCATCCGCATTGCCGCTCACCTGCTGATGCCGCTCATGCCCCAGACTTCTGCCGAGGCCCTGCGCCGCCTGTCCTGCGAGGACGAGGCGCGAGCGACGACCTCAAGGGCATTTGCGCTTGGGGCCTGCTTGCCGGTGGTCAGCCCGTCGAGAAAGGCGAGCCGCTGTTCCCGCGTCTGGGCTAAGCCGCTGCGCGCCATATCGGCAATTTGCTGTTTAGCTGTAAGGGCATGGCCGCAACGGTCCATGCCCTTTTGCTTTACGATGCAGCCACCATGTTAAGGAGGCAACCATGACAACTTCGCCTTTGGCAAACCCCACGGCAACAAGGGAGCTGCTGGAGGAGTTTGGCCTTGCGACCAAGCATCGCCTGGGCCAGAACTTTCTAATCGACAATCATGTGATCGAGCGTATCTGCGAGCTTGCCGAGCTTGCAGGTGACGAGCGCGTACTCGAGGTGGGTCCGGGTTGCGGTACGTTGACACTTGCGTTGCTGCAGGAAGCGGCGTGCGTTACGTCCATTGAGGCCGATCCTGAGCTCGAACCGGTGCTCGACGCCCACGCCGCCGACTATGCCAACTTCCGCTTTATCATGGGCGACGCGCTCAGGGTGGACCCGGAGCAGATTGAGCAGGCTGCGGGCGGTGAGCCGACGGTGTTTGTCGCGAACCTGCCCTATAACGTGGCGGCGACGATCATCCTGCAGTTCTTCCAGACGATGCCGGCGCTCAAGCGTGCCGTCGTCATGGTGCAAAAGGAGGTTGCCGATCGCATTGCCGCAGTGCCGGGCAACAAGACCTATGGCGGCTATACGGCAAAGCTCGGCCTGTATGCGCAGGTGACGGGTCGCTTTGAGGTGCCGCCGCGTTGCTTTATGCCGGCGCCGCACGTGGATTCGGCCGTCGTGCGTATCGACCGTGTTGGCGGCGTGGTGCCCGAGGGGCTCGATCGCGAGTTCGTGGCTCGTGTGATCGACGCTGCGTTTGCCCAGCGCCGCAAAACCATTCGCAACTCCATGAGCGCCAACGGCTTTGCCAAGGACGTACTCGATGCCGCCTTTGAGGCTTGCGGTATCGCGCCCACTACGCGCGCCGAGACGCTTGATGTTGCCGACTTTGTCCGCCTGGCCCAGGAGCTAATCCATGATGCCTAATGCCGCACGCGTGACGTTTACCAAGAAAAAGAAGACGGTCGCCTGCCCCGTGCCCTTGGCACCGCTTGCCGACACGCATGCGCATCTGCTTTCGTTTTGGGGCAAAGAAGTGCCCGAGACGCTCGTGCGCGCCAAAGCCGCGGGCGTCGACCTGTTGGTGACGGTGTTCGACCCCATTGCCGACAAGCGCAGCGTGGCGGACTATAGCGACTGGCTCGTGCGCGAAATTCTGCCGATGCAGGATATCCCGCAGATCAAGTATCTTGCCGGCGTGCATCCGTATGGTGCGCCGGACTATACCGACGACGTTCACGCGCAGGTCGTTGCCGCACTCGATGACTCCTTATGCGCCGGTATTGGCGAAATCGGCCTGGACTACCACATGGACTATGACGACGATATCGCGCCGGCACCCCATAACGTGCAGATTGACTGCATGACGCGCCAGCTCGAGCTTGCCGTGTGCCGTAACGTGCCGGTGGAGCTGCATCTGCGTCACGAGGACTCGGATGGGGAGCGCACCTCGCACGTTGATGCGTACAACGTGCTTCGTGAGGTGGGCGTGCCCCAGGCCGGTTGTGTGCTGCACTGTTTTGGCGAGGACCGCGCCACGATGGAGCGCTTTGTGGAGCTGGGCTGCTATATCGCCTATGGTGGTGCGGCCACCTTTAAGCGCAACGACGACGTGCGCGAGGCATTTGCGGCAACCCCACTCGATCGAATTTTGTTCGAGACGGATTGCCCGTATATGGCTCCAGAGCCCATCCGCGGTCTTGAATGCGAGCCCGCAATGATCTCCATTACGGCAAACGCGCTGGTTAACGACCGTGTCGATCGCACGGGTGAGGACGCCGAAACAATCGTGCAAGCCGCTTGGGAGAATGCCTGCAAACTTTTTCAAAAATAGTTCTTGCGTTCGTGCTGGCGCTCCGTTATTCTAATTCCTGCACGCGGGCGTGGCGGAATTGGCAGACGCGTACGGTTCAGGTCCGTATGGGGGCAACCCCATGAAGTTCAAGTCCTTTCGCCCGCACCATTAAATTAAAGAGCTCCCAGCAATGGGAGCTTTTTTGTTATGGGCCCATCACAGGGACTTGAACCTGTGAAGGAGCGAGCGTAAAGAAAACGCGGAGCGTTTTTAGCGAGCTGGCGAGGACGCCGGCAGGCGGCCGAAGCGGTGCGGATCCGCGAAGCGGATACGCGGACGTCCTTTCGCCCGCACCATTGATTGAAAGAGCTCCCAGCAATGGGAGCTTTTTGTTATGGGCCTCTTGTTGATGTCACGTTGCTGCTTCGTGCGGGTATCCTAATGCCAACGTGTGCCTATCAGAGGAGAGACCATGCTGTTGTCCGGTATCATCGCCGCCCTTACCAGCCTTTTGATTCCCATCATCATCCTGTTGCTGCTGCTTCCCAACGCCTGCTATGTCGTTGAACAACAGCATGCCGTGATCATCGAGCGCCTGGGCAAGTTTAACCGCATCGTCAACGCGGGCTTCCACATGAAGGTGCCCGTGATCGACCGCAAGGCCGCCACGGTGAGCCTGCGCACCATGAAAAACGGTTTTGGCATCGACGTTAAGACCCAGGACAACGTGACCATCGGCCTTGAGTCTCTGCTCAGTACACGTGAGCTATGACATGGGCGCCGGCCCGGCAGATTCGGGTATCTACAAGAGCTACTACATGCTGCAGGAGCCCGTCGACCAGATGCGTGACTTCATCACCGACGCTGCGCTCTTCGATCCCCGTCTACACACTCGATGAGTCTTTGCCAAGAAGGATGACATCGCCAAGGATGTCAACGCTACCGTTTCCGAGCAGATGGCCGCCTACGGCTTCACCCTCGTGTCGACGCTCATCACCAAAATCGCACTGCCGACCGAGGTTGAGAACTCCATGAACGACATCAACGCTGCCCAGCGCAAGCGCGCTGCGGCACAGGAGCTCGCTGAGGCCGACCGCATCAAGCGCGTCACCGAGGCGACCGCCGAGCTGAGGCTATGGAAAAGGCGGGCGAGGGCATCGCCAACCAGCGCAAGGCCATCGCGCTGGGTATCAAAGATTCGCTCGAGATCATCCAAGAGACGGGTGTCGGCAATGACGAGGCCAACCAACTGTTCATGTTTACGCAGTGGTCCGAGATGATGACGGAGTTCGCTCGCACGGGTAAAACCTCGACGGTCGTGCTGCCGAGCGACTTTTCGCAGTCGGCCTCTATGTTCGAGCAGATGCTGGCTGCCGGTAAGGTTCAGAACGAGTCAAAGGAGTAGGCACGCGTGAAATACACCGTCGTTTGTGTTGGCAAGCTCAAAGAGCGCTTTTGGAAGGACGCGTGCGCTGAGTACACCAAGCGCCTAGGCGCCTATGCCAAGGTGGATATCCGCGAGGTGGCCGATATCGACCCGGCTAAGGCGGGCGGCGTGGATGCCGCGCGCGACAAGGAGGGGGCGGCAATTCTTGCTGCATTGCCGTCTCGAGCGCATGTGATCCTGCTGGCTATCGAGGGCAAGGAGCGTTCGAGTGAGGAGCTCTCGGCGAGGCTCGACGATCTTATGCTACGAGGCAGCAGCGACATCGCCTTTGTGATTGGCGGTTCGGACGGCGTGAGCGATGAGGTGCGCGCCCGCGCCGACGAGATGCTCAGCTTTGGACGCATTACCTTGCCGCATAACTTGGCGCGCGTGGTGCTGCTGGAGCAAATCTACCGCGCCTGCAAGATCAGCCGTGGCGAGCCGTATCACAAATAGGTCGGCAATACGAAACAATGGCGTGGGACAATACCTTTCGTTTTGAGGAATGTGTCTGAAAGGACTATGAGATATGAAGATTGGATTTGTCGGTTTTGGCAATATGGCGAGCGCTATGGCCGATGGCTGGATCGCTGCCGGTGTAGCTGCGAGCGACATGTGCGCCTGCGCGGGTCGCTACGACGCACTGGTTGAGCGCTGCGAGGCGCGCGGCATGGTCGCCTGCCACGATGCCGCCGAGGTTGTCGCCGCATCCGATATCGTGGTCGCTGCGGTCAAACCGTACATGATCGAGAAGGTATTCGCCCCGCTCAAGGATGCTCTTGCCAAAAAGGTCGTTCTGTCGGTTGCCTGGACCTGGGACAGTGCCAAGTGGGAGCAGGTCCTGCCGGGCGTCGCGCATATCTCGACGGTGCCCAACACACCGGTTTCGGTGGGCGAGGGCGTCATCGCTTGCGAGAAGGCTTCCACGCTTAGTGATGAGCAGAGCGCAGTGGTGCTTGATTTGCTTGGCAAGCTCGGTACGGTGGTCGAACTCGATACGAGCCTGCTGTTTGTGGGCGGCACGGTGGGTGGTTGCGCTCCGGCATTTGTCGCCATGGCAATCGAGGCCCTGGGCGATGCAGCGGTCAAGCACGGTATCCCGCGTGCCGATGCCTATCGCATTGTGAGCCAGATGGTACTGGGCACGGCAAAGCTGCAGCTTGCTACTGGCCAGCATCCCGCGGCGATGAAGGATGCCGTATGCTCGCCCGGTGGTGCCACCATCAAGGGCGTCGTCGCGCTCGAGGACGCCGGCATGCGCAGTGCCCTGGTCAAGGCAATTGACGCAACCCTCCAATAAAACCGACCAAAAAAGACAGGTTTATTTTGGCAGGTTTTTCCTGCGGTTTTGTCCTTTTAGCGAAAAGCGCCCCGCAACTGGCTCAATTCCAGTTGCGGGGCGCTTGCGTTTGCCCAGATAAAACCGACCAAAATAAACCTGTCCCTTTTTGGCGGGTTAGTCCCAGAAGCTGTCTTCCTCATCCTCGGACTTGGGGCCGCGGTCGACGTACATCTTATGGGTGCGCTTCTCCATCACAAAGGCAAGAATCGCAAACAGCAGGATGCCGCCGGCGAAAAGGATGGCAAAACCGGTGCGGGTGCCAAACAAAAAGGAAAAAACTGCGTCCATTGGGTGCCTTCTTGCGTAGTTGAGTTGGGTCGTAAACGCTCATAAGTATATACTTGCCCATACATGTACAAGGTTGCAACCTAAATGGAATGTATATCGCCGGAGGATCTAATGCTTGATATCAAGTTTGTTCGCGAGAACCCCGATGCCATCGATGTCGCCATGGCTAACCGCCAGACGTCTTGGGATCGCGAGAAGTTCTTTGAGCTCGACGACGAGCGCCGTGCCGTCATCACCGAGGTCGAGGAGCTCCAGGCTACGCGCAATGCCGAGTCCAAGAAGATCGGCGCCCTGATGAAGGAGGGCAAGAAGGACGAGCCGAGGCCGCCAAGGAGGCCGTGCGCGCCGTCAACGAGAAGATTGACGGTCTGGCCGAGCGCCGTACTGCTCTCGAGCAGGAGCAGTACGACTTCATGGCTCACCTGCCCAACATTCCTTGCGAGGCCACGCCGTACGGCAAGGACGAGGACGAGAATATTGAGCGCCGTCGTTGGGGCACCCCGCGCGAGTTCGACTTCGACTTTAAGCCGCATTGGGATCTGGGCACCGATCTGGACATCCTCGACTTCGAGCGCGGCAACAAGCTCTCCGGCAGCCGTTTTACCGTTCTCGGTGGCGCTGCGCCCGCCTGGAGCGCGCCTCATCAACTTCTTCCTCGATACGCACACCAGCCGTGGCTTTAAGGAGTGGTGGCCGCCCATCGTCGTCAAGCGTCAGACCATGTTTGGCACGGGTCAGCTGCCCAAGTTCGAGGACGACGCCTATCACGTCTCGGGCGACAACTTTCTGATCCCCACCGCCGAGGTCGTGCTTACCAACCTGCACGCCGGCGAGGTCCTCGATGCCGACACTCTGCCGCGTCGCTACACCGCCTTCACCCCCTGCTTCCGCGAGGAGGCCGGTTCCGCCGGTCGCGATACCCGCGGCATCATCCGTCAGCACGAGTTCGACAAGGTCGAGATGGTCAAGTTCGCTAAGCCGGAGGAGTCCGACGAGGAGCTCGAGAGCATGACCGCCGAGGCCGAGTATCTGCTGCAGCAGCTGGGCCTTCCGTATCGCGTGATTAGCCTGTGCACCGGCGACTTGGGCTTCTCTGCCCGTCAGACCTACGACGTCGAGGTCTGGCTGCCGAGCTACAACGCCTACAAGGAGATCAGCTCCTGCTCCAACTGCGGCGACTTCCAGGCCCGCCGCGCCAACATCAAGTACCGCGACCCCGAGAACTTCAAGGGCTCGCGTTACCTGCACACCCTTAACGGTTCCGGCCTGCCGCTGGTCGTACCATGGCTGCCATTCTGGAGAACTACCAGACGCCGACGGCACCATCACGATCCCCGAGGTTCTGCGTCCTTACATGGGCGGTCTCGAGAAGATCGAGCCGGTCGCGTAACTTGGCTGCATAGGGATATGCAAGGGCGCTCCTTCGGGGGCGCCCTATTTCGTGCGCAGGTCCATACCATGCCGTGCGGACAGCTCGATAGAAAACACACGAACAAACGTTCTGTATACATGCATTTACCTGCTATGCTTTTGCTAACTAAGAGCAAGAGAAAGGGGATGTGATGGAGCTGTTCGACGAGCGGGTTGTGTTGTTCCAGAGTGATGAGGGCGGGGAGCACCTGCTGGTAACGTGCGAGCCGTCGGGTATGGGTGGCTTGGTGGTTCGGCAGACGAGTGAGGGACCATTGACGCAATGGTGCTATGAGGAGTCGCCGCATGTGGTCGAGACGTTTGTGGCGCATGAGGCGCTTGTTGTCCTTGAGCACTTCTATGGCGTTGGATCTTCTAATCAGGTGGCCCGAATGCTGAGCATTTCGTTTGCGACTACGACTGTGCCCAACGGGTGCGGTCGCTTCTGGGGGAGCTTGGCGTCGGGTTCGATGTGATCGAAAAGCCAATCGATCGTACGAAAAGCGCTGATGCTCGTGGTGCAGCGTGACAAATTGCGGCCCGCGCGAAAAAAGTTTGAGATTTTGCTTGACTCTAATGAACTAAAGTGGTTTTATATGTCTTGCGCTGCGGCGTTACCTCAGCTGGATAGAGGGTCTGACTACGAATCAGAACGTCATAGGTTCGAATCCTATACGCCGCACCAATTGAACTTGAAGCCTCCGGCAACGGGGGCTTTTCTTTTATGTCGCCGCTGCATGGATTCGAACCTCGGTCGAGGCGCGGGCGTGAAGCGGACGATTTCTTATCGACTCGTGTAAGATTCCGAGTAGATGTCGCGACTTATTCGCGACCACTCCTTCTTCAAGCGACCGATCAGGGTGATATTTCGTGGCAGAGCGTCCGACATACAAGCTCAGGTTTCTCGATCCCAAGAAGCGCTTTCCGGCGATGCCCGAGCAGCCTGCGGGACGCTCATATGGCGTGGTCTGGAAACTCTTTGGCGAGGATCAGCATGAATCTTGTTATGTCGTCGAGTTCGTTGGCAAAAGTCATGTGTCGCTTTTGGGCTACGTAAGCGTTTCGGGTGAGGTGTACAAGGTGGACCGCCCCGTCAGCGAGGCTCCGCTGCCCAACGATCCCGACATGGAACTGGTCCTTGACGAGTCGGATTCCAGTATTGGTGAGATTATGGTAAGGAAAGCCAACGGTGCAATGCGCGCGTGTGCGCAAACTGCCGGCTCTCCCGAAGGCCCCATGCGCGAGCAGTCCGACCACGAGACATGGAATTCGACCCGCGCCCTTCCTTACGGTGAGTTCATGGCCTCGATGTTCTTGCGCTACGTGATATTTGCCAACTCCGAAAGCGCTATTGTGAACACGGCGGACGCCGGCGGACTCGACGAGGGTATGCAAAACGTTGTCGACAAGATCAAGCTCGTAAAGTTGCCCGAGCCGGTCGAGGTGTTTTTGGGCTTTAACACGGCACCGCTCCCCGATGCTATCGAGACGCTGCTTTACCGCGTTGACCATGCCGAGAATCCGAGCGGTATCGAGCGCTATGCCGCCGCCCTTATGAGCGAGGTCGACTTGCCCCGTCTGCGCACCATTGCCGCCAAGTCAGAAATGAGCCTAGCGCGCATCGACCGGTCAAAGTTGTTCTATCTCAATTTTGATCGTAGCCTGTTGGACCAGGACGAGATTGACATGCTGCTTGCCATCGAGTGCCGTCTCAACCGCCTCTCCGGCATCCTTGAGCGCATCGGGGCCGGATTGGCCCCTGCGGCATCCTCGCCGAGCCTTGAGGGCTGCGCGCTCTTTGATGCGTGGCATATCGCCAAGACGACCAACGATGTTCCCCGACTACTCGATACGGCCTCGAGCGATAACCCGTGGGCCAAGCCGGGAACGGTTTCGTGCCAGCCGGGCGGCGAGTGGGACGTGCGCACCCGTTTTGCGCGAATCGTTGAGGCGCTCAACGTGGTCACGCGGCTCGACTATACCTATCGGGCAAACGTTGCCGAGGGGATTATGCTCGTTCGGTTTGGGCATCTGTCGTGGATGCCATGCCGCAACGTGAATACGACGCTCAAGATGACGCCTGGCGCGAGCTGGACGAGGACACGCGCGCGATCTGGGCCGCGGAGCACGATGCGCGCGTGGCACTCACGCTTGCGGCAGCGTGTTTTGCCGCGGGCACCTGCATCACGCGCTGCTATGTGCAGATTGCTGCTCCCGACAGTGAGCAGGGCGAGCGCGTTGTTGCAACGTATTTCTTTGGGCGTGCGGCCTATCTGGCCGATTGCGTGCCTGTCGCCAAGGATCTTGAGAGCATGGACATGGACGATATGTCGTGCAAACGTGTACTTGAGGCGTATGAGTCAACCGCTCCGGAGACGATTGAGCCTGCGGAGGTTCATGCTCGTCCGCGTGATGACCATCGCACGCTTCCGCCGGCGCTGCGCGATTTGCTGCTTGCCGATACGGCTGACGAGTTGGAGGTCATGGAAGAGGACGACGACCCATACGTGGCCCGTGTTGTTGAATTGCGCGAGCAGGCAAAAGTCGACCGTACAGGTGCTTTTGAAGGCTTTTCCCGTCTTGTTGAGGAGTTGGAGGCTAAGTGCGCCGTCGCCGAGCTTTTGGCGACAGGTCCGGTTCAAACGCAGTTTTGCGATAACCAGCTGGTGCGCATGGTGCTACCGGTGTTGGAAGAAGACCGCTCTGTGCGAATCCTTCGTGCGCCCGATGCGCTGTACTTTGCCCAGCACGAGATCTGCAGCTTTTACGCCGAGCAAGAGGACTTTGAACGAGCGCTGCCCGAGGTGCGCCATCTTTACGATCTGGCGCGCTCGTCCATGCAATCGCACTTTGCGCTCATCAACGTGCTTGCGCGTCTGGAGCGCTTTGACGAGATTATCGAGGTGGCGCGCCACGGCCTACGTATTGCCAGCGATCGTTCTGCAATCGGCTACCTGTTCTACCGCTTGGCGTTTGCCTATTGGAATTGCGATCAGCTCGACCTGGCGCTGGCTTGTTACCGTCTGGTGCCGCGCGGCGAGGAGTCGGGCAGTAGCGCGCTGGAAGAAATGCAGGGCCTTATGAACGAGATGGGCGTCAGCGAGCCTCCGACGTTCGAGGAGGCGGTCGAGACCATCCGCAAGGCTGGACTCGAGCTGCCGCCAGTGTCCGCCGTGACGAATCAGCTTGCAGATGCCGCTGTTCAACTGGTCGACAACGGCTTCTTTTTCCTGGCACGCGGTTGCATCTTCCAAATGTGGCGCACCATGGGCAACGACGAGCTCGGCTCCCTCAACCGCTCGCTGGGGTAGGCGAAGCCTCCAAGGAGGAAAGGATGCTAGGCAATTAGAAAATTTCCTCTTGCCCATCCTTGGCTGTTTGGTTACTATAGAACGGCTGTTACGGAGAGCTGACCGAGAGGCCGAAGGTGCTCGCCTGCTAAGCGCCGGCTTCCCACTGCTCTCGTCCGAACATCGAACGCACGTTCGATTCGTAATAATCAGGCGTATGTACATCATCTTTTTCAATAATGTTAAACGCATATACCCCCACAATACTGACAAAACAAATCAAACCGATCAACAAACAACCGAAACTTCCTCATGACTCACCTCCTTTCTCCCTTTCTCCGGACTTCTCTTTTTTCTTACTCCCGGCAAACCTTACGGCTACA
>ENA-OQCS01001446-OQCS01001446.1-human-gut-metagenome-genome-assembly--contig:-NODE-1446-length-12227-cov-2.616694_pt1 | contig 12227 bp, 15 predicted proteins | sample MGYA00242757_ERZ504575 | MGnify/ENA primary metagenome ERZ504575 (study PRJEB26092, sample SAMD00036297) | human gut metagenome | host: Homo sapiens | study: EMG produced TPA metagenomics assembly of...
CCAGGCACAAAGGGCTGGCCTGCCTCTGTCACTCCCGCACCGGCGAAGCTGGCCTTCACCGCAGAAGCGGTTTTGCCAGTTTCACCCGGCTCCGTATCCGTACATTTACGCCCATAGGCGAGAAGTGGATACAGAATACGCCTGCGGAAATTGCCGATCAAAACAGCGGGTGCAGACCCGATATTTTTTCGTAAATCGCCCTCATTTTAAGCGATTTTTCTTCTGTCTGTATGACCTGAAAGCCATGCTCTTTTGCGCACTCCCTTGCAGCTGCCAGCCGTTCTTCGCTGTACGGCGGCACCAGCCGGATCGAAGTCGTGACTTGTCCATCACATAGGTCACGCTACCTTCCGGCGTACTGCGTTCCAAGCGGCACAGCAGAGGTACTTCCGGCTGAAATCCTCCAGTCTGCGTTTCAAGCTGGCATTGAAGGTGTAGATACTGGCAATCGTCTCGCCTCATTCCAGTTGATGATGGTTTCTTTTTCATATTTAGACAGCTTCCTCATACAGTTCCTCCTCATAATCGGTGTTTGCTTTCAGCGCACGCAGACTGCGTCTAATCCGGCGGTATTCGTCCATCTCCATACGCAGATGATGGTAAAAGGCTTCGTACCACCTTTCCTCTGTCTCTGTCTCAATTTTACGAGCAAGATGAAGCATCTGGCTTTTCGCCTCCGGGTCAACAGTCAATGCTGTCAGCCATTTCAGCCTTGTCACTGTGTTGTGATGGCTGGGGCAGGCGTAAGCGTAAGTATTTTCTTTTCCTTCATATTCAGTTTCATAATGATCTACCTCCATTCATTTGATGCGGTATGTCCCGCATCGTTTATTTTTCTGTCTGCCGGTCTGTCTGCAAAATATTCCTGCCCGGATTCTCTCCCAGCGTATTGTCCTCTTTGGTGCGCTCTTATCGTGGCGTCACTTCCCCGGAGGTCATCCCCCTTGCAGTCGGTCATTCATTTTTCAAGTTCTATGTCTCCTGACAAGAACCAGTTTACCGAAAAAAGAGGGCTGCTCCCGTATGTCCAAGACGCAGGAAAAACACATGAAAACCGCATATTTCCACGCTCTCGGAAATGTGCTATAATGGAAAACAAAAACCGTTGGCAAGGAGGTGCTTTGATGTACACAAAACTGTCGATCCCGGAACGGCTCAAAGACCTGCGGGTGGTGGATAAGCACCTGACGCTGGAACAGCTGGCAGAACAGACCGGCCTGTCTAAGTCGGCACTGGGAAAATATGAGAGCGATGACTACAAAGACATCAGCCCATTTGCGATTGCGACACTGGCAAAGTTTTACGGTGTGTCCACTGATTATCTGATGGGTGTGTCAGAAAATAAAAATCACCCAAACACGGAGCTTCAAGCTCTGCATCTGAGTGACGCTATGGTGGAACTTTTGAGCAGCGGAAAGATCAACAACCGCCTGCTTTGTGAACTGGCGACTCATTCAAATTTTTTGCGGCTGATGGTTGATATGGAAATCTTTATTGACCAGATCGCTGATATGCGAGTGAACCAGATGAATCTGATTCTGGAAGCTACCCGGCAGACCATTCTGAAAGAACACGCACCGGGAGAAATGATCTGTATATGCGGACGCTGGAATTGGGTCAGGTACAGGAGAACGATTTTTACAGCCATATCCTTCATGATGATCTGGACAGCATTGTCCGGGATATACGGGAAGCCCATTTGAAAGACAAGACCACAGCCGACCCACAGCCAACACTGGATGAGGTCAAAGAGAATTTTGAACAGGCCATACAGATGGGAACCGACACAGAAGCTATGATCCATGAGTTCTGTGATAAAATGCAGATTCCTTTTGAAAACATTTCATCCGAGGACTTTTCGGCTTTCTGCGGATACTGAGCCTGTTCCAAAACTGCTTAAAAACCCAAACAATATGCGGGGAAAAGCCAAGTCACAGCCGTATTATATGCCAAAAAAGAAAAAGCGCAGGTAGCAAAAAGGCCATCCACTATAAAAGTGAATGGCCTCAGTTTTTCCACCTTCTCAGACGAAAATCATCTCAGACCGAATGACTTCCTCTGCCCGGTGGCGTATGCTGTTCATGTGACCGACCCATGCAAGCTGGTCTTTTGCTTTCAATTCCTCCGTGACTCCCTCTGTTTCTTTTATCTGGGCAATGATACAATCCAGACGGTTCTGTGCCTGCTCATCCAGATCGGCAAGATATGTCCACAGCTTTCCAGACAGAAGCAATTCATTGTACCGGTCGGGACAATACTCTTGCAGATATTCCCTGTGCATCCGTCCCCACCGTCCGATTGGGCGGCTTTCCTCCGGCAGCTGTAAGTCTGGAATATAGTAGTCTCCGACCAGAACATAGTCCAGACCGTTACTGTCATCATGGATATGCTTTTTCAATTTCTCCATAGCGACCTCCTGTTTTCGTTTTATCCGAATCCAGTTGATCGTGTCCCTGTTCATCTGTTATTCAAGGCAACTGAACTCGTCACCATGAATTATGGCACATCTTTGCTGATTATCGCAAACTGCCATTTCCGATTCCCGACCCGGTCAGCGACTATGAGCGTAAACAATATCCGAATCTGCGTGATTACATAAATGCCGAAATTATCCCCGAAATGCAGAAAAAGCTGCGGCAGGCTTTGGCCGTGCCATCCGCACGGAACAGGATTCCTGCGTGGTAGCCGTTCTGGACGAACGCGCGGGCATTGGCGGCAAGTACTATGATGCGGTGCTGGCAGCTTTGCCAACCTGCCCAACCACTGAGAAAATCGAAGATGTTCAGCAATTCATCCGGGAGCAGAAGCGTCCGGATTACTTTTTGTGAGAGAGGGATTTGTGATGAACCTTATGCGAAACCACGATGTCTGGATTTATGTGCGATGTGCCAACAGCGATCCGCGCATTGCTTTTGATCGGCTGTATGACCTTATCGACGAAGCAGCCGGACATGGATTCCTTGTGCGCGGCACATCTTTCGACCATTGCAGCGGCAACACCTTGAAAGACCGCATCGGTCTGCGCACCATGCTGGACGCAGTAGAAAACAATCGGATTGAAGCCGTGATAGTGCGCGACTTAGAACAAATCAGTCGCAACAGTTACATACTGGTGGGTGTCATTGAGATACTGCGCCAGAATGATGTATACCTCATCACCACCGAATGTGACTTGAATACCGAACTCATCAACAGCGGTCTTGAACGCTTTGTCGGTGACCGCTTCACGCGGGCATCCTTTGGCAAGCCGCGCTTTGATGTTCGTCTTCCGCTGATGGATCAATTCTGAGGTGCGCCCATGAAAGAATACAAGTATGGGCGTTTGCCCGCAGTGCCGCACCGAACCTGCCGGCACTGGAAGAACAGCTTGCGGATGTCATGCGCGAAGCCGACCGGCGCGGCTACATCATTGTCAACTCCTGCATGGAGCAGAAGTGCGGTACCGAGTTCTGGCGACCTGATTTGTTCGCCATGCTCATCGCTGTGCAGCAGGGGCGTGTCAATGCCGTCATGGTGCAGAGCCTTGACCGGTTGAGCCACGACATTACAATCTTGTACCGCATCCTGCGCTTTCTGCAAAATTACGGTGCAGTGCTGATTACGACCGAGACCAATCTGCAATATGAACTCTATCTAACGGGGCTGGAGAACAGACTATTGAGCCGCCCTAAGAAAAGAAAGCCTGTATGGGTATGTGAGGAATGCGAAGATGGAAATTCTTGAAACAAAAAGGGGAAAGAGCGGCGTACAGAGCATCGTTGCTCGCTGCGGCGAGTACACCGTCGAACTGACCTTTTGCGAAAACTGTGAAACGGACGTTATGATTCCTATTAAAGAGCTGATTATGTCTGCATACGATCTGCGCAAGCAAAGAGAAGAACAGGGTAATAGGTAGAAGTGTGGCCGGGTTTGGCGACGGTTCTTCTCCGTTTTGGTGAATAGCTTTCCTTATTATAATAGAGTATTGTTTGTGTTGCGAAAATGCACCAACCATTTCCGCAACATGAACAGCGAGGTGAAACTTATGATATGCGTAGATCAGAATGGGCAAGCGTTGAAATCTCGGTGGCTGACCAGATGTGGCTGGACGATGCTACTTTAAGGAAAAGCAACTGCGGTTAGGTACAGATGCCCCGCGTGCTGCATTGGCCTATCGGGTATCCACAAAAGGACAGGTAGACCATGACGATATCCCGATGCAGAAAATTGACTGCCGTAAGTTTGCACAGAAACAAGGATGGCGGGTAGTAAAAGAGGTCGCTGAAAAAGGTGTCTCTGGTTCTAAGGTGTCGGCTTCAAAACGTGATGCCATCCAGCAACTGAAGGAAGAAGCCGCCAACGGCGAATTTGACATTCTGCTGGTCTATATGTTTGACCGCCTTGGACGAATCGAAAGCGAAACACCCTTTGTGCTGGAATGGTTCGTCCAGCATGGAATCGAAATGTGGAGTACCCACGAGGGGCAACAGAAAATCGAGACACATGGCGATAAGCTGATGAACTATATCCGCTTTTGGCAGGCGGCAGGGGAGTCGGAGAAAACATCCATCCGAACCCGCGACAGAATCCGACAAATCGTGTCCAGTGGACATTATACAGGTGGTTTTGTGTGCTATGGATACCAGCTGGCAGACCAAGGCAGACGGAACAAGCGAGATAAACCGGTCATGGATTTAATTGTCAACGAGGAAGAAGCTGCTTGGGTGCGTGAACTGTTTTACAAGGTGGTTCACGAAGGAGCCAGCGGATATGCGCTGGCCGAGATGTTGAACAACAGGGGATTACGAACCGCGCCGGGGCAAAATTCCAATCGAGCAACATACTCCGCATTATTCGCCACGAGGGATATACAGGTTACATCATTACGAAAAACGCCCGCTCGGAATACATCTCGGAATTGCAGATCATCGACCAAGAAACATTCGAGAAAGCCAATGACATTATCAGCCGACGCAGTGCAAAGACCGCGCAAGACAGGCGAATCGCCCATACCAGCCAGAACCCAACGCTACTGGCGGGCATCGTCTACTGCGCCCACTGCGGAGCGAAGATGTCTGGCTTTATGCATACAGATCGCTACAAACTGGCGGATGGCAGCATCCGCGAAAAAGTCCAGCCCAAGTATAACTGCTTTCAGCGAGGTCAGCGCAACAAAGGCGGCAGAGACTGTGATGGACAAGCACTGTACCTTGCCGAAAGGGTGGATGCCATCGTTCTGAAAATTGTCGAGGAAGTATTCGAGAAAATCAGAGACACACCCTATTCCCAAGTGGCTGAGAATCGGATTCGGCAAGAGTCGAACCTGCAAAAGACAAAACGTGCAGCAGTGGAGAAAAAGATAAAAGCCGCCCAGCACGCCTTGGAACGCTTTGAGGGTGAGATTCTAAAGTGCCTTGACGGAACGAGCAATTTTACCGAAGACATGATTGCCAAGCAAATCCGCCGATACCAACAGGAATTGATGATGCCAAGCTGAATATGCCGAACTCCGAAATGCGAGGTTAAACGAAGCGGCTGAGATTCGGAAACTACGTACTTACTACGACGATTTCAGAGGTTGGGCAGAAGAATTTGATGCTGCCCCGCTGGAAATGAAGCGGATGATACTGAGCCATCTGATTGATAGGGTAGAGGTTGGAAGAAAATACCAAGTTACTATAAAACTGAACATGGAATATCAACAGTTTCTGGATTGCTCACTAGATACAGACTGCAGTGCAGAAATCGGTGCATAACAGAAAAGGCGGACTGTTCAAGGTTTGTATCACAGTGGACAGTCCGCTTTTTGTGCTATGGACGGCACTATTGCAAAAAGTAAAGAAACAGCGTATAATAAAGGCAAGGAAAGGAGGCGCTTATCCCATGCAGCAGGAAGAAAATTATTTGGCGCAGAGTATATCCCAAGTGGATGCCGATGCCCGCTACGATGAGGGTGTTAAGCGTCTGCTTGCCAACAAAAGCATTCTGGCCGTTATTATGAAGGAGTGCGTTCCGGAATATCGAGGCTGTACGGTGCGAGAGATTGCGGAGAAGTATATCGAAGGTGAACCGCAGATTGGCGCTGTCGGCGTGGATGCCGATGAAACCAACCGTAATATCTCGGCTACAATCCACGGTGCGAACACGGAAGATGTGACGCTGACAGAGGTACAATCCGCTACGATGTCCGTTTTTATGCCACAGCACCAAGCGAGGACGGACTGATTGGGCTGATTCTGAATGTGGAGGCGCAGAACCGCTATAATGCGGGATACCCGCTGTTGAAACGTGCAATTTACTATTGCAGCCGTATGATTTCGGCACAGTATGGCACAGAATTTACCAAAGGTGAGTACGGAAAAATCAAGAAGTGTACTCGATTTGGGTATGTATGAACCCGCCGAAAACCGCAGAAACACGATTACGCAGTATTCTATACAGGAAAAGCATATCATTGGTGAGGCGGTTGAGCAAGTCAGGAACTACGATCTTATGAGCGCTGTAATGATTTGCTTGGGCGATGAGGATGACAAAAACTATGGCGGGCTGCTGAAATTCTTGGAAGTGCTGCTTTCAGAAGAAAAGAGCCCCGAAACGAAGAAAGAGATATTGGAAACGGAATTTGATGTTCCGATGACACAAACGCTTGAAAGTGAGGTGCGCAGAATGTGCAATTTGAGCCAAGGTGTTATGGAAAAGGGCGTTGCGAAAGGAATTGGCATCGGTGAAGAGAGGGGCGAAAACAAAGCAACTCTCAATGCGATTCGTAACGTGATGAACAGCTTTAAAGTGTCTGCCGATGCAGCAATGGATGCGTTGCATATTCCTGAAGCAGATCGCGCCAAATACAGAGCCATGCTCCAAAGTTAAAAAAGAAAATTGAAAGCCGTTGCAAATGCAAAATGCAAAGCAACCGGCTTTTGCTTAATATATCGCGCATGATAAGAAGCTCTTAATGGAAAAGTAACCAACAGATGTCAAATATGTGGTATAATAAAGATATGCAACAAAAGAGTGATTGGAAACGATAATGAAATTTGTGAGGTGACTTTACCATGTTAGAGGTATGTGCGTCAAAAATAGGTGATATAATACTTTCTGTGCTTGAAAGCAAAATGGAGAATAAGTTAGACGAGGTCAAAAAAAGCAAAAATTATATCCGATACAAGAAAAAGCATCTGTGAATTTGAAGAAAAGTATTTACAAATCATGATGGAACCGTACTGACATCGCGGGAGTTTGGCGAATATTTACAATATAGTAAACCAATAGAAGAAATTTTCTCAACCATTTGGGATACGAGTACAGAGATTGCAGGAACTACTGAAATAGTCGAAAAACTATCGACACAGTGTATAGAATCAATAAAGGAGAAAGGACGAACAATACCACCAACGGAGAACCATCTGATCAAACATTTTTTTGAAGCCTCGGTAGAGATTGTCTCGAAGATGGCTAGAGAAGCAATCACTCCGGGCGAGCGCATGACGCAAATGCAAATAAAGGACCTCAGAAATGATATGGATGGAAAACTTGCGGGTATACAAGCACAGCTAAATCAAAGAGAAAGGCTATCGCCGGAAGAAGAAAAAAGCATATTTGATGCATTGTATACGATACTGTGTAGTGGTGAAGTACACCAGATACAGAAATTAGTGCCACTATTTCAAAAGAAGAGTGACTCGATTGAACGGGCACTATCAGTATTAATTCAACTTATGGCAGGAGAAGGCAATTCTCCGGAAGTGATAGTTGAAAGCATACAAAAAATCGAAAACTGTTATGTCCGCAATATAGTGATAAGGTTTATTATTGCATACGGCTTCTTATGGAAAGAGGTCGTAGGTGAAATTTCTAGCAGCAGCGTAGATCTCAAGTTTAAGAAAATCGCCGGAGACTTGTATACTGAAAATTGGGATATGATTAGCTCCTATTAGGAAAACACACTGTCAAAGGGGTATGTAGCGGGGGTTAGCCCGCTACTGCGGGTTTTGTGGTGTTGATTTCAATGTATTCTGCTATGCGTCTAAATTCGTCCGCAAACTTAAATCTCACACTAATGTTTCCATTCTCATAAACCTTGATATGGTCGATCAGCTCAACGAGAAGTTCCCGGGAAAGCTGGTCGATATTTTGATGTTTTGTAAAGGCCACCAATGCGGGGTGCTCACTCTTTACACCGTTTGCCAGTTCCGCCCGTTCAGCATTCAGCCGGGCCAGCACATCCGTAAGAGCGATGGTCTGCCGTTCATAATCGGCTTTCATATCCCGGTAGTCCTGCTGGGTAATTTCCCCGTCTTTCCAGTCTTGATAAAGGGATTGTTTGTAACGGCTGATTTTCGCCAGTTCCCGCTCCTTCGCAGCAATCAATTCTTCCAAGCGGATGGACTGGCTCTTTTTGACCGGGGCGGTGTTAATGCTGGCAATCATTTCCGAGTATGAAACAGCCAGATGGATTTGCTGTTGTACTGCAAAGAGGACAGCGGCCTCCAGACGGTTATGCTTGATTGAGTGCATTGTGCAGGCTGTCCGGGAGCGGTTCTTGTAGGTGGAGCAGGCATAGTACACATTATTGTTGTTGCCTATGCTCCGGGTAATTGCCCGCCCACAGTCAGCACATTTCAGAAAACCGCTGAACAGGTGGACTTCCCGGCCTTTTGGAGAAGTACGGGTATCACGCTGTAAAAGAGCCTGTACCTTATCAAAGGTTTCATAATCAATGATTGCCTCATGCGTACCAGCTACTTCCACCCATTCTTCACGGGGAACGCTTTCAACCTCGTGTACCTTATAGCTTTTTACCCGACTGCGGCCCTGTGCCAAATCCCCGGTATAGGTGGGGTTCGTCAGAATGGAGTGGATCATGCGGGCTCCCCACATAGGATCGTCATATCCTCTTGTTGAAACGGGTATGCCCTTTTGCAGTTTATAAGCCGAGGGCTGGGTACGCCGTGTTCATTCAGATACAAAGCGATGGCCCGTTTCGATGTCCCTTTTAGGAACAAAGAGAAAATGAGTTTGACAATTTCAGCGGCATCGGGATCGATGATCAACTGGTGCTTGTCCTTTGGGTGCTTCACATATCCATAAGGAGCAAATGCGCCGATGTACTGACCGTTGCGCCGCTTGTAGTCAAATACCTGGCGGATTTTCTTTGAGGTCTGGTAGCAGTATTGATCGTTCATCACATTTGTAATCGGGACGATAATACTGGAAACGCTGTCCGGGTTGAGATAGCTGTCCACATTTTCGGCAAGACTGATAAAGCGGACACCCATCTGCACAAACAGGTTGTCAATCAGATTCCCGCATCACTGTAATTTCTTGCAAAACGGGAGAGGTCTTTTACTACCACGCAGTTTATTTTCCCGCTCATTACATCGGAAAGGAGCCGCTGAAAATTCTCCCGGTTGGCGTCCGTTCCTGTGTGTCCATCGTCTACATATTCGGAAACACTTTCAAATTCTCCGATATGCTTCTGGTAAAAGTCATTGAGCAGATCACGCTGGTTGATGACGCTGTTGCTGTCGTCCTTTCCCTTTTTCAAGTCCTCCTTGGAAAGCCGGATGTATTCGCCCAGCCGCCAGCGGCGGACGGTATAAGAGGGAGAGAAACTCTGTTGCAATCCTCTGTTTTTTGTTCGTGCCATTGTTCCTCCTTCCCTATCACATTACATCTATATTATACCTCTGCCCGGGCGGGACAACAAGGATGCCTCCGCCTCGGGACACTTTGTCTCGAAGTAGAAACGGGCCATAACCGAAGTTACAGCCCGCTTTTTGCCGGAGCAGGAAGCCCGTCAGCGTGTCCTGCAAGGATGGCCCGCTTTCCGCAAATTCAATTTTCACACCGATCCCGCCGATGCAAAAGCAGTATGGATTTTCTACCGCCTGTAAAAATAGGGCGATCCGCTCCTCCCGGGGGAGAGAGGTGTCAAAGGCCATACCGCTCACATCCGGCAGGGACTCGGGAGCCACTGCGCCGATGTCAACGCTTTTCATTTGTTCCAGTTCCTTTGCCGTTAATCTCACGGTAAAACCTCCTTATCAAAATAGGATACGCCTCCCGCATATCGTGGGGAAACGCAAGAGGGCAGCACCCAAACGATGCTGCCCTCTTGCCTCACTCCATGTAAGTATAAAATAGAGAACGCCGCTCCCATTTTCTTGCCCTGTCCAAAGACAACTATGCTCAGAGCGGCGTTCCCTCGCAGATAAGAGGCAGCCCGGAGGACAGGCGGCCAGCCTGTCCTATGCCGGATCGTGGCCGTGGGGTGGCCCGGCCCAGTTGCGGCGTTGGTGTTGTTCGCTCGTTCTTCCAAAGAAAAAGTCACAGCGCACCCGCCGTCCGGCTCCTCGGACTATGCCCGGGGCCGCCGCTGTTTATCTGCGGAAAGAAGAATATCTTCTTTCATAAACCGAGACATTTTTTCATCATTTCCAAGTGGGGAAAATGAAAAAATCAAAAAGTTTTTTCATGCGCTCAAGGCCACGCTTGATCGACTGGCGGACAGACTCCTCGTGTACGCCTCGGCCTCGGCAATTTCCTTGATGCTCTTTCCGAGAATGATGTGGGCATCAATCCTGCGGCCCTGGATCTCCGGTAAAGAGTTGAGTGCGTTCCACAGACGGATGAACAGCTCCATGCGCTCCAGAAGCTCCTGGGGCGTTGGCTCATGCAGGCAGGCGGAATATTCGATCCCGTCATCGCAGTCCAGAGAATATTGCGCCTTATGCCGGGAGAGCCGCCGCTGGTAGGCCATTTCGTGCCGGGCATCGGACACAAATACTTCGGCTACCTCGTCAGAAACCTCGATAAACTGATCCTGTGTGTACCAATAATAAAAATCCTTCAGATTGATTGTAGTCATAAATAAACCTCCGTTTCGGTGTTGGGTGGATGAGTGACCGAAACGGGGCTCGGCGGGGAGCGGCACCTCGGGAGCCGCCCCGCACCTTGGGACAATTTGTCTCGAGGTACAAAAAAGCGCCCGCACAGCAAGACACTATGCAGACGCACGAAATTACATTATCATAATTGTACTGATATATTGTACCTTCATAACCAGACTGTCCCGGAGGGGGAGCTACGCTTTTTTTAGCTGGTGAAAACTAAAGAAATTGTAGAAAAATGATATGGACACGGCGATACCCTCCTATGGGCCACCGTGTCCCCGCAAGTCGTCATTGGTTTGTGTAAACGCAAAGAAACGGCGGCTCTGAAAATCAAAGCCGCCGTTTCAAATGGGCGTGTTGATAGGGCTGCTGTACGACGGCTTTTTTTCTTTTGCCGTCGTGCGGCAGATTTTTACTGATACTTTTCCAAAAGCGCCGTTGCTTCTGCTTGTGTCATTGTTCCCGCCTCAACTTCTGTGTCAGTATAGTCTTTAAGGGCATTGAACAGTTCTTCCTGTGTATCAAATGGGCCTATACTCTTGTAGGTATTCCTATCAAAGACGAATGTTTGATACTGCTCAGGCTGTGCGTTATCGGGCATAGAAAAGAACAACTGATCGTCACTTGAAGAAGCTCTTTTTCCTACCATTTTGCCCTCTAAAATAGATGTGAGGATTTCATCGTAACACGCAAGTGCTTCTGTCGCTTCTGCTTCTGTCCATTCTCCGGCATCGACCAACTTCTGAATATTTTCCGTTTCGGTTTCAAGCCATGCGGAAAACTCATCGTAAGTGAAATATTCGGTTTTCTCGATGGGAGAATAGCTTTGCCATGTTTTGCCCTCGTCTGTACTCTGCTGAATATCTGCTCCGTCTTGCCTGAAAAGGACGGAGGATACCGGGGGCTGCGTTTCGATAAGTGTTTGGGTATCTGTTTCGTCATGTCCTTCATTAGCGAAAGCAGAGACACCACCGACGCATAAAGAAAAGCATAGCAGAACAATAATTCCAATTTTTTTCGCCATAGATTTTACCTCCTTCATTTTAGTAGTTGGCGTTTTACCTCCTTTCGCAGACATAGTACATCTTCTATGTTGGATGATTATAAAATCAATGTTGTGCCAATGTTGAATGAAAGAAGTCTCTGCTTTTCCTGTGGAAATCGGAAAGCAGAGACTTCTTTCAAAACTGTATTGTAAAACTCATGCCTCTATCGTCTGGCATGGGAACAAACTGATATTTCAAGCGCAATTTATCCAAGATCGTCTGGACAATGTATAGACCGAGCCCATTTCCCCCGGTTGCTTGGCTATGGCTAAATCTGGACGATAAAATGGCTCAAATATGTGTTGTA
>ENA-OQCS01001447-OQCS01001447.1-human-gut-metagenome-genome-assembly--contig:-NODE-1447-length-12218-cov-3.969978_pt1 | contig 12218 bp, 18 predicted proteins | sample MGYA00242757_ERZ504575 | MGnify/ENA primary metagenome ERZ504575 (study PRJEB26092, sample SAMD00036297) | human gut metagenome | host: Homo sapiens | study: EMG produced TPA metagenomics assembly of...
GTTCCACCATGGTGGAACGATTTTTTCTACAGGATGGAACAATATTTTCTCCATGGAGGAACGATTTACTATCAGGCATCTTTTCCCTTAACCATAGGCAGGCTGAACGAGAAATGTGGCGTATGCAAAGAGAAAGCAAAAACAGAAGTGAACAAAAGAGGCTTTTTTTCCTTCTAAAACTTCCCGCCATCCGTTTTCTTTTGCTATTTTTGCATTTTGTAATCTTCAGATTAGAAATGAGAACAGAACCAACAACATATAACTTGCTTAACACCATTACATTTCCCGAGGATTTACGCCAACTCAGCGTAGAAGAGCTTCCTGAAGTCTGTAAAGAATTGAGGCAAGACATTATAAAGGAGGTTTCCTGCAACCCCGGACATTTCGCAGCCAGCCTGGGCACGGTAGAGCTGACCGTTGCCCTGCACTACGTATTCAATACTCCGTACGACCGCATAGTCTGGGATGTAGGCCATCAGGCGTACGGGCACAAGATACTGACCGGACGCCGTGAAGCATTCTCCACCAACCGTAAATTCAAGGGAGTTCGTCCTTTTCCCTCACCAGAGGAAAGCGATTATGACACATTCACCTGCGGACATGCATCAAATTCAATCTCCGCCGCTCTTGGCATGGCTGTTGCCGCTGCCGAAAAAGGCGAGAAAGACCGCCATGTGGTCGCCGTCATCGGTGATGGAAGCATGAGCGGCGGCCTGGCTTTCGAAGGACTGAACAACGCTTCGTCCACCCCCAACAACCTTCTTATCATTCTCAACGACAATGACATGTCGATAGACAGAAGTGTAGGTGGCATGAAGCAGTACCTTTTCAACCTGACTACCAGCAACCGCTATAACCAGCTGCGCTTCAAGACATCCAGACTGCTGTTCAAAATGGGACTTTTGAACGAGGACCGCCGCAAAGCGCTGATTCGCTTCGCCAACAGCCTGAAATCAATGGCCGCCCAGCAGCAGAATATCTTTGAAGGGATGAACATCCGCTACTTCGGCCTATCAATGGACACGATGTGAAAAACATAGCCCGTGTCCTGCGGGACATCAAAGATATGCAGGGACCGAAAATACTGCATCTGCACACTGTGAAAGGAAAAGGATTCGAACCTGCCGAGAAGAATCCCGATATCTGGCATGCACCGGGCAAGTTCGATCCGGAAACCGGAGAACGCCTCAAGGCGGATACCAGCAATTTGCCTCCGCTTTTCCAGGACGTGTTTGGGGAAACGCTGTAGAACTGGCAAAGGAAAATCCGAAAATCGTCGGAGTAACCCCCGCCATGCCCACCGGCTGCTCCATGAACAAGCTGATGGACACCATGCCCGACCGTGCCTTCGATGTGGGTATTGCCGAAGGGCATGCAGCCACTTTCTCGGGCGGTATGGCTAAAGAAGGAATGCAGCCTTTCTGCAACATCTACTCCTCCTTCATGCAGCGGGCATACGATAATGTCATCCATGACATCGCCCTGCTCCGCCTCCCCGTCGTACTTTGCCTGGACCGCGCCGGACTGGTAGGAGAAGACGGACCGACACACCACGGAGTTTTCGACCTGGCCTATTTCCGTCCGATTCCCAACCTGACCATATCTTCACCGATGGACGAACATGAATTGCGCCGCCTGATGTACACGGCACAGTTGCCGGACCAAGGTCCGTTCGTCATCCGCTATCCCCGCGGACGCGGCGTATTGCTGGATTGGAAATGTCCGCTGGAAGAAATCCCCGTAGGCAAAGGGCGCAGACTGAAAGAAGGCAAAGACCTGGCAGTCATCACCCTCGGTCCCATAGGCAACGTGGCCGCACGTGCCATAGAGCGTGCGGAGAAGGACAAAGGAATCTCCATAGCCCACTACGACCTGCGTTTTCTCAAGCCGCTCGACGAAGCCCTGCTGCACGAGGTAGGACTCAACTTCCAGCATGTCGTCACCATAGAAGACGGTGTCAAAAAAGGAGGAATGGGCAGTGCCGTACTGGAGTTCATGGCGGACAATGACTATATTCCCCATTTCAGACGTATCGGTGTACCCGATGCCTTCATAGAACACGGCACCATACAAGAGTTGCATCATCTTTGCGGAATGGACGAAGAAGGAATCTATACATTATTAATTAAGAATGAGGAATGAAGAATGAAGAATTCAGCTACGCGATGCAAGCACGCCGCATGGCAAATTCTTCATTCTTCATTCCTCATTCTTCATTTCCATAAAGAAAGTGAAAATAATTATTGCAGGTGCCGGCGCAGTAGGCACACACTTGGCCAAATTGCTGTCCCGCGAGAAGCAGGACATCATTCTGATGGACGACAACGAAGACAAGTTGAGCACACTGAACTCCAACTTTGACTTGATGACGGCTACAGCCTCCCCTACCTCCATAAAAGGCTTGAAAGAAGTGGGAGTGGGAGAGGCAGACTTGTTCATAGCCGTCACCCCCGATGAAAGCCGGAACATGACCGCATGCATGCTGGCAAACAATCTGGGAGCACAAAAGACCGTAGCCCGTATTGACAACTACGAATACCTGCTGCCCAAAAACAAGGAATTTTCCAGAAGCTGGGTGTCGATTCACTCATCTATCCGGAAATGCTTGCCGCCAAAGAAATCGTATCTTCCATCCGCATGAGCTGGGTACGCCAATGGTGGGAATTCTGCGGAGGAGCCTTGATACTGATAGGTACCAAGATGCGCGAAAAAGCCGAGATACTGAACATCCCCCTCCACGAACTGGGTGGACCGGAGCTGCCCTATCACGTGGTAGCCATCAAACGGGGAAGCGAGACACTGATTCCCCGTGGTGACGATACCATCAAGCTACATGACATCGTATACTTACCACCACACGAAAATACGTCCCCTACATCCGCAAAATAGCCGGCAAGGAAGATTATGCCGATGTGCGCAACGTGATGATTATGGGTGGAAGCCGGATTGCCGTACGAACCGCCCAATATGTCCCGGACTACATGCAGGTGAAAATCGTGGACAACGACCTGAACCGCTGCAACCGCCTGACCGAGCTGCTTGACGACCGCACCATGATTATCAATGGCGACGGGCGGGATATGGACCTGCTTGTGGAAGAGGGACTGAAAAATACGGAAGCCTTCGTTGCCTTGACCGGCAACTCGGAGACTAATATCCTGGCCTGCCTTGCCGCCAAACGCATGGGAGTCAGCAAAACCGTAGCGGAAGTGGAGAACATCGACTACATAGCATGGCCGAAAGCCTTGACATCGGCACCGTCATCAACAAAAAGATGATTGCTGCCAGCCACATCTACCAGATGATGCTGGATGCGGACGTCAGCAACGTGAAATGCCTGACCTTTGCCAATGCCGATGTAGCGGAATTTACCGTTAAGGCCGGCTCGAAGATTACCAAACATCCGGTAAAAGACCTCGGCCTCCCGAAAGGAGCCACCATCGGCGGACTTATCCGCCAGGGGGAAGGCGTTGTGGTTATGGGTAACACCCTGATACAGCCGGGTGACCATGTAGTGGTATTCTGCCTGAACATGATGATTAAGAAAATCGAAAAATACTTTAACTAATTGAGAATGAGTAGTTGGTAAATGATTAACTTCAAGACAATCATACGGATTATCGGTATTCTGCTATTGCTGGAAACAGTCATGTTTCTGGTCTGTTCGGGCGTGTCCTTCTACTACAGAGAAAGCGATATGCTCGACTTCTGGAAAGCAGGAGGCATCACAGCAGGGGTAGGCTTATTGCTGGCGGCTCTCGGCAAGGGAGGTGAACGACAACTGACGCGCCGTGACGGATATGTACTGGTCAGCTTTGCCTGGGTGGCATTCTCTCTTTTCGGAATGCTGCCTTTCTATATAGGCGGATACATACCGACATTGCCAATGCATTCTTCGAAACCATGTCCGGTTTCAGCAGTACGGGTGCCACCATCTTGGACGACATCGAGTCACTTCCTCATGGAATACTGTTCTGGCGCAGTATGACACAGTGGATTGGCGGCTTGGGAATCATCATGTTCACCATTGCAGTGCTTCCCATCTTCGGAGTCAGTGGCCTGCAGGTGTTCGCCGCCGAGGCAAGCGGCCCTACACATGACAAGGTTCATCCCCGTATCGGTATCACCGCCAAATGGATTTGGAGTATCTATGCCGGCATAACCGCTCTGCTTGTCAGTCTGCTGATGCTTGGAGGTATGGACTGGTTCGACAGTATCTGCCATGCATTTGCCACTACCGGTACCGGTGGCTTCTCCACCAAGCAGGCCAGCGTTTCCTACTACAATTCTCCTTATATAGAATATGTCATCTCCATTTTCATGTTTATCTCCGGCATCAACTTCACCTTGCTATTATTGTTCGTCAACCGGAAATTCAAGAAGTTCATCAGCAATGCCGAGCTGAAATTCTATTTCGGTTCAGTTGTGCTCTTCACTGCCGTCATAGCCATCGTACTTTACTATACCAGTCCCATGGGGATGGAAGAATCCTTCCGCAAATCCTTGTTCCAAGTAATCTCCCTCCATACATCCACCGGTTTTGCGACAGATGACTACATGCAATGGACACCCATCCTGTGGGGGCTGCTTACCATCATCATGCTGATGGGGGCGTGTGCAGGCAGTACCACCGGAGGCTTGAAGTGTATACGTATGGTAATTCTTACCAAAGTCTCACGAAACGAGTTCAAACACATCCTACACCCCAATGCCATACTTCCGGTACGGATAAACAAGCAGGTAATCTCTCCCTCCATTGTCTCCACCGTACTGGCTTTTTGTTTTATTTATATCGCCATTATAGTCATCGGCACACTGCTCATGATGGCTATGGGTGTCGGGGCTGAAGAATCAATGGGCTGCGTCATTTCCAGTATCGGTAATATGGGACCCGGATTGGGTGAAACCGGACCTGCCTATTCGTGGAATGCCCTGCCCGATGCAGCTAAATGGCTGTTATCCTTTTTAATGCTTCTGGGTCGTCTTGAGTTATTTACCGTACTGCTGCTTTTCACACCGGATTTCTGGAAACGGAATTGATTTAGGATAAAAAGTGTAAAAATAATCATTTTTTGTTATGCGGGGATAGCAAATTGAACAATACTTATTATATCTTTGCGTCCTTGAAAGAGAGAATTGTGGTATGAAGCAATGCATTAAATACTGTTTAATCATAATCTTTGCAGCCCTATTGCACGACAGTGCAACCGGAGCTGCAGATATTTTGTGCGTTCCTGCCACCCGACAAGCAGAATGCTGTACGCTGTCACAAGCTCCTACCACCCAACAAGCAGTCCAGAAGTTCTACGACTTGTTTTCACCAAACTCCCTCTGCATAGAACATGTGGACCATACGCAAGTACCAACCAACAAAAGCGTACTCCTGCGCATGTACATCTACAAGATGCAGCAGCATGCCTATGCACCGGAATGCGACCGTTTGTTGAATCTGTCTCCTCATCCCGTACCCGACGCGAATTATTACGTGTTCGGGCTAAGAAAGATTATCATTTAGAAGGCCTGCAAGCGCAGACGCTTGCCCCTGACCTCGCCGGACAACAAATCAGAGGTTTTGTCCTCCGGTGCGATGTATCTATTATTATATATCTAAAATCTTATCAGGTTTATGAACTTTACTTTGTTAGTGGTCGTCTTATTGACGGCAATCGCTTTCGTGGGTATCGTCATCGCGCTCTCCAATGCGATAGCACCCCGTTCGTACAATGCACAGAAGATGGAGCCGTACGAGTGTGGTATCCCTACCCGCGGTAAATCGTGGATGCAATTCCGGGTAGGTTACTATCTGTTTGCCATCTTGTTCCTGATGTTCGAAGTGGAAACGGTATTTCTGTTCCCTTGGGCAGTCATCACCCGCGAACTTGGCGTGGCAGGACTTTTCAGTGTTTTATTTTTCCTGATTATATTGATTCTGGGCCTTGCTTATGCCTGGAGGAAAGGAGCTTTGGAATGGAAGTAACAAAGAAGCCGAAAATTAAATCTATCCCTTATGAGGAGTTTACAGACAACGAAACGTTGGAGAAACTGGTTCGGGAACTTAATGCCGGAGGCGCAATGTCGCCCTTGGCGTACTGGACGATTTCGTCAACTGGGGACGCAGCAACTCACTGTGGCCTCTTACGTTTGCAACCAGCTGTTGCGGTATCGAATTCATGGCCCTCGGCGCAGCCCGCTACGATATGGCGCGCTTCGGGTTCGAGGTAGCCCGTGCCAGTCCGCGCCAGGCAGACATGATTATGGTTTGCGGAACAATAACCAACAAGATGGCTCCCGTTCTGAAACGTCTTTACGACCAGATGGCCGATCCGAAATATGTAGTAGCCGTAGGCGGCTGTGCCGTCAGCGGAGGCCCGTTCAAGAAATCCTATCACGTGGTGAACGGTGTGGACAAGATTCTGCCGGTGGATGTCTACATTCCCGGTTGCCCTCCGCGTCCGGAAGCATTCTACTACGGCATGATGCAATTGCAGCGTAAAGTGAAAATAGAGAAATACTTCGGTGGAGTAAACAGAAAAGAAGAGAACCACTAATCAGTACTTAAAAATATGGAAATAAAATACATAGAGCCCTCAGTCCTGCACGACGAAATGCTGCGTCTGCGGAAAGAGAAACAAATGGACTTCCTGGAATGCCTCAGCGGTATGGATTGGGGAATACCCGACGAGAAAGACGCACCGGACACCCCCCGCGGACTCGGTGTAGTCTATCTGTTGGAATCTATTGTTACCGGCGAACGGATAGCGGTACGCACCGCCACTCTAAACCGGGAACATCCCGAACTTCCTTCCGTCAGCGATATCTGGAAAGCTGCGGATTTCAACGAGCGCGAAGTCTACGACTTTTACGGCATCGTTTCATCGGTCATCCGGATATGCGCCGACTCTATCTGCGCAATGACTGGGTAGGCTATCCCATGCGTAAAGACAATGAGCCGGAAAAAGATAATCCGTTGCGTATGGACAACGAAGAAACGGTGGACACTACCATGGAATTGGAGCTGAATCCCGACGGTAGCATCAAGAATAAGGAGATGCAACTTTTCGGTGATGAGGAATATGTGGTGAACATCGGTCCCCAACATCCGGCCACCCACGGCGTAATGCGCTTCCGTGTATCATTGGAGGGTGAAATCATCAACAAGATTGATGCCAACTGCGGCTACATCCACCGGGGTATCGAGAAGATGTGCGAAAGCCTGACCTATCCGCAGACCTTGGCTCTGACCGACCGTCTGGACTACCTGGGCGCACACCAGAACCGCCATGCCTTGTGCATGTGTATCGAAAAGGCAATGGGCGTGGAAGTAAGCGAACGCGTGCAGTACATACGTACCATCATGGACGAGTTGCAGCGAATAGACTCTCACCTGCTGTTCTATTCTTGTCTTGCTATGGACCTGGGTGCATTAACGGCCTTCTTCTACGGTTTCCGCGACCGCGAAAAGATACTCGACATCTTTGAGGAAACTTGCGGTGGACGCCTCATCATGAACTACAACACCATCGGTGGCGTGCAGGCAGACATTGCTCCCGGCTTCGTAAAGAAAGTGAAGGAGTTTATCCCCTACCTCCGCGGTATCCTACACGAATATCACGACGTATTCACCGGGAACATCATTGCCCAGCAACGTCTGAAAGGTGTGGGTATACTCTCACGGGAAGATGCCATCGCCTTTGGAGCTACCGGAGGCACCGGACGCGCCAGCGGATGGGCCTGCGACGTGCGTAAGCGTATGCCATATGCCGTATATGACAAGGTGGACTTTAAAGAAGTCATCCGCACCGAAGGCGATTCATGGGCACGCTACCTTATCCGTATGGATGAAATTCTGGAGAGCCTGAAAATTATCGAGCAACTGATAGACAACATCCCGGAAGGAGCCTACCAGGAAAAGATGAAACCTATTATCCGCGTACCGGAAGGCACTTATTATGCAGCCGTAGAAGGTAGCCGCGGTGAATTCGGCGTCTTCCTCGAAAGCCACGGCGACAAGACGCCTTACCGCCTGCACTTCCGCAGTACGGGCTTGCCATTGGTATCGACCGTAAATACGATTTGCCGCGGAGCTAAAATCGCCGACCTTATTGCCATTGGCGGAACATTGGATTATGTAGTACCAGATATTGACAGGTAAAGGGATGTACGATTTGACAATTTACAATTTACCATGCGGAATTACAGCGCAGCCAAATTGTAAATTGTACATTGTGAATTGTAAATCAAAAAGCGCCTCGTAAATTGTAAATAGTAAATTGTAAATAGTAAATGAACAACGTGTTTGACTTTAGTATAGTAACCAACTGGATACACCAGATGCTGACTTCCCTGATGCCGGAAGGTCTGGCAATATTCCTCGAATGCGTGGTGATTGGCGTATGCATCATCTTGATGTATGCCGTGCTTGCCATCATCCTGATTTACATGGAGCGTAAGATATGCGCCTTCTTCCAATGCCGCCTCGGTCCGATGCGCGTGGGGAAATGGGGATTGCTCCAAGTGCCCTGCGACGTCATCAAGATGTTGACAAAGGAAATCATTGATTTGAAATTCTCTGACCGGTTCCTCTACAATCTGGCACCGTTCATGGTAATCATCGCTTCTTTCCTGACATTTGCCTGCCTGCCCATCAACAAGGGATTGGAGGTATTGGACTTCAATGTAGGAGTGTTCTTCCTGCTGGCTGCATCGAGTATCGGCGTAGTGGGTATCCTGCTGGCAGGCTGGAGTTCCAACAATAAATTCTCGCTGATTGGAGCCATGCGAAGCGGTGCGCAGATTATCAGCTACGAGTTGTCCTGCGGATTGAGCATACTGACAATGGTAGTGTTGATGGGAACCATGCAGTTCTCCGAAATAGTAGAAGGACAAGCTGACGGCTGGTTCATCTTCAAGGGACATATCCCTGCATTGATAGCCTTCATCATCTACCTCATTGCCGGAAATGCGGAAACCAACCGCGGTCCCTTCGACTTGCCCGAAGCCGAAAGCGAGTTGACTGCCGGATACCATACGGAATACAGCGGTATGGGCTTCGGATTCTTCTATCTGGCAGAATATTTGAATCTGTTTATCGTAGCCTCCGTGGCAGCCACCATCTTCCTGGGAGGCTGGATGCCGCTACACATCGTAGGCCTGGACGGCTTCAACGCAGTGATGGATTACATTCCGGGATTTGTATGGTTCTTCGGAAAGGCCTTCTTCGTAGTCTTCCTGCTGATGTGGATAAAGTGGACCTTCCCCCGCCTGCGTATTGACCAGATTCTGAATCTGGAGTGGAAGTACCTGGTACCCATCTCTATGGTGAACTTGATTTTGATGGTATTAATTGTAGTATTTAAATTGCATTTCTAACCGGCGTAGCGCCGGAGCAAGATTTCCTTGCGGATAATTTTAATAAAGGCAAAAGTAATGAAAGAAAAGAACTCTTATATCGGCGGACTCATACACGGCGTCACTTCTCTGCTGACGGGTATGAAGACAACCATGACCGTATTCTGCCGACGAAAGACTACCGAACAATATCCGGAAAACCGTTCGACATTGAAACTCTCCGACCGTTTCCGTGGCACGCTGACCATGCCCCATAATGATAAAAATGAACATCGGTGTGTAGCTTGCGGCTTGTGCCAGATGGCTTGTCCCAACGACACTATCAAGGTGACCGGCGAGATGGTTGAAACGGAAGACGGCAAGAAAAAGAAGATATTGGTTAAGTACGAATACGACCTCGGTTCGTGCATGTTCTGCCAACTCTGTGTGAATGCCTGCCCTCACGATGCCATCACGTTCGACCAGGATTTTGAGCATGCAGTGTTCGACCGCACGAAACTGGTCATGACGCTGAACCGTCCGGGCAGCCATGTAGAAGAAAAAAAGAAACCCGCTGCTCCCAAAGAAGAGACAACAAAGTAATTCGTTAATAGTAACTTGTAATTAAACAACATGGAAATAACTCTTGAAACAGTAGTATTCTACTTCCTTGCGGCCTTTATCACCGTATTTTCCATCTTGACGGTAACGACCCACGCATGGTGCGCTCGGCCACCTACTGCTGTTCGTACTTTTCGGTACGGCAGGCATCTACTTTCTGCTGGGTTACACCTTCCTCGGTTCCGTGCAGATTATGGTCTATGCCGGCGGTATCGTAGTGCTCTACGTCTTCTCCATACTGCTTACCAGTGGCGAAGGCGATGTCATCGAGAAGTTAAAGCGTAGCAGGTTCCTTGCCGGACTGGGTGCCACCGTGGGCGGTGCCATCATCGTAGTATTCATCACTTTGAAGCATAAGTTCATTGCCACCACCGACGTGGAACCTTTGGAGGTCAACATCAAGACCATCGGTCACCACATGCTGAGCGGTGACAAGTATGGTTATCTGCTTCCCTTCGAAGCTGTCAGCATCTTGTTATTGGCATGTATCGTAGGTGGATTATTAATAGCACGTAAAAGATAAGAATTATGATACACATGGAATATTATCTGATAGTTTCGGCTATCATGTTTTTCGCAGGCATCTATGGGTTCTTTACCCGCCGCAACACGCTGGCGATACTTATCAGCATCGAGCTGATTCTGAATGCCACGGACATCAACTTTGCGGTGTTCAACCGTTTCCTATTCCCCGGAGGACTGGAAGGATATTTCTTCTCTTTATTCTCCATCGCCATCTCGGCGGCCGAAACGGCTGTAGCCATTGCCATCATGATTAACATCTACCGCAACATCCGCAGCATCCAGGTGAACAAACTGGATGAGATGAAGTGGTAAGAGCAAGAATCGCCAAGCGATGTTTCTTGAATAGTAATAATTGATAAACATAGTATATATGGAATATACAATATTAATCCTTCTACTCCCTTTCCTCTCTTTCCTCGCTCTGGGACTTGGAGGTAAATGGATGTCACACCGCACTGCGGCCTTATCGGAACTGCGGCACTGGGTGTGGTCGCAGTGCTTTCCTATCTCACCGCAGGAATGTACTTCAGCGCTCCCCGCCTTGCCGATGGTACGTACGAGGCGCTGATGCCCTATAACTTCAAATGGCTGCCTTTCACAGAAAGCCTCAGTATCGACATGGGTATCCTACTCGACCCGATTTCGGTTATGATGCTCGTGGTCATCAGTACCGTTTCGCTGCTGGTACACATATACTCTTTCGGCTACATGAAGGGCGAACGCGGTTTCCAGCGTTACTACGCCTTCCTGTCGCTCTTCACCATGTCCATGCTCGGACTGGTAGTAGCAACGAATATCTTCCAGATGTATCTGTTCTGGGAGTTGGTGGGCGTGTCCTCCTATCTGCTGATTGGTTTCTATTATACGAAGCCGGCGGCTATTGCCGCTTCGAAGAAGGCTTTTATCGTGACCCGTTTTGCTGACCTGGGATTCCTTATAGGTATCCTCGTCTATGGGTATTATGCCGGTACATACACCTTCAGCCCTAATGAGATGGCGCTGGCAAAGGGCGGTGCGGCAATGATTCCGCTTGCCTTGGGACTGATGTTCATCGGTGGTGCCGGAAAGAGTGCCATGTTCCCGTTGCACATCTGGCTGCCCGATGCCATGGAAGGTCCTACGCCGGTCAGTGCACTGATTCATGCCGCCACAATGGTGGTTGCAGGTGTCTATCTGGTGGCACGCATGTTCCCGTTGTTCATAGAATATGCTCCCAGCGTGCTGCACATCGTAGCATACGTAGGAGCCTTCACGCATTCTATGCCGCCAGTGTGGCATGTGTGCAGAGCGACATCAAGCGTGTACTGGCATTCTCCACTATCTCCCAAATCGGTTTCATGATGGTGGCGCTGGGTGTATGTACATCAGCCGACCACACGAAGGGGGACTGGGCTACATGGCAGGCATGTTCACTTGTTCACACACGCCATGTTCAAGGCATTGCTGTTCCTCGGAGCGGGTAGCATCATCCATGCCGTACACAGCAACGAGATGTCTGCCATGGGTGGACTGCGGAAGTATATGCCCATTACGCATATCACGTTCCTCATCGCTTGCCTTGCCATTGCAGGTATTCCTCCGTTCTCCGGATTCTTCTCCAAAGATGAAATCCTGACGGCATGCTTCCAGTTCAGCCCCATCATGGATGGATTATGACAGTGATTGCAGGTATGACAGCATTCTATATGTTCCGTCTTTATTATGGTATCTTTGGGCCGCTCAGAGCCGGGGCAAAAGTCGGCAAG
>ENA-OQCS01001449-OQCS01001449.1-human-gut-metagenome-genome-assembly--contig:-NODE-1449-length-12187-cov-1.505556_pt1 | contig 12187 bp, 12 predicted proteins | sample MGYA00242757_ERZ504575 | MGnify/ENA primary metagenome ERZ504575 (study PRJEB26092, sample SAMD00036297) | human gut metagenome | host: Homo sapiens | study: EMG produced TPA metagenomics assembly of...
CCACAGGACAGGTAATCTTAATTGCTCATCTGAGCACTATCCAGACTCTGGAGCCGGGGGGCAGACAGAGATGACTGTATTCCGTCCTGTGTTGTATGTTTTGGAATACAAGACAAATACTTCCGCGCGAAAGCGCTTTGTGCGCAATGTATCCATTTGCGCGCTCCTCCTTTTTATTGCTGAAACATAAGGTATATCTGTTGACGGGATACATTCGGATAATCCGTTCAACAGATGCGGATGTGCTTTTGCCGTAGAGCTGCACACATTCTTTAATTGAATAAACCGAAACATTTTAGTAATAGAAAAAATAGATGAAACAATATATTCTGTTACTCGTGCTCATGGTGATGGGTGCGGGTATCCATGCGTATGCAGAAGATGTAAATCCTGTGAAGGAAGGAAATGTGATTTCAGGTCATGTAGTGGAAAAAGGCACGGAGAACAGCCTTCCGTATGCTACCATATTGATTGTGGAAACCGGGCAGGGTACGGTGAGTAACGAGGACGGTGAGTTCCGTTTCAAGAAGGTTCCGGCAGGAAAGTACACATTGAGGTTCAGCTACTGGGCTATGAGACACAGGAAAAGAAAGTGACCGTCAGTAACGACTTCACGGTAGATGTTCATTTTTTGATGAGTGATGAAAGTATTATGACGGACGAGGTAGTCGTATCGGCCAATCGCAATGAAACAAGTCGCAAGGTGGCTCCGGTGGTAGTTAATGTGATGAATGCCAAGCTGTTCGAATCGGTGAATTCTACCGATTTGGCTAAATCCTTGAATTACCAGTCGGGGCTGCGTGTGGAGAACAACTGCCAGAACTGCGGCTTCCCTCAAGTGCGTATCAATGGGCTGGAAGGACCTTATTCTCAGATTCTTATCAATAGCCGTCCGGTAGTCAGTGCTCTGTCCGGTGTATATGGCTTGGAGCAGATTCCGGTGAATATGATAGAGCGTGTAGAGGTTGTCCGCGGAGGAGGGTCGGCCTTGTTTGGTGCTAATGCAGTGGGCGGAACCATCAATATCATCACGAAAGACCCCATCAACAATTCATTTCAAGTTTCTTCAACAATGTCCAATATGAACGGCAAGGTGTGGGAACAGTATATGGGAGCCAACGCCTCTTTGGTGTCAAAAGACAATACATATGGCATCGCTTTGTATCAGTCTTATCGGAACCGTAATCCGTATGATGCGGACGGGGACGGTTTCTCGGAGTTGGGAAAGCTGAACATGAATACGTTCGGGCTGCGTACCTATTACCGTCCTACGCAGTTCAGCCGTATCAGTCTGGAATATCATACCACGAATGAGTTCCGTCGCGGAGGGAATAAATTTGATTTGCAGCCGCACGAAACGGATATCACCGAACAGACCAAGCATGTCATCAATAGTGGCGGATTGAGTTATGATCTGTTTTGGAAAGAATACAAGCATAAGCTTTCTTTCTATTCTTCCATCCAGCATACCGACCGTAACAGTTATTATGGTGCGCAACAGGATGCGAATGCATACGGAAAGACGAAAGACCTGACTTGGGTGGCAGGTGGCATGTATGTGGGTAATTTTGAGAAAGTTTTATTCTCTCCTGCTACTTTTACCGCCGGGCTGGAGTATCAGAACAACTCCCTGCACGATGTTATGACCGGTTATCACCGTGATATGAAACAGGATGTGCGCATTGCCAGCGCTTTTGTGCAGAACGAATGGAAAATGAATCAGTTTGTATTCCTGGTAGGGTTCCGTCTGGATGACCATAACCTGATTGACAATCCTATCTTCAGCCCCGTCTGAACCTGCTCTACAAACCGAGTGACAAACTACAGGCACGTATTACCTGGTCTACCGGTTTCCGTGCGCCGCAGGCATACGATGAGGATTTGCATGTTACCGCAGTAGGAGGTGAGGGCGTGCTTATCAAGTTGGCGGAAGGGCTGAAACCGGAGCATTCCAACAGCATCAGCGGCTCCATTGACTGGACGGCGAATATCGGTCATTTCCAGACCAATTTGTTATTGGAAGGGTTCTATACTGGATTGGATGACGTGTTTGTTCTGGAGGATATGGGCCATGACGAGAACGGTAACAAGGTGAAGGAGCGTCGCAACGGTAATGGAGCTCGTGTATATGGTGTGAATCTGGACGGAAAGATTGCACATGGACGTGATGTGGCTTTACAGGTGGGCTTCACAGTGCAGCGCAGTGAATATACCGAACTGGAGGCATGGAGTGAGAATCCTGAGGTAGCGCCGGTGAAGCGGATGCCCCGTACTCCTGACTATTACGGTTATTTCACATTGACATCTGCTCCGTTCAAGAATTTCGACTGCTCCTTGTCCGGTGTGTACACAGGCCGGATGCATGTGCCGCATTTCGCACCGACAGAGTTGCCCGAGGAATATATAGGACAATATATCGCTAAAGATGAAATGGTGCATACTCCTGATTTCTTTGATTTGAATGTGAAACTGAATTACACATTTGTATTGAATGACCATATCAAATTGCAGTTAAACGGTGGAGTACAGAATATTTTTAATGCTTTCCAAAAGGATTTGGACAAAGGTGGTTATCGTGACTCGGGTTATTTCTATGGGCCTACACAGCTAGAACGTATTTTGTGGGGATCAAGATTACGAATTGAATAATCTGCTGATTTGTCAATGTGCTAATATGTCAATGGGGTACGCTTTGTTCCGCATGGCACATTAGCACATTGTCACATTGACAAATTAACAGATTGATTTATTACCAACTACTGACAAGTGACTATACTTTTCTGTAATCCGGAATCCGGATCGGGATAATTATATAAGGGGAAGCGGTGTTCTGTTTCTCCTTCCATATATTTCCACAGACTGGCATATTCTTCTTTCTTCTCGCCCATTTCCTGCAATTGCAACATATACTGCCAGATAGACTTGTTTTCCTTGATGTATATTTTTTCCATCTGATGAATAATCGGACTATGCTGGCGGGTTGGGTCATGGTCAAATTCCAGTATCCGTTTTCCCTCTTTTGTCATACCGATAGTTACGAAAGTCATGCTCTTGCCTATACCCGGCAGGTTCAGTACGTTGCGGTCTGTTGCTACGAAAGGAATCTGATGGAAGGTGCAGAAACGCTGTACGGCTGCCGCACGGTCTTTACTGTTTCTCAACAGGTTCAAAAACTCCTTTTCTTGCTCTGCGGAGAGTTTTCCCCATACCTTTTCCTCTTCTTTCTCCTGCAAGGAGCGGCTGTTCGGTGTGAATACGGCATAATTCTCCTCAAATCCTTTTACCGAGAAGGTGTAATAGCATAGTACACCCAGCCCATTCAATACTTTGCGCAGTTTGGCGGTGTGTCCGCGACGGGAAGCAGCCACATTATATACTAACTGGTTGGTGATAGTCCACCCGGCTGCCAGTATCTTGCGGATAGCTTCACGCGCTTCGGGTGTTACTTCCAGCGGAGTCTGGAAATGCGTTTGAATCAGAAATTGGCTGACTCCTACGGCAGATGCCTTTTCTTTGAACTCGCGTAAGATTTCCAATAGCTCGTCATTGATTCGCATGGGCAGATATACCGGGAGCCGGCTGCCCAAGCGTACTCGTTGCAGTTCCGCATATTTCTCTCCTTCGGCGCGGTGCAGGTTTGCGTTCCGTTTGCGGACAGCCATTTTGTAGACGGCTTCCAATATATTGCGCAAGGTCTTGTTCTGGCTCATCAATGCATCGCCTCCCGTAATCAGGATATCCCTGAGCTGAGTGTCGTTCTCGAAATATTCCATCAGTTTCTCAACCTCTTGTCCCAGCTCTCTTTCGGTTTCAATTCCTCGAAGTTGAAGTTCAGACGTTCACTTTGGAAGTCGTACATGCGCTGGCAGGATGCACACAGGCCGCCGCATGCACGTCCCATCGAGTCGGGGATAAGAATGGCCACATCGGGATAACGGCGGTGAATGTTGTGTCCGTCCGGCAGCAGCCATCCTGCAGCGTTAGGCTTTCCGTCCTCCACAGCATCTTCTTTTTCCCATGCGTGGATGTTACCGTATGTTTCCACCAGTTGGGGAGAGTACAGAATATAGCTTCGTATGGCTGTATCATCATATCCTTTCCCCGTAGGATTCAACAAAGACAGATAGTAAGGGGTGATAAAGACAGGCATTCCTTTCTTGCGTGCTTTGTGATAAAGCTGCAAGGTCTCTTCGGATAGGGAGTTGCCTAGCATTCGGTTCAGTTCGGTAGGGCTTTTTATGGCCATTGCCAGATGAAAACGGGCTTCGTTCCACCATTGGCAGACCAGCTGGCGTTTGTCCTCTTCCGTGCTTCCTTCGGGAAAAAGATAGCGGCTGGAGGGCGCGTGTCTGTTTTCTATTTTCTGGATAAGAAGGGAGATAATACGCTCTTTGTTTTGTCGGCGGATAGCCCGGACATCCTCATTCAGTCCGCTGGGCCAGCGTTTCATCCATTGTTGCACTTGTTTTTCATCAGGTAGTTCCTCCTCTTCGTGATAAAGCCGGTCAAACTGGTGATACAGGTCAATCCATAAATCAACGGAAATCTCTTCATTGATGATACTATTCGTTAAAAACTTCCAAAGCAGTGAGATGGTTTCTATTTTAATCTCCTGTTCTGTAGAGGCTTCGTAAATGGTTTTTCCATCGTTATCTATCAGTCTTTTAATTTGCCTTGCGGCAGCAGGATTGTAAATAGGACCGGATAATAGATAATCGTTCAGCTTGTTTTTGAAAGCTGTTTCATCCTGGCTTTCTGAAGCCAATGAAGTGAGTTGGGTTAATCGGGTTTCGAATAGTGTTTTAATGCCATGGGTGGATAACATCTTATTCTTTTGTTTCATAAGCAAACGGTTGTTAAAAAAGTGAATACTATAAATAACATATTTCTCGTAGAAAAGTTATCAAACTGTTAACTTCATGCTGCTAAGATAGTAAAAAAGCTTCTTTTATGCAAATTCCTTAACAAAAAGACGTTTTTTATAAATAGCATTATTTTATAGAGTACATTTGCTTTGTGCTTTCGTCTTTTTTTAAAGCCCGGAGCTTTTATCGGGAAACGAAGAAATTCGTAATTTTGTAGAGCTTTGCTTGTTTGCAGGCCAATCAAGCTGAAGAGAAACCTCATTTTAATAGATGGAAAACAACATAGAAGTAAATAAATGGAACTGAAACAACTTTTACCTTTGCAGCAGCCTGTTCGCTGGCACTTTCGGTGTCGGCTCAAGATAGAGTACACTATACAGGCACAGAGCTGTCTAACCCTACCTATCATGACGGACAATTATCACCTGTGGTAGGAGTACACAATATTCAGGTGATGCGCGCCAACCGGGAACATCCTGCACCCGATAACGGCAATGGATGGACATACAATCATCAGTCCATGTTGGCTTATTGGAACGGACAATTTATATGCATTATCTTTCCGATCCATCAGACGAGCATATTCCTCCCTCACAGACTTTCCTGATGACTTCAAAGATGGATACCACTGGACAAATCCGGTGACTCTTTTCCCTATCTACCGGGTTCCCGATGGCTATACCAAGCCCGGACGCACAGACAAGGCGAAAGATCTGGATGCATCATGCATCAGCGTGTAGGTTCTATGTATCAAAAAGCGGCAGATTGATAGCTATGGGAAACTATGGCGTAGCTCTGGACAAGAAAGATGACCCGAATGACGGGAACGGAATAGGCCGTGTGGTTCGTGAGATTAAGAAAGACGGTTCGTTCGGTCCCATTTATTTCATTTACTATAACCATGCGTTTAATGAAAAGAATACATCCTATCCTTATTTTAAACGCAGCAAAGACAAGGAATTTGTAAAAGCCTGTCAGGAGATTTTGGACAATCCTCGTTACCGTATGCAGTGGGTGGAGGAAGCTGATCGTAATGACCCGTTGATTCCTTTACACAAAGAATACAAAGCGTATTGTGACTATACTTTGCCCGACGGTCGTTTGGTAAGCTTGTGGAAACATGCCCTGACTTCCATCAGCGAGGATGGCGGAAATACATGGGCGCAACCGGTGGAACGTGCGAAAGGTTTCGTAAACAGTAATGCGAAGATATGGGGGCAACGTTTGAGTGACGGTACATACGCCACGGTGTATAATCCTTCCGAGTTCCGCTGGCCACTGGCTATTTCGCTGAGTAAGGACGGCCTGGAATATACCACTTTGAACCTGGTGCACGGCGAGATTACGCCGATGCGTTACGGAGGTAATTATAAATCATTCGGTCCTCAGTATGTACGGGGTATTCAGGAAGGTAACGGAACTCCTCCCGATGGTGATTTGTGGGTGACTTACAGTGTGAACAAGGAGGACATGTGGGTTTCTCATATCCCTGTGCCCGTCCGCGCACATGCCAGTGCACATGCTGACGATAATTTTGCCAACTATAAAGATTTGAATGAACTGACCGACTGGAATTTGTATTCTTTGCAGTGGGCTCCCGTATCATTGGATGGAAAATGGTTGGTGCTGCAAGATAAGGATTTGTTCGATTATGCCCGTGTGGAGCGTAAGATACCTGCTACAAAAGAGCTTAAAGTTTCTTTCGAACTGATGGCGGAGCAGAACGATAAGGGCCTTTTTGCAAATAGAATTCCTAGATGAAAACGGTATTGCCTGTTCCCGTCTGGAATTGACTTCCGACGGACTTTTCCGTGCCAAAGGAGGTGCGCGGTTTGGTAATTTGTTGAAGTATGAACCGGGCAAGACGTATAAGGTAGAAGTGGAGCTTTCTGTTGCCAACCGCATGGTAATTGTCTATGTGGATGGAAAGAAAGTGGGGCAACGTATGTTCTTTGCGCCCGTTCCGGCCATCGAGAGAGTGATGTTCCGGACCGGAGCGCAACGGACTTATCCTACGGTGGATACCCCGGCGGACTGGTATGGCATTCTGCCGGATGCGGGTGAGCAGGAACTTGTGCACCTATCGTATAGCCAACTTTAAGACGGCTTCTGCTGATAAGGATGCCGGTGCGGCTTTCTTGAAATATAAGGATTTCAAGCCCTATGTGGATTATTTCAACAGCATGGAGGATGAGAATATAGCCAGGCTATTCCCAATGCCCGTGCATCTCAATGGATGGAAGAAAACATTCCTCTTTTCGAGTGCTCTCAAAAGAACTTTGAGGAAATGTATTATTATCGTTGGTGGACGCTGCGCAAGCACATCAAGGAAACTCCGGTGGGCTATGGTATGACCGAATTCTTGGTAAACCGTTCGTATGCCGATAAATACAATCTGATAGCTTGTGCCATCGGTCATCATATTTATGAGAGCCGCTGGTTGCGTAACCCGGAATACTTGAATCAGATTATCCATACTTGGTATCGGGGTAACGAAGGAGGCCCGATGGCCAAAATGACCAAGTTCAGCTCGTGGAATGCGGATGCGGTACTGGGACGTTACATGGTCGATGGAAACAAGGAATTCTTGTTGGATATGGTAAAGGATTTGGAAGCGGAATATGCCCGTTGGGAAAAGACAAACCGCCTGTCCAATGGACTTTACTGGCAGGGAGATGTGCAGGATGGCATGGAGGAATCTATCAGTGGAGGTCGTCGTAAGCAATATGCCCGTCTACTATCAACAGTTATATGTATGGCAACGCAAAGCACTCTCTCTTATCGGCATCATGACAGGAGATGAGGGCATGGCCATGAAATATGGATTGAAAGCCGATTCCATTAAAACATTGGTACAGGATAAGTTGTGGAACACAGACCACCATTTCTTTGAAACGATGCGTGGAGATGCGTCCGCCGAGGTACGCGAGGCTATCGGCTATATCCCTTGGTATTTCAATTTGCCGGATGCTTCTTCCCAATACGATGTGGCATGGAAGGAAGTGATGGACGAGAAAGGTTTTTCCGCACCTTACGGACTTACCACTGCCGAGCGCCGTCATCCTGAGTTCCGCACGCATGGCGTAGGTAAGTGTGAATGGGATGGGGCTATCTGCCGTTTGCATCTGCACAGACTTTGACCGCAATGGCCAATTTCATGAATAATTATCCTCAGACTGTATTGACAGACAGCGTGTATTTCCATCACATGGAACGCTATGTGGAGTCGCAGCATCACCGTGGCCGCCCCTACATAGGCGAGTATCTGGATGAGGTAACCGGTTATTGGTTGAAAGGGGATCAGGAACGCAGCCGTTATTACAATCATTCTACTTTTAATGATTTGATGATTACCGGTTTGATAGGACTCCGTCCGCGCATGGATAACACAGTGGAGGTGAATCCGTTGATTCCCGAAGGAAAATGGGATTATTTCTGTTTGGATAATGTGTTGTATCATGGCCGTAACCTCACTATTTTGTGGGATAAGGACGGCAGCCGTTACCAGCGTGGAAAAGGTCTGCATATCTATGTGGATGGAAAGGAAGTGGGACACTCCGATACATTGACCCGTGTCCTTTGTGAGAATGTGTTATAATTTTGAATAAAGGGGATGTCTTAAGATAATAAACAGACTGTTGAAAGAAAAATGAATTACAGAAAATTCTTAATAGCTGCTTTGTTAGTTATGTCTTTCGCCGTGCAGGCGAAGGACATAACTGTTACCCGCCTGACGTGTGAGATGCGCGAAGGAAGAGTGACCATCTCTGATGCCCCTCGTTTGATGGCAGATGAGTTCGCCGGAAAATGGCACGCGGCAGACTGCTTATGAGATAGAGGTTCGGGATGTATGGGCAGGAAAAGTAGTCTGGAACAGCGGCAAAGTAAAATCCGCTCAAAGCCAGTTGGTTTCCTGTGCGGATGCGGCCTTGGAGAAGGACAGGCATTATACTTGGCGTGTCCGTGTCTGGGATGAGGCTGATACGCTTCGGCATGGAGTGCCCCCTCTGATTTCAGTATCCTGACTTCCGAAGCAGCTTTCGCCGGCAGGTGATGGATTGGGGCCATTACCCGTAAGGATGCCCGCATACCCGAAGGCCGGAAATATCATGGCAGTGAACTGAAAAAGCCTGAGGCAAAGGCCGCCTGGGCTGCTGTGGATACTTTGGCAAAGAAAAGTATTTATCTGCGTCGCGAGTTCCATGTGGCAAAGAAAGTGAAAGACGCCACGGCGTATGTATGTGGCTTGGGCTTTTATGAATTTTCGCTGAATGGAGAAAAAGTGGGAGACAGCGAATTTGCCCCTCTTTGGAGCGACTATGACAAAAGTGTCTATTATAATACTTATGATGTCACCTCGCAAGTGAAGAAAGGCGGTAACGCTATCGGAGTCCTGTTGGGAAATGGATTTTACGAATGTGCAAGGCGGCCGCTATCGTAAACTGCAAATCAGTTTCGGCGCTCCCACGCTTCGTTTCCGGATGGTGGTGAATTATGAAGACGGAACCAGTGAAACGATTGTTTCCGGAAAGGACTGGAAGTACGATTTCAGTCCCGTACTGTTCAATTGCATCTATGGCGGAGAAGATTATGACGCCCGCCGTGAGCAGAAAGGCTGGAACATGTTCGGTTTTAAAGAGCAGGATTGGCGTCCTGTCGTGATTCAGGAAGCCCCCAAAGGGGTGCTTCGTCCGCAGATAGCGCAACCGGTGAAGATCATGGAGCGTTATGATATCCGGAAAGTGACCAAGCTCACCGCTGAACAGATAACAGCCGCCTGCAAGTCAACCAAACGGACAGTAGATCCGTCTGCCTTTGTGCTGGATATGGGACAGAACCTGGCCGGTTTCCCCGAAATTACCGTCCGTGGAAAGAAAGGGCAGAAAATAACTCTGCTTGTATCCGAATCCCTGACGGACGAAGGAGCTTGCAATCAGCGTCAGACCGGCAGACAACATTATTATGAATATACCCTGAAAGGGGAAGGAGTGGAAACTTGGCATCCTCGTTTTTCTTACTATGGTTTCCGGTATATTCAGGTGGAAGGCGCTGTGCTGAAAGGGCAAAAAAACACCTTGCATCTTCCGGTGATCCAGAAGATACAATCGTGCTTTGTTTATAATTCGGCTCCTAAGGTATCCACATTCCAATGTTCCAATCGTATATTCAATGAGCCCATCGGCTGATAGAGAAGGCGGTGCGAAGTAATATGCAGTCCGTGTTTACCGATTGTCCTCATCGCGAGAAACTGGGTTGGTTGGAACAAGATCATTTGTGTGGTCCCGGTTTGCTTTACAATTATGATTTGACAGGCTTTGTTCCTCAGACTCTTCAGAACATAGCCGATGCACAGCATGCCAATGGCGCGGTTCCTACCACTGCTCCGGAATATGTGGTGTTCGAGGGTCCCGGTATGGATGCTTTTGCCGAATCTCCCGAATGGGATGTACCTTTGTGGTATTGCCTTTCATGTATTATGAGACGTATGGGATGATTCATTGATTAGAAAATACTATAACGGAATGCGTCGTTACATTGATTATATGACTACCCGTGCCAATGATGGAATCGTTTCTTTCGGACTGGGCGATTGGTATGATTATGGAGATTTCCGGGCCGGATTTTCTCGTAATACGCCTGTTCCTTTGGTAGCTACGCCCATTATTATATGGTTGTTCGCTATCTGGTGGAGGCGGCACGTATGCTGGATAATAGGTATGATGTAGCATATTACACTCATTTGGGTGAAGAAATTAATAAAGCATTCCATCGGGAGTTTTATCACAAGGACACTCGTCAGTATGGTACGGGAAGCCAGTGCAGCAATGCCTTGCCTTTGTTCCTGGGAATGGTTCCCGCCGATGACAGACAGGCGGTGCTTGATAATCTGGTAGCGGATATAAAACGCCACGGCAACCGGCTGACCACCGGTGATGTGGGTAACCGTTATCTGTTCCAGACTTTGGCGCGTAACGGTTGAATGAGCTGATGTACACCATGCACAACCATGAAGAAGCACCCGGCTATGGTTTCCAGCTGAAATTCGGAGCTACCACGCTGACCGAGCAATGGGACCCGCGGCAAGGTTCTTCGTGGAATCACTTTATGATGGGCAGATTGATGAATGGTTCTTCAACTCGCTGGCGGGTATCCGCACCGTTGAGGGAAAACCGGGAATGAAGGAAATAGAAATACGTCCCCGTCCGGTAGGCGATTTGACATACGTCCGGGCTTCGACTGAAACTCTCTATGGAAAGGTTGCAGTAGACTGGACACGCGAGAATGGAGTCTTTACATTGAAAGTAACGATACCTGTAGGGTGTACGGCACGCGTATTCCTTCCCAATGAGAAAGAGCCGAAGATAGTGGAAAGCGGAACTTATTCTTTTAAGAAATAAACGCAGCTTTCATAGGAAAAGCCCCCTGGGGGTGTTTGGTAAAACTAAAATCAATTAATGAACGATATGAATAAACGTACCTTTTTAAGTCTGTTGTTATGTGTTTGCAGTTTGTCTTTTCTGCATGCCGAGCGTGTGGATATGCAGCAAGCCGGTGCCGATATACAAGGCCGGAAATTAAACACGGCATTGATTAATTCTACCATCGACCGCTTGAATGCCAATGGTGGCGGAACACTCTTTTTCCCCGCAGGAACTTATCTCACCGGTTCCATCCACATGAAAAGTAATATTACATTAGAATTGGAAGCAGGAGCCACCTTGAAATTCTCGGAGAACTTTGACGACTTCCTCCCTTATGTGGAAGTGCGTCACGAGGGAATCATGATGAAAAGTTTCCAACCGTTGATTTACGCCGTGGATGCAGAAAATATTACCATCAAGGGAGAAGGAACTCTGGATGGACAGGGTAAGGCATGGTGGACTGAATTTTTCCGTGTACTGGTAGACCTTAGAGATAACGGCAAGAGAAACATCAACAAGTACCAGCCCATGTTCGAGAAGGAAAACGACCTGAAAGCCCTTTACGCTGAAACCAATGAAGACTGGCATGCACACTGGACCGTCGCTTTTTCCGTCCTCCTTTCATACATCCCATCCGTTGCAAGAATGTACGGGTAGAGGGCGTGAAGATTATCAACTCTCCCTTTTGGACCGTAAATCCTGAGTTTTGCGATAATGTGACCATTAAGGGCATTACCATCCACAATGTGCCTTCCCCCAATACGGACGGCATCAACCCTGAGTCTTGTAAGAACGTACACATCAGCGACTGCCACATTTCGGTAGGCGACGACTGCATCACCATCAATCCGGACGTGACCTGCAAGCACGTAAACTGGGCGTTCCTTGCGAGAATATCAC
>ENA-OQCS01001450-OQCS01001450.1-human-gut-metagenome-genome-assembly--contig:-NODE-1450-length-12183-cov-1.993447_pt1 | contig 12183 bp, 14 predicted proteins | sample MGYA00242757_ERZ504575 | MGnify/ENA primary metagenome ERZ504575 (study PRJEB26092, sample SAMD00036297) | human gut metagenome | host: Homo sapiens | study: EMG produced TPA metagenomics assembly of...
TCGATCCTTTATTTGTTTTTACGTATCCTTTCATTCGTGAGGTCGATGACTTTTCAGTCACACCGGTACGAGCAGGTCTACGTAAGAATACCCTCCGTACCAGTCTGATTGCCTAAATAGGTCTTTTTGTAGAGGTAATATTCTCCTTTTGCTTTTTTATGCTGGCTCAGGGCGTTCGTGATATCTGCCCATTTGTCCCCTTCTTTTTTAAGGATGATGAAATATTCGTCTGTCTTGTCAGGCAGAAGATCTGTTTTTGTCAACTCAAGTCCTTGTCCTTGGTTGTAGGATTCGGGCATATCTTCGGGAACATGTCCTCCGGCAAAGCCGCTGGGATAGGAGTTTTCATCGTAAATCCAGATGTCCAGTCCCATCTCTTTTCCTTTATCGACGGCATAACGGTAGAGGGAATACCATTCGTCCGACATATATTCCGTGATCATGCCCGGACGGGGATGGATAAACGCACCTCCGCAGCCTGCATCTTTAAAGTCTTTCAGCATACGGTCGATTTCAATTTCTGTAACTTTTCCGTTCCAAACCATAAAAGGGGCTGTACGGTACTCGGATGAAGGGTTGGAAAACTGGGCTTCCAAAGTGGAAAAACTGTCTGTCGTTTCCGCTTTGTTGCCACTGCAACCAGTCGTTCCGAGAGACAGGATACCTCCTACGACGGTATATATAAAGTTTTTGATAATACGTTGTGTATTCATGGTGCTAATAGTAAAAAGACCTCTACTACAAAAGTAAAGGTCTTTTTGTTAATATGATAATTAATAACCTGGATTTTGTTTGAGCTGGTCATTTAATTGCAACTCGTTATAAGGTATCGGATAAAGCAAATATTCCGGCTTTATCTGATAGGTACGTTCAGGAAGTTCCGTATCAATCGTTTTGATATATTTTCCGTAGGCAGTCATTACTTCAATAGCTTTTCCTGTTCTCAATAAATCATACCAACGATGGTTCTCAAATGCGAGTTCGTGACGTCGCTCATTGGCAACTACCTCGGCATTGATTGTTGTAACAGCAGGTAAACCTGCACGCGCACGTACTTGATTGACATAGGGTGCTGCGTCTCCTGCACGTCCTTGCTCCACCAGACATTCAGCTAACAATAACAGGCAGTCCGCATAGCGGTAAACAGGCCAGTTATCGTCTGTATTTTCTATTTTGGAGTGTGCGTGACGGTATTTATTGATAAATGGATAATTAACTTGATAATCATTGATCTTGGGATCACCGACTTTTAGTACATCAGCTACGACTAAGGCGTTTGCTGCATCCAGTGTACCGACTGCAACAGCGATAGATGGGGCGACACGCAGGTCTCCAGGTTCGTAAGAAGCGATCATTTCCGGTGTCGGAACATTCCAGCCTCCTGTCAGTAACGTACTACAATCCGGAACACCTGTAATAATTTCTGCATTCGTTGTTTTGGGAATAAAGTAGTATAACCAATCACTTTGCTGTCCCTGATCTCCCATTTGATACTGGATTTCGAAAATCGATTCTTTTCCGTTCTTTTTGGATGTGTCATATATATCGGCATAATTGGGAAGTAATTCATATCCCATATTCATGATATCTTTTAACTGCGTTTCCGCTGTTGCATAATCTCGATCTGGCTTTGTCATTAATACATAAGCGTAGAGCATTTTGGCAGCTCCTTTGGTTGCAGCACCATTTTGCGGGAATTTGACCGTAGGAAGTTTCTCTATGGCATCTTTCACATCATCAACGATGGCTGTATAGATATCGTTAACAGATGAACGAGGTAAGAATGCGTTGTCCGCTCCTGTCACTTCTTCCAGATGCAAAGGGACGTCTCCGTAGCATTGCACCAATTGGAAATACATGAAAGCACGGATGAATTTAGCTTCTCCGATCGTTTTATTTTTGAAATCATCGGGAAAAGTCGTCCCTTCAATGCGGTTCAGAATGGTGTTGGCTCTTGAAATGCCCGTATAACATGCATAATACATTTCATTTGTCCATTGGTTCTGGTCATCTACAACAAAATCCGCGATATTTTCACGATACAAGATGTGTAGACCACGGTCTGCTTTATAGCGGGTGTAATGTGTATTGTCGGAACGCATTTCTCCCATCAGGTATCCTTGTCTTGCCGATACTCCCCGTAGAGCGGAATAGGCTCCGTTCACTGCTTGAGTGAATTGCTCTTGAGTTTTAAAGAATGTCGCATCATTCGGATAATATTGAGGCGTCAGATTCAGAAAATCTTCCGAACAAGAAACCAAAGTCAACAATGCAACAACTAAACTAAATATCTTTTTCATGATCTTTCGCTTTAAATTTATAATTTGTTTTTCTTTCAGAATGAAATGTTACATCCGATACTGAATGTTCTTGAACCGGGTAAGTTGTACGATCACTCCTAAACCGTTCCATCCCATATCTTCATTCATGCTATTTCCGGATTCATACCTGGGTATTTAGTGAATGTGACTAATTGCTGAGCTGTTACATATACCCGGAGTTTAGAGAGGTATTGACTCGGTTTAATCGGAATTGTATAGCCAGAGTGATATTCTTTATGGTCAAATAAGAAGCATCATATACCCAACTGCTATTATTGAAGCGGAATAATTCCGTGGTACCGGCTTTTGTTCTCGGAACCTGTCCGTCACCCGGATTTTCCGGAGAGCGCCAACGATTGGCAACTTTTTTCAATACATTGAAACAACCGTCGATATTCAAGGTATGTTCGTAGTTTGAATTGATAATGTCACCACCTACTTGTCCACTGATCAGAATGCTCAGATCGAAGTTCTTCCAGGAAAATTCATTTGTCATACCATAAATAAAATCCGGATTCGGATCACCAATTTTTACACGGTCATTGTTGTCGATTATACCGTCAGGAACACCGTTAGGACACTGACATCTTTCATGCGGACCGTTCCGATCTCAGATGAGGCGTGCTTTGGTTGGGAATTAAACTCTTCTTCGGTCATATATACGCCGTCAAATACATATCCCATGAATATACCGATAGGTCCCCTACTGCTAAACGGTTGAAATCTTCCTGATTGGAATATCCACCTTTTGGGGTGTTGTTTGTTCCCATTTTGGTTATTTCATTCCGGTTGAAGGCTATATTCAAGTTGGTAGTCCATTTGAAATCACCGACAAGATTACGAGATTGCAAAGTGATTTCATGTCCCCATGCTTTGTAATCACCGATATTGGAATAAATGTTGGAAAAGCCGGAAGCTCTTGGAATATCGACTTGATACAAAAGTCCATCGACTTTTTATTATAATAGTCATACATCAAATAGATACGATCGTTTAGGAAACCGATATCGACACCTAAGTCCAGTTGCTTTGTTTCTTCCCAAGTAAGAGCATTGTTCCCTAAATTACCTAATCCTTTTCCCGGAGCTAAAGAGCCACCTAAGACATAGTTATAAGTGCTAACTCCCGCAATATATCGGTAATTACCAATGTTGTAGTTACCAGTTAGTCCATAACTGGCCCTTATTTTCAGGTAGTTCATAACATTGGTTACTGGTTCCATGAAGCTTCGTCAGATACAATCCATCCGGCGGATATGGAAGGAAAATTTGCATATTTATTGCCTGCCCAAAACGGGAGCAACCATCTCGCGGAATGTCGCCTGGAGTAAATAGCGGTCTTTGAAGCTATAATTCGCGCGTGCGATGACAGAGCTAATGCCCATTGCTCGATGTTGTTGTCACCGTTTTTTGTAGCACCGGCACCCATCCAAGGAATATCATCACTTGGAAAGTCAGTTGCTGTTAGCTGGTTATATTCGTTGGAATATTTTTGTGCACTATAACCGACCAGTGCATCTATATTATGGTTTCCGAATTTATGGTTATACATCAACATATTTTCGATAGTCCAACTATAGTGGAAGTTGGTGTTGTATTGTCCACTTGCTTTTTGAGGGGGAGCAGTAAACATGGCTCCACCGGCTGTCGAAGGTGTAAAATCTCTATAGTTCTTGGCACCTAAATCGAAACCAGCCTGGAATTTATATTTGATACCGTTCCATATATCCAGTTCTGCAAAAGCATTGCTTAATAAGGCCAAATCCTGTGTTTTACTTGTTTTTTCATGTAAAACACGTATCCAGTTAGGTTGAGGGAACATCCCTGGAGAGTTTAGAGAAAGAATAGGTTCTCCATTTTCATCGTAAGGATTTACAGTTGGTCAGCCAAGAACGCAGCACTTAATATCTGCCAACCTCCGTCTGTATTTTGGTTGTTTTTGATTTGCAAGGTGGGAGCTATGTTCAGTCCTAATTTTAAGCGGTCGTTTACTTGATAATCATTGTTTGCACGTAAAGAGTAACGTTCGAAATTAGAATTGTACATAACACCGTCTTGGCGGAAGTAGCCTAATACGATAGCTGTATTGAACTTGTCTTTATTGGCTGTCACACTGATACTGTAATTCTGTGTGGCGGCATTGCGTGTCAGTAAGTCATACCAATTGGTACCAGTACCGTATTGGGATGGATTTTGATATTGTTCTGGAACTCCTCCGGTATAACCTTCATATCTGGCAGCATCTTCGTAGTATTCTTTTTTGTATTGGGCAAATTCTTCCCCGTTCATAACATCCGGAGTCTTTAGTCCCTTTAAAGTCTGAATACCGAATGAAGCATTCACATCCACTTGAGTTTTACCTTGTTTTCCTCTTTTCGTTGTGATCAGTACGACACCGTTGGCGGCACGTGATCCATACAAAGAAGTGGCAGCGGCATCTTTCAAGATGGAAAAGGTTTCGATTTCATCTGGATTGATACTGCTTAGGTCCATATTGATAGGGATTCCATCGACCACGAATAAAGGTGAACTACCACCATTGATAGATGCTGCACCACGGATACGGAATCCCATACCTTTACCCGGCTGTCCTGTAGATTGGTTAATTTGTACACCTGCTACCTGTCCTTGAAGTTTTTGGGCAAATTGTCCTACAGGAAAACTTTCTAATTCTCCTGCATCTATCTTGGAAACAGATCCGGTCAAATCCCTTTTTTTCTGTGTACCGTAGCTAACGACAACAAGTTCGTCCAGTTGGTTTACAGTTTCTTGCAGAACGACATTTAATGTTTTCTGGTTGGAGACAGGGATTGTTTTTGTTTCATATCCGATAAAACTGATGGTGAGTATTTGATTGGGGTTAACATCAATGGAAAAATTACCGTCCATGTCTGTAATGGTACCGATGGTGGTGCCTTTGACGGATATGTTTGCACCTGGTATAGGTTCTCCTTTTGCATCGATAACCCGTCCGGACAGTTTACCGTTCGTTTGTTCTATACCACTGATGGAATCTGTGTTTGCATGAGCTTTTGAAATCACATATCCGGGGCTTAAAAATACTGATAATAGTACAGCTTTAGGCAATAAGTTGCTGTATATCGATTTGATCATAATATTAAAATTTAATTTAACAGTTGAAATACTCTAATTTTCTCTACAAAAAACTTTTAGGTGTGTTATTTACTTCTCTCCATAGGCTAATGATTTAAGATTGCAATTGAATTTGTTCTGGTAGAACTATGAACTATACAGTACGGATAGTTGTAAAAAAGTAGGCTCGATTATCGGTTTTGGCTTATCTGTGGAGGTTATTGGAGTCTTCTGGAAGGGAAAAATGAGAATATCTTTTTTGAAAGAATATCAATTTGACTAATTTTAATATCATTTTTGAAAACATCTAGTAGTTTTATATAGCTAATTTTGTCACGGTAGCAAACAACAGACAAGAATAGCCTTAGTTCTACCAGAACTAAGGTATTCACAAAAGCATAATTATCTTTTCGGGATATTTATACTTTTCCGGTTTTAGTTGTAACTGATCGTTACCTCTTTTTTATCGTTTTGGGAAAAACTTTTCGCCACATCTTGTATATCCTCTAATGTGAATTTGCCTGTTATCCGGATGACCACATAGTCTGAATCTGTGTCGGCCAGCATGATCATTTCGTTGATTAGGTCACCGTTCTGGACGATGTAGAAAGAGGCGCGTGTATCGTTGTCCTTGACCCGCATCAGTTCTTCATGTGATTTGCTGATAAGCTGCTGAATTCTTTTCGCATCTGGTCCCGGACTTCCTGCTTGTCGGAAGTGACGATTTGAAGATTGTTTATTTTCCCTTTCAGATTCATCAGGTTGAGGCCGCCGCTTTCTACATTAGGGATCATGTCGAACATTTTCTTGGAGATGAAGACAGATGTTACATTATCCATATCGGCATATTTTTCGAACAGTTTATCCTGGGCAAAGCACAAGCTGGTGCAACAAAGAAACAGGATCAGGAATATATTCTTTAATTTCATAAGATTAATCGTTTAAATGTTTGTTTAAAATATTGTTTACTTTATCTATCTCCTGCCCGGCGTTATCCACCTGGCTGATGCCTTTGTTGAGGTTCTGCGAGAGTAGGAGTAAAGCCTTTTCGGCAGCGGCGGCGGCATCTTTCGGATTGGTGTAAGTGTCGCTGAGCCGGTCGTGAGCGTGATACGACGATTTGTATTGTAAAAAGCTGATGCACAACAGGATGGAGGCGGCAACTCCACTTAACCAATATAAAGTCCGTCTACGGGTCAATGAACGGGTCTTCTTTTCTTCCGTGGAAGCCCAGGTGTCGATCTGCTTTTCCAGTCTACGGGAAAGTCCTTCGGGTAAAGCTTGTTCCTCTTGAAGGGCTTTATTGATCAGTTCATCTATCTTTTATCGTCCATATTCATATGTATAATATTTTTCAAGTTGTTCCCGGATTATTTTTCGTGCCCGGGAGAGTAGCACCCGTATGTTGACGGCACTCAGCCGGTGATCTGTTCTATCTCGTCCATCGAACAGTCTTCGATCCCTCTCAACCGGAGAACTTGCCGCTGATTTTCCGGCAGGCGGTCGATCAGGTGGCGGATTTGCTGTACTTTGTCTTGTCTTTCCAACTCTTCGTCCGGTGAAGAAGCGGTAGAAAGAGTGACGGCTTCGGTGACATCTGCGTCGCGCCTGTTAGCACGAGGTGAGCGAAGGAAATCGAGGCAGAGGTTCTTGACCAGCGTCACGCAGAAAGCTTCCGGATTTTGGATATCGGTCAGTTCATTCCGCCGACTCCACAACTTATAGTAGGCATCTTGCAGGATATCTTCGGCATCGGCCTTGTTTTCGACCAGCGCATAAGCAATCCGGAAGAGCTTGGGATGGAGGGGAAGGAACAGCCTTTTAAAGTTCTCAACATCCATCTTTGTGGTCGTTTATTACTTTTTCGATGTCAGATGGTTTGATCTTTCCTTTGATGCGGATCAGGCATCGTCGCCTCCATCGGTTGTCAAGATTACCAGTTCGCGGATGATGTCTTTGTCAATACGTACCATTACTTTCGTGCGGTTGCCCTCTTCGTTGGCATTGACCATTGTTTCGTAATTCGGGTCTTTCAGTTTCTTGATAGCAGCGCGGAGATCGTCTTTGACGGTATTGCCGCATTCCTCGAAAGAAAGGACTTCGATGCTTTTTACACCCATCGTCTCGGTGAACAGGCTGCTTATTTTCATCAGGAACGGGCCGACTGTTACGTGGGTTACGTTTTTTTTGCTTGGCAAAGTCGTTGAACAGCTTGTCCATGCTCTGGCTATATCCTGCTTGGCAGAATAGGATGAGGATCAGGATTGCGATGTATTTTTCATCTTTCTAATGTATTAATCGTTACTTATTCCGTTAGTTCCGGCTCTTCAACGCGCGCTATTGGAGAGCGTTCATTAAGTAGACGGGAACGGAAAAGCTGTTGTTACAAAGAAAGAGAAATTTATGATTTTTCCTTACTTTCTGCTATTTCAACGAAATAAACGCTCGAACAAATCAGGAGGACAGCTATTAATTGGGACCAACTGAAGCGATCTTGTCCTAATGCCAGCGAGGTAATGGTTGCCACAATCAGGATCAGGTAACCATAGATGGCCACCAGTGTGGTTTTCAGATATTTTAGTCCGACCGGTATTAACAGGTAACTGATAACGGTCGGGAAAATCAGGACGAATGCCAAGACTGCCATCGGTTTCCAATGGATCGGGAACGTGAAAAGTGTTGCTTCAAATCCTGTAAATCCGGAAACGATGATGGCGGAGAAAGCCGCACCGGAAAAGGTGTACCGCAGCATTGTCATAACTCCTACATGCTTCAATATTCGGTTGCTTGCAATCAGATAGATTGCATAAGCCATGGAACTTAGCAGGCAAAGCAGATTTCCGGTGAAGGCATCGGAAGCCAGGTCATCGTTTTTCTGGGTCAGGATGCAGAGCAATGCGCCACCTAATCCGATCAGAATACCGGTTATTTTCATCTTTGTGATTGTTTCTTTAAAGAAGATGACAGAAAGAATGAATACCCAGATAGGTTGTAAACTGGAGAAAATGGAGCTTGACACAGGGGTCGTTTGCTCAATCCCAAGCAAGTAAAAGAACATAAAGCCATAAATGCCGAGCGCCCCCAACAGAAATAAGAGAATCTTTCCCGGCGGGTGGAAGTCTCCGGTTGGGTGAACAAGCTGATAATCCAAAACGCGAGGGCGGCAAACGTACAGCGCAGGGTTACACCCGTCAGCGGACTTATCCATAATGGTAGGAGATATTTCAACGCATTCATATTCAACCCGCTGAAAGTTTTGGAAATAATCATGTAAATATTGGCTTCTCTTATTTTATTTTTCACGATGCTTGGGATTTTATGTTATACTTGTTTGATGCGGTCGTCGAACAAGAACGAATCTTGTTTCAGGTAGGCCCATGCGGCAGCTATCAGGGCAATGGCCATATTGAAGATGAAAGCGAACTGCTGTGTCTCGATATGGAGCATATCCTTGAGTATGTTTATAATGAAAGGGCAAAGAAGAATGGCCAGATAGTTCATGGCCATAACGAATGCCAGTGCAAGCGTCACTTTTTCAGGAATAGCCGTGCGGGTCGTTTTGTCGTAAGCTATCGGTTGTATGACACCATAGCCTAATCCGGCAAAGATACAACCCAGCCCGATCAACCATTCGGTGCGGGAAACGAGTATAAGCGCCATTCCGACAGAGATCGAGACCATACAGCAAATTTGGTCTTTTTGCCGAAGAAGGAGACAATTTGATTCAGTATAAATCCCGGCGACATGATAGCAAGAAAAACAGCGAGATCATAATACCCGAATTACCGCTGGTAAAATGATATTCTTTCATCAGGAAAGGAAGATTGAAGCTGATGATGATCTACTAAGTAAGTAGCCAACCCATAGAACGACATGATCTGCATCAGGTGGGGAATCTGTATACCGAACTTCCCGAAACTGCTATCGGCAGGCCTTTCCGTTCTCCGGCTAGTGGTGTTTATGCCTATACCGGGATACGGTGAAATATTCTTTTTCAGATAGAACGAGAGAACGATCGAGATCAGCGGAAACAGGTAGACGATAAACGGCAAATGCCAGTTCACCTCTGCCAGATACCCCGTCAGAACGGTGGCCAGCACTAACGTTATATTCGTAATGGCGGAACTGAGCCCGAACTGTTTCGTACGGTATGTTCCTGTAAAAAAGCGGGAAATCAAACCGGTGGAAAGCGGCACGATCAATCCGGAACCGATCCCCAATAATGCGCTGACTGTTATCAGTTGCCACATTTTTGTGGAAAGCATGTACAGGATGCCGCTCAACGAGAAGATCACCAGTCCCACTTGCAACAGAAGGACATTATTGATCTTTTCCGTCAGTTTGCCCGACAGGATGATAAAAGGGATGATCAAGAGGGAAGGAAGTGATGAAAGCATCTGTATGTCCAGTTCTGTGGAATGCGGAAAGATTGCAGAAAGTCTTCCTAAGATTGGGGAGACAGCCAGGCCGGGCAGTGCATTCAGTGCCGATATCGACCATATGCCTATTAGCGTGATAAGAGGAATCGTCCCCTGTCCGGTCTGTATTCGCATAATCGTTTCGTTACATCATTTTTTATTGTATTGAAACAATCCCGAATAGTGAAAGTTCATTGTTTTAATAAACCCCAAATATCGTATGTTTAACGAAAAACGCAGAACAATTGCGGATAGTAGCTGTTTTTGCCATACAATCGGCCGAAACAAGTCGATAGCGCCATTATTAATTAAAAACAAAAAGACATGGAAGATTCTAATTTCAGAAAAGGTGATGCCAAGACAGCAATCTTTGGCTCGGAAAAGATGCTACAAGCCTCTCCTGTAGACAAAATCCCTGATGGTCCTACCACCCCGGAAATCGCGTATCAGATGGTTAAAGACGAAACGTTTGCACAGACACAGCCCCGCTTGAACCTGGCGACATTCGTAACTACCTATATGGACGACTATGCAACCAAACTTATGAACGAGGCGATCAACATCAACTATATCGATGAAACGGAATATCCGCGTATTGCCGTCATGAACGCCAAATGTATCAACATCGTAGCGAATTTGTGGAATACTCCCGAACAGGCAAAATGGAAAGCCGGTGCATTGGCTATCGGTTCGTCCGAAGCATGTATGTTGGGAGGTGTCGCAGCTTGGTTGCGCTGGCGTAAGAAAAGGCAAGCCGCCGGTAAGCCTGTGGACAAGCCGAACTTCGTTATTTCTACCGGATTTCAGGTTGTATGGGAAAAATTCGCCCAGCTTTGGCAGATCGAAATGCGCCAGGTGCCTCTGACATTGGAGAAGACTACGCTCGATCCCGAAGAAGCATTGAAGATGTGTGATGAAAATACAATCTGTATTGTGCCGATCCAAGGGGTTACATGGACAGGTCTGAACGATGATGTGGAGGCTTTGGATAAGGCACTCGATGCCTACAATGCAAAGACCGGCTACGATATTCCAATTCACGTGGATGCTGCTTCCGGCGGTTTTATCCTCCCATTCCTGAAACCGGAATTGAAGTGGGACTTCCGTTTGAAATGGGTTCTTTCCATCAGTACGTCCGGACATAAGTTCGGTCTGGTTTATCCGGGCCTGGGTTGGGTTGTTTGGAAAGACAAGTCATATTTGCCCGACTCCATGTCATTCAGTGTAAATTATTTGGGAGCCAATATCACACAGGTAGGTCTGAATTTCTCCCGTCCTGCCGCCCAGATCCTCGGACAATATTACCAATTTATCCGTCTCGGGTTCGAAGTATAAAGCAGTTCAGGAAAACAGCATGGCGGTTACCCAATACTTACATGATCAGATCGGTAAGATGGCTCCGTTCGTGAACTACAGCAACGAAGTCGTGAACCCGTTGTTTATCTGGTATCTGAAACCGGACTATGCGAAAAAAGCGAAATGGACCTGTACGACCTGCAGGATAAACTGAAACAAAGCGGTTGGATGGTTCCTGCCTATACATTGCCAAACAATCTTGAAAACCATGTCGTGATGCGTATCGTTGCCCGTCAGGGATTTAGTCGCGACATGGCTGACCAGTTGCTGAATGATATCACAGGAGCTGTTGCGGAACTTGAAAAACTAGAATATCCGACTCCTACCCGTATCGCACAGGATAAGAATCAGGAAGTGAAAGGTCTGTGTTTACTCATACGGGTATGCCCCATAAAAGAAATGATCATGAGTAAAACAATTTCCGTTTCACAGATAAAAGAAGCGGCACAGGAGGCTTACGAGCAGTTCAAGGATAATACGGGTGGCAAGAATGCTGATTACATCCCTTATCTGGCTAATATTGACAAGAACTTGTTCGGTATCAGTATCTGCCTGTTGGATGGCAGAACCATTACGTTAGGGGACTCTTCCTACTGTTTCGGGATCGAATCCGTTTCGAAAGTACATACGGCTATCCTGGCACTTCGCCAGTACGGAGCGAGAAGTGCTGAAGATGATCGGTGCCGATGCCACCGGTCTTCCTTTCAACTCCATCATGGCGATCTTGTTGGAAAATGACCATCCTTCCACTCCGCTGGTAAATGCTGGTGCGATCACGGCTTGCAGTATGGTACAGCCGCTCGGTAAGTCCGACAAGAAGTGGGAAGCCATCGTTTCCAACATCACCGACCGGAAGGACCACGCGGAAGTGCTTGACGGCTCCTCGATCCAGCCGTCGCTTGTGGGCGACAGCGGACGCGGGCTCTCGCCGCCGGGGCCGCCCTGCAAAAACAGGAGCAGCGGCAGATCGTCGTTGATGCGGTCGGGCGCGCAAAC
>ENA-OQCS01001451-OQCS01001451.1-human-gut-metagenome-genome-assembly--contig:-NODE-1451-length-12161-cov-2.149078_pt1 | contig 12161 bp, 16 predicted proteins | sample MGYA00242757_ERZ504575 | MGnify/ENA primary metagenome ERZ504575 (study PRJEB26092, sample SAMD00036297) | human gut metagenome | host: Homo sapiens | study: EMG produced TPA metagenomics assembly of...
AATAAATTCAGAGTGGGGACAAAGGTACGCAAATAATTTGGATACCGGTTAGTTTAGTATGATATCTTTTAATGTATCGCGCTCTTTTTCCGTGAGATGCAATCCTTTCGACAGATATTTGTCGGTCGAACCATATTCTTTCTTTATTTTATGGAAGGCCAGATCCAGCCATGTCTCGTTTGCACCGAGCAGCACGGTGATGGTTTCCTGGGCGTCCGTATTGAGGTTGCGTGCCATATAGGCAAGGCTGCGCAGGTCTATGTGGTTGTTGGAAGCCATATAGTCTTTCATGATCGTTTCTTCCGGCACATCGAGGGCTGTCAGCAGCATGGCCGTCAGGAAGCCGGCACGGTCTTTTCCCATCGAGCAGTTCACGAGGATCGGGTAGTTGTCCTTGTCGAGAAAGACTTTCAGGGCTTTGCCGAATTGTTCGCTGTTGTCCGTCACATAGCTGATATAGGTGTCCTGCATATACACGAGCCCGTCGCCTTTGCGTATGCGTCCTTCTTCCAGGCGTCGGGTGATCTGTTCTTTGCCTTTTACCGGGATCGGGATGGAGATGATGTTCGCCCCTGCATATTTTTCCGGAGCGAGGGCTATTTCGTCTTCTCCCCGTAGGTCGATGACAGTTTTGATCTTCAGGTTATCCAGCCGGATCGTGTCGTTGCGGCTAAGTGCCTTGAGCTCGCCCGAGCGGAATATCTTGCCCCAGCCGGTCATACGGTTCCCGTGTTCGCTGAAGTAGCCTCCTATGTCGCGCAGGTTCTGGACGCTGTCCATCTGTACCGAGCGGGCGCCGACAGTGCGGTAATATTTGTCGTTGAAAGACAGTAGGAAATATTTGCGGGTGATGTTGTCGTTCGTGATGTAGGTCACTCTCCCGTCATTGATGTCGGCATAGCTGCACGGTCGCGACATGTCGAAGGAGTTGGGGGTGTCGGATACATAAAGTTTCATCGTCCCGTCGGTATGGGGGTCTGTTTCCCATTTGATAATATAGTTGCCGATGTCGTCACGCAGGCATATGGCACGAATTTCAGGTGCTCTGCCGGAGCTGCATCCTGCCAATAAGGCCATACTGGTGAACAAGAAAAGAATCCGTTTCAATATCATACTTCTACTACTCATGCAAAGCAAAGATAGTGAAAAACACGTGTCTTTATACCCCTTTATCTTCCGGTTAATGATATTTAAGACTGGGAGAGGTAGGAGGTTGCGAATTCTTTAGAAATGTAATTGTCGTAGCTGCGGCAAACCTCGGTTGCCAGATCGATCCCGCACCGGATGATATTCGCCCATGTCTCTTTCGGGAGGGTGGCGAGGTCACGGTGACGGACATTATTTTTAACAGACCGTAGAGGATGCCAGCATTGAAGTTGTCGCCGGCTCCGATCGTACTGACCGGGCGGATGGAGGGCGAGTCGAAATGAAGGCGCAGGTCGCCGTGGTAGAGGTTCACGCCTCCGGCTCCGTGAGTGGTGATGAAACGGTCGCAGTAGAAACGGATATGGTCGGTGTAGACTTTTTCACTGTCGGCCTCCCCGAAGATATTGAGGAAGTCCTCGTCCGAGCCGCGTATGATATCGGCATATTCGAAGTTTTCGAGCAATGTCGGGGCGAGGTGTATCGCTTCATGGGCGTGCGCCTTGCGGAAATTCGGGTCGTAGTAGAGGATCGCCTTGCGCTGGCGTGCATAGTCGAGAAATTCCACCATCGTTCCCTAAGCGCCTGGTTAAGTGAGTAATAGGACCGTAGATGAAGATGTCGTCTTCGTTGATCTCCGGCAGGGGCACGTCAAGGCGTTGCTTCGGATAATCCTTGTAGAAAGTGTAGTCGGCATTGCTGTCGTTGTCCAGGAACGCGAGCGAAATCGGGCTTTTGCCATCCGGGAAACGGTCGACGTAGCGGGTGGAAAGGTTGTTTTCCTTCATGAAGTCGCGTATGATGTCGCCGACATGGTCGTTTCCCACTTCGCTGATGAAAGAGACTGGTACACCCAGGCGTCCTAACGAGATGAGGCCGTTGAAGGTCGATCCGCCGGGCACTGCCGTATGGGGTCGGTTGTTCCTGAAGATGATGTCGAGAATGGTTTCCCCGATGCCGATTACCTTCCTCATGCTCTTTATTTGTTTACGGTTTTACACTGTTCGCGGCTTTTCGAACCCAGGTAACCGCCGTGATGCCGTTTGGCATAGTCGGGATAGCCGAAGTTGATGCGTTTCATGGTGCCGACTACCAACAGGTCGCCTATCACCGTCATGACCGTGGTCGATGTGGTGGGGGTGAGGCCTAAAGGACACACTTCTTTCGGCGCACCGGTCGGCAGGCAGATCGTCGCTTCGGCTGCCAGCGGGCTGTCGGGGTTGCCGGTGATAACGATAAACTGCATCTCCGGTACGAGACCGCGTGTCAGCTCCACCAGTTCGAGCAGTTCGCGTGTCTTGCCGGAGTTGGAGATGAGCAGCATGACATCGTTCTTGCGGACGATGCCGAGGTCGCCGTGTTGTGCTTCGCTGGGATGCAGGAAGTAGGCGGGCGTGCCGGTCGAACAGAAGGTGGTCGCGATGTTCATGGCGATCTGTCCTGCTTTTCCCATACCGCTGGTGATCAGATTCCCTCCGAGTTCGTGTACATGTTTCACAATGAGTGTCACAGCCTCTTCATAGCCGTCGGTTATCGGAATATTGCGTACTGCTTCAGCTTCCTGTTGCAGAATGGATGAGATTGCTTCGTTTATCATAGCCTTTAAAATGATTCTATATGGTGTTATGAACTTAACAAAGTGCAAAAGTATCTATTTTAATGATACCTGCACATGGAATGACCTATATTTTTGTACTTTTGTGCCTCCTAATGAATGGATCATGGAAAAAGATTACTTCTCACATATTTTACCGAACGGTTTGCGTATCGTACATCTTCCTTCTGCATCCCCGGTGTCGTATTGCGGGTTTGCCGTGAATGCCGGGACACGGATGAGGAAATGGATGAATTTGGCTTGGCCCACTTTGTCGAACACATGATATTCAAGGGGACGGAAAAGCGTAAGTCCTGGCATATCCTGAATCGGATGGAGAATGTGGGAGGGGAGCTGAACGCCTATACCACAAAGGAGGAGACTTCGTCTATTCCATTTTTATGGAAGAGCATTTCCGGAGGGCTTTCGAACTGCTGTCCGACCTGGTGTTCCATTCGCAGTTCCCGGAGCAGGAGATCGAGAAGGAGGTGGATGTGATCCTGGACGAAATCAATTCATACGAGGACAGCCCTTCGGAACTGATCTTCGATGAATTCGAGAATTTGCTGTTCGACGGACATGCGTTGGGACATAACATCTTGGGAGACGAGCAGTCGCTGCTCGGTTTCGGCAGCGAGTCCGGCAAGTCGTTTATGAGGCGGTTCTATGCCCCCGAAAACATGGTGTTCTTCTCGATGGGCCGGATTCCGTTCAAGAAGATCGTGCAGATGGCGGAAAGCACCCTGTCGGATATCGCTTTCCCGATGGCGGCACGTAACCGGACGGCACCCGGCGAGCTCCTTCCCGTCAGCCGCCAGATACACAAGGATACCCATCAGGCGCATGTGCTGATCGGGGGACGAGCATACAGCATGCACGATGAGAAACGCCTGCCGTTGTTCTTGCTGAATAACCTCTTGGGAGGGCCGGGCATGAACAACCGTTTGAATGTCTCTCTCAGGGAAAAGAACGGGCTTGTCTATAACGTCGAATCGAACGTGACTTCTTATACCGATACGGGGCTGGCAAGCATCTACTTCGGGACTGATCCGAAGAACAAGGAGAAGGCGATCAGGCTTGTTTACAAGGAACTGGCGAAGCTGCGTGAGGTGAAGCTGACCGCGACCCAGTTGGCGGCGGCCAAGAAGCAGGTGATCGGACAATTGGGCGTCTCCGGCGATAATCGGGAAGGCCTGTTTTTGGGGCTGGGTAAGAGCTTTCTCCATTATAACCGCTACGACACCCTGCCGGAAGTCTTCGCCAAGGTGGAGAAGCTGACCGCCGGAGAGATACGAGAGGTCGCCAACGAGATCTTTGCACCTGAACGGTTGTTCAGTCTGATCTACCAATAAGAAGCGTTTACCAGCATTCCGCCTTGTCCTTCAGTTCCGGCAGCTTGTTCTTGTCGAACACAGGGCTCTTGATCCCGCTACGTTTTTGAGCAATGTAATCGTGCAGCAGCAGGAAGGCCTGTTTGCTCAGTAACGAGATGGCGAACAGGTTGCAGATCGTCATGAAAGCCATCGTGATATCCGCCAGGCTCCAGGCGAGTTCCAGGCTTGCTAACGCCCCGAACATCACCATACCGCCGACCGCCAGACGGTAGATATAGAGCACGCTTTTTTTTGGTGTGATGAAACGAATGTTCGCTTCCCCGTAATAGTAGTTCCCGATAATGCTGCTGAAAGCGAACAGGAAGATCGCTACGGCAACGAATATCCCTCCGGCTTTTCCCACTTCGAGCGTCAGGGCATGCTGTGTCAGTTGTACCCCGTTTACCGAACCGTCCAACGCGTCCCGCTGAACAGGATGATAAAAGCCGTGCAGGTACAGATCAGCAGGGTGTCAGTGAAAACACCCAGAGTCTGGATCAATCCCTGTTTGACCGGATGTGTGACGGATGCCGTGGCCGCTACGTTCGGAGCCGATCCCATACCTGCCTCGTTGCTGAACAGGCCGCGCTTGATCCCTTGCATCAGAGCGGCGCCGATCGTACCGCCTGCCGCCTGTTCCCATCCGAAAGCGCTGCTTACGATCAGTTTGATGATGGCCGGCAGTTCCGTTATATTGAACAGTACGATCCCCGAGGCGAGTGCCACGTATCCCAATGCCATTACGGGGACGATCACGCTGCTGACTTTGGCTATTCGCTGGATTCCTCCGAAGATAATGGCAAGTGTCAGTACGGTCAGTACCGCGCCTACGATCCTCGGATCGAAACCGAACGAGCCTTGCATGGCGGCGCAAATCGTGTTGCTTTGTACCGAGTTGAACGCGAAACCGAAGGTGACGGAGATCAAGATGGCGAACAGTATGCCCATCCAGTTCAGTCCCAATCCGTATCGCATATAGTAGGCAGGCCCCCCGATGAAGGATTCTTTTCCTTTCCGTTTGTAAAGCTGTGCGAGTGTAGATTCGACGAAAGCGCTGGCCGAACCTAATAGGGCGATGATCCACATCCAGAACACTGCTCCCGGACCTCCTACGGCTATGGCTGTGGCTACTCCCGCCAGGTTGCCTGTCCCGACACGGCTGGCAAGCGATACGGCGAATGCCTGGAAGGATGAGATGTGCTTTTCACCTTCATGGGCTTTGTTGGCGGAATCACCGAGCACACGTATCATCTCCCGGAACATACGGAACTGGACGAAACGGGTTTTGAAAGTGAACCGGAAGGCGCATCCTAACAGCATGATAATTAAAACATACGACCATAGGAGGTCGTTAATCCCGCTGATCCAGTTGTTCAGTATTTCCATTTGGCAGTTTATCGTCTTGATAATTACGTGAATATTGAGATGCAAACCTAAAGAAAATATTCTGTATGGACAAGAATATTAAATTTTGCACACACAAATAAATATTTTCGTATCTTTGAAAGATTATTAACTAAGGTGTGAAATTATGAAGGCAATAGAACCGAGTCTGGTCAAAGACAATTTTATAGAGATCATCGGAAAAGAGTGGATGCTGGTAAGCGCCGGCGACAAGGACAAGTTCAACATGATGACGGCGAGTTGGGGGGGCGTAGGCTTCCTGTGGAACAAGCCGGTAGTGTTCGTCTTTATCCGTCCGGAACGTTATACCCGCGAGTTTGTCGATGCGAAGGGAGCTTTCACGCTGTCCTTTTTAGGAGAAGAGCATAAGACTGCCCATAAGATTTGCGGGGCGAAATCGGGACGGGATATCGACAAGGTGGCAGCGACAGGTTTGACGCCTTGTTTTACCGATCTGGGTAATCCTTGTTTCGAGGAATCGCGCCTGACGCTCGAATGCAAAACCCTTTACGTGACTAAGATGGATAAGGATCATTTTGTTGATCCTGCCTTATACGAGAAATGGTACAGCGCAATGGCAGGGAATCCGCATAACGTCTATGTGGCGGAAATCTTAAATGCTTGGGAGAGATGATCTTCCGTTCGTATGGATATCCGGATTGATTAGTTTGATTTGCTTCAGATAAACCATGGTTCTCTATTTTCAATTAAATTGTCTTTCTCTTGTCATATCTTTGCAATATGTATGCTTTTCCTTTGCCCACGGAAAATAAAAAGAGTATACTTATAGAACACAATAAATAACACTGCTTCGTTTTTATAATAACTGATTTACGTGTTTAGGCTTTATGTCTCAGGGATGAGGGGTAAAGCTTGTTTTTGTGTGTTGTATTTGGCACTTGTCATGCTTCGATGAGCGACAGGAGGACACCTGTGTCAAAAGTTAGACGGTTGGGCGTCAAAAAATTGGACGGTTGGCGGGAGGTGTTTTTGAAATGCTTTTGATAGTCTGAATGTTACATTTCTGGCACGTCGTTTGCTTTCTTTCTGTCATGATGAATGCACAGATAACGATCAAACGAGGTTTGTCTCTTTTTCTTCTCGTCTTCCTGGCTTCGCCGGGAAACCTGCGGGCGCAGTCCGGCTGGACGGTGGATGACTGCATGCGCTATGCCGTCGAACAGAACTACCGCGTGCGGAACAGTCACCTGGATACACGGATTGCCGGGGAAGACCTTGCTGCCGCCTATGGTGATTTCCTGCCCTCAGTAAGTGCTACCGGCGCATTGGGCAAACGTTTGGGGCGTCGGTGGACCCGAAAACGAACCTCTATACTTCCTCTTCCTTTTTAGAGAGCACGATGGGGCTGAATGTCTCGCTTCCGGTGTTCGACGGCTTTACGCGCGTCAACCGGTTGCAGTTCCGCAAACTGAACAAGCAGATCGGCGGCCTCACGGAGCAGATCGAGGAGAACCGGATTGCCTCGAGGTGATGGATGCTTTCTATCGCCTCTGCTTCGATAAGAAGATGTACGAGCTTGCTGTCGAGCAGCGGAAGTTGAGCGAACGCTATCACGAGCAGATGCTCGAATATGTGGATCTTGGCATGTGTTCCCCTTCTGATTTGCAGGAGGTGAAGGCGCGCTGCAATCTGATATTTACCAGGAGACGGTGAAGGCGAACGGTTGCCGCCTCTCATTACTTGCCCTGAAGGTACTGCTGAATATGCGGGATACCGATACGCTGGTGATCTCTCCCGGCGGGGAGGGCGAATTTCCCGTGCTTCCTGTACTGGAATCCAACGAGATCTATGCCGCCTCCGAAACATCCCTGCCGGAATTCCGGGCTATGGAACTGAGGGAGAAAGCTTCCCGCAAGTCACTGGCAATAGCGTCCGGGGCTTTTTCTCCTTCCATCAGGGCGGAATTCAGCCTCTATTCCGGTTACTACGACACGGAACGGATGACCTGGGCGAGATCATCCCGATCAAAGACCAGTTGAAGAATAACATGAACAAATATATCGGTGTGAGCGTCTCGCTGCCTCTGTTCAGCGGACTTTCCCGCCTGACAGATGTCCGGAAGGAACGTTTCCGCCTGCAAAGGATACGGAACGAGAAACCGAGCAGCAACGCCTCAGTCTCTACAAGGAAATAGACGACGCCTGCCTTTCACTCCGGGCTGCCGCCGAGGAACACCGTCAGGCGGTCGAACAACTCCGCACTTCCACCGTCACGCTGAAAGAGAACGAGGAGAAATGGGAGGAGGGGATGATCTCCGTGTTCGAACTGATGGAGAAGCGGAACCTCTACATCCAGGCCAAGGCAGAACTGTCGCGCACCCGTTTGCAGTATGAGTTGAAAAGCCGCACGGTAAACTTCTACCGCACAGGCTCATTTTTAGGAACCGAATAAATACAACAAGAATGGCAATCAATAGCATGGACACCCGTATTGAGCGGAAGTCCCGGTTTAAGAAGAAACACATCTATTCCTTGATAGGAATTGCCGTCGGGCTGCTTTGCCTGCTTTGGCTTCTTTTTCGTGATACTTCCTCTTTCCTGAAAGTGGAGAAAGAACGCATTACGATCGCTACCGTGCAGAAAGGAGAGTTCAACGACTACATCCGGGTTATCGGGCAGGTACTGCCGGATCGTATCATCTATCTTGACGCCATCGAGGGTGGGCGCGTCGAAGAACGCCTGATCGAGGAAGGGGCGCAGGTGCGGGCGGGCGACGTGATCCTCCGTCTCAGTAACCCGCTCCTGAACATCGGCATCCTGCAAAGCGAAGCCGACTTGGCCTATCAGGAGAACGAACTTCGCAACACCCGTCTCAGCATGGAGCAGGAACATCTCCGGCTGAAACAGGACCGTATCGGCCTGAGTAAGGAATTGGTGCAGAAGGAACGCCGTTTCAGGCAATACGAACGCCTGTATAAGAAGAACCTGCTGGCCCGCGAAGATTACTTGCAGGCTGAGGAAGATTATGAGGCTGCTCTCGGACAGTTGGCCGTTGTGGACGAACGGATCGAGCAGGACGACCTGTTCCGCAGCAGCCAGCTACAGAGCCTGGACGAGAACATCCGGAATATGAAGAAGAGCCTTGCCTTGGTTCGCGGGCGACTGGAAAACCTGAAAGTGAAGGCTCCGTCGACGGGCAGTTAGGAAACCTGGAGGCCCAGATCGGCCAGTCCATCGCCCAGGGCGAACGTATCGGCCAGGTGATCACGCCCGAACTGAAGGTGGAAGCCAAGATCGACGAGCACTATGTGGAACGTGTCATGCCCGGTCTCCCTGCGAGCTTCGAACGTGAAGGAAAGAAGTACGATATGGAGGTGACGAAAGTCTATCCCGAAGTGCGGGAAGGACAGTTTCGCACCGACCTGCATTTTGTCTCCGGCCGGCCGGAGAATATCCGTGCCGGGCAAACCTACCACCTGAACCTGCAACTGGGCGATCCCGTGCAGGCGGTGATCGTCCACGTGGTAGCTTCTACCAAGCAAGCGCGGCGAGTACATCTATGTGGTGGATGAAGAAGGAAAGACAGCTCGCCGCCGCCCTGTCCGTATCGGTCGTCAGAACCCGCAGTATTACGAGGTTGTGGAAAGGTTGCAACCGGGAGAGAAGGTGATTATTTCCGGATATGACTTGTTTGGTGAGAATGAACGATTAATTTTACGCTGATGGAATATTGGTCTCAAGTAATCAAAAGCCAACGGGCGCGGAAGTCTCTTTCCGCCCTGAATGTGTTCGGTCTTTCCGTTTGTGTTAGCGCGGCGCTGCTGATTATGCTCTATGTACGGTTCGAATTGAGTTTCGATTCGTTCCACGACGGGGATCGCATCTACCGTGTGGAGAGCCGTCTTTATGAAGGGGCAACCTTGACGGATAATTGGGCGACGACTTCTTTCGGGCATGCTCCCGCCATGTATCGCGAGATTCCGGGCATAGAGCAGTATGTACGTGTGACGGCACAAGATCGCGGACAAGAGGTGACGTTCGGTGACCGGCAGTTTATCGAAGAACAGTACTGTTATACCGAACCGGCTTTTTTCGATCTCTTCAATTTCCCGATCCTCAAGGGGGAGAAGGGTGGACAGTTGGTCCGTCCGAATACGATGGTGATTACCGAAAGTGCTGCACGTCGTTATTTTGCCGGTGGTGATCCTATCGGCAAAGTGCTGACTTTCCGTACATCTTCGTCCGAACAGCATTTCGAGGTGACGGGCGTGATTGCCGATATGCCTTATAATTCGCATCTGCATTATGACTTCCTGTTGTCTTATTCGACTATTCCGGAGGCAAGGCGCGATATTTGGTATATCCACGGTGTCTATACGTATGTCCGGCTTGAACCGGGAAAGAAACCGGGCGATATTGAAGCGGCTTTCCATTCCATCTCTGAAAAATATAAGACGGCGGCATTGAAACATAAGACTGGAGGGTCGAACTGGTTCGTTTGCGGGATATTCATCTGACTCCCCGTAAGTCTTATGAGAAAGAGGCGAAAGGTAGTCGTATGGCTGTACGTATCCTTTCGGTGATGGTAGTCGCCCTTTTACTGATCGGCTGGGTGAACGCGCTGAACCTGACGGTTGCCCGTTATCTGGAACGTGGCAGGGAGTTTGGTATTCGCAAGGCGTTCGGGGCTTCCCGCCGGCAGGTGATCCTGCAAGGATTGCTGGAAGCAGGGTTGTTGAACTTGTCGGCTTTGATCTTGGCTCTCGGATGGGTCGAGGTACTGTTGCCTTTTGTCTGCCGTTGGGTAGGATTGGATTTTGCTGCCGGCGCGTCCGTTTGCCGGAATTCTGGAGTATGGCGGCAGCGTGTTTTATAGGGGGAACTTGTTTACCGGACTGTATCCTTCATTCCTGCTGACACGCATCCGTCCAGCGGATATCATGCGAGGAAATTACTGCATGCCGTAAGGGAAACCGGATGCGGAAGATGTTGATTGTGGCTCAGTTTCTTGCTTCTTTCGTTCTGGTTTCCGGTACGTTGGTGGTGATCGGACAGGTTCGTTATATGCAGCAGGAGACTTCTTCCGCTTCTTCGAACCGGGTACTGGTGGTGAAATATCCGGCTTTTACCATGATATGTCCGTCAAAATGGAGAGTTTCAAGAAACGGTTGGGACAGATACCTTATGTTGTCCGTGTCTCTATTTTCGGTGCTGTGCCGGGCGTTGAGGTGGCGAACTACTTTACCAATCGTCCTTACGGCAGCGATCCATCCGAAGTGAAGCTGATACAGATGTTTGCTGTCGATTATGATTATCTGGCGCTTTATTCGCCGGAAATGCTTTGTGGACGTGGTTTCTCGGAAGCATACGGCAATGAACGGAATAAGGTCGTCCTGAACGAAGAGGCGGTGCGTCTGCTTGGTTATCCTTCTCCGGAAGAGGCGTTAGGAAAGCAGTTGGAGATGGAAGTGCTGGAAGATCCACTCGAAGTTGTCGGGGTTGTGAAAAATTATCATCAGCAGTCGCTTGCGGAACCGTATAAGCCGATCCTCTTTTTCCTGAAAGAACGGGTCCCGTTTATTGCGACTCCTTATATATCCGTCAAGATGGATGGTCCGGTTAATTCTGACCGCTTGGCTGAAGTGGAACAAATGTACCGGACTTATTTTCCGTCCGCCCTTTTTTCTTATTTCTATCTCGATGATTATCAGGATAGCTTGTATAAGTCGGACCGCAATTTCGGTTGGATTTTTGCCAGTGCGTCATTATTGGCAGTCTTTGTGGCCTACTTGGGATTATGGGGCGTGACGCTTTTTTCTACTCTGGCACGAGTGAAAGAGGTTGGGATACGGAAGGTTTTGGGAGCCGGTAAAATAAGTCTTTTTGTTGTTTTGACACGTGAACTGCTACTTCTTACGGTGCTGGCCACTGTATTGGGACTTCCTGTTTCTGTGGTTTTGATGAACGGATGGCTGGAGAGTTATGCTTTTCATATCGTGTTGCCTTGGTGGGTGTACGGAGTCTCATTTGTGTTGTTGATGTGTGTCGCTTTCTTGACGGTAGTCAGACAGGTGTGGCGTGTGGTTCGGTTGAAGCCGATGCGTATTCTCAGGAACGAATGATTTAAATGAATATAATATGATTAAAACAGAGAATCTGTCTATGGTCTTCACCACCGAGGAGGTGCAGACGAAAGCATTGAACGAGGTGAACATCGAGGTCAAACAGGGTGAGTTTGTGGCCATTATGGGGCCTTCTGGCTGTGGCAAGTCGACCTTATTGAATATCTTGGGAACGCTTGATTCGCCGACTTCCGGCAAATATTTCTTTAACGGCAAGGAGATAGACAAGATGGGAGAGAGCCAGTTGACGGCTTTCCGTAAAGGGAATATCGGTTTCGTATTCCAGAGTTTCAACCTGATAGACGAGCTGACAGTCTTCGAGAACGTGGAACTGCCGTTGGTTTATCTTGGCTGCCGGAAGTCCGAACGCAAGCGGAAGGTGATGGAAGTCCTCGACCGGATGAATATCGCCCATCGTGCCGGACATTTTCCGCAGCAGCTATCCGGCGGACAACAGCAGCGTGTGGCGATAGCGCGCGCGTGGTGACGGATTGTCCGCTGATCCTTGCCGACGAACCGACGGGAAACCTGGATTCGACAAACGGGGCGGAGGTGATGGAATTAC
>ENA-OQCS01001452-OQCS01001452.1-human-gut-metagenome-genome-assembly--contig:-NODE-1452-length-12158-cov-4.907988_pt1 | contig 12158 bp, 15 predicted proteins | sample MGYA00242757_ERZ504575 | MGnify/ENA primary metagenome ERZ504575 (study PRJEB26092, sample SAMD00036297) | human gut metagenome | host: Homo sapiens | study: EMG produced TPA metagenomics assembly of...
GATGTCCCGGATGCCGCCAGCATGAGGGTGGACAGCGGGTAGTAGATCATGGGCTTGTCGTAGACCGGCAGCAGCTGCTTGGAGGTCACGAGCGTGAGCGGGTACAGGCGCGTGCCGGACCCGCCGGCGAGGATGATGCCTTTCAAAGTTATCTATCTCCTCTATTCATTAAAACTAAAAGGTCATAGTTTTATTCGGTCTATCGACGGCCGAAAACCGCCTTAAGACGTCTAAACGAGCTATGAACTACATCCCTATTGAGAATTAGGAAACAAGAGTAAAGAAGCAGGTAACCGAAAATCGCAATATGCACTGGAGCCCACAAGGTAAAAGAAATGAATACGAATGTTAAAACAACCTCCTGTAGGGGATTATGTGTCGGGAAGGCATGTAAGCACTTATTCAAATAACGCTCCGAACAGAATGACCTTAAAACAATGCACGCAACCGCGCCAATCAGAACCGCTTCGATTGACCCGAAGCAATAAACGCCTATCAATGAGAAAATGGCACTTCCCACAACCGTTGTCAGATTCACCGCAAGGAGAAGTTTCTCTTTGCGCAAGACCTTGAAATACGTTGTGCAGCAAATATCCATCTTGGTATTGAAAACGCAGATCGGCAAGAGAAGTGCGAAATAGCCCATACTCGCAGCGTATTGCGGAAGCCAGATAGAAAGGAGCATCACCATTGGGAAATAGAACAAGTAGATTGCTGGGAAAAACACCTCCATCGCGTCTCTAATTCCCTGATAGAAAGAGCGCCTCTCATCTTCCGATCCCTGCCTTAACGCAGGAAAGAGAACCATACTTGCTTGAGAAACAAATGAAGTGAAAAAATTGACGATGGAAAGAGAAAAAGAAACGTTTCCGAAAGCCTCGATTCCCCAAGCACAATCAACCAAAGCCCTAGCAATTCCTAAAATGAGTATGTTGGCAACATTAGCCAGCATAAGGCCAAAGCCGATTTTGATGCTTGAGGCGGCAAGCCTTATCGAATTCTTGAGATCAAGTACTCCGGCTTTAAAAAATTCTCTGCTATGCCAGCAACAGTACACTAATGCGCAAAACCGCGATAAACAGTAGAGAATGATGTAAGGTCTGAAATCCGAAAGACGAAGGACGACAAAGATAATAAGCGGAACCAAGAAAACAAGTCGATCGAGCATGGTCGAAAACGAAAAGAGCCTAGTCTCATTCATAGCTTGAAAAACATAGCCAAGATATAGTTGAAGATTTGATATTACGGTATACAGTGAAAAGGCATAGATTACGAAAGCCTCTCCTCTTCGGGCGTAATCATTATAGATAATATGCAGAATGCGATTCCGACTAAAACTTGCAGCAACACTGCAACCCTAAACTGGGAATTGATGGCTACTTTATTAATTTCATTTCTCGTTTTTCCACCCTCAACTAGATAAACGCCGTCGTTCAGACCAAAGTGGAACCCTGAATATCCAGCATAGAAAATAAACAGTTGCCAATATCCATAGCTTGTTACCCCAAGAACTTTGGGGACGAGTAGGGACATAACAAAACTTACAACAAGAGAAATACCCTGTGCGGAAAAGGCAACGAGTGCATTCGTCACAAGCTTCTTATAGTTCATCCGTTAATAAAACCCCCAAAGAAACCAGCTAGTAATGAGAGGTCTCATTACTAGCTGCCTACATATCGCCTTTCAGGCCAGAACTTCCTCGGTACGAGCAAATCTCATTAGAAAGAGCACCGAAACTGCCATGAAGATGACAGTTAAGAGAGATGTTGGATTCATGTATTGATGGAAAAGAAAGTCTGCAATCGGAAGATATGCCACCGAAATGCCGACCCAAGAATAAATCAACAGCAGAATGATCCGCCAACGAACGGAAATCTTCACGCCAGAGTTACGTAAAACATTGTACATAGAACCAAATAACAAGCCCTGAAAGGCCAAAACAATGCACATCCCAATTGGACCGAAATCATGAAGGTAATAACGGAAAGCTGTGTAAAGGTTGCCAATGTTGACATTATTGACAAACCTGTACTCAAGCTGGAATGTGTAAGTCCAATCGGAAATTCCGAATGTCTTGCCTAAAAATAGCCAGAGACCTTGAAACGTTTCAGAGCCGAACAGATCGGCTGGGGCAGTGGATAACTCCGGCTTGGCAATAAATTGGTCTAGTCCGATTATCGACCACCCAAATAAGTCATGAGAGAATCAAAGGGAGTCTTGACGGTCACCCTACCCACGGCGTCTGCGCCGAAAACAAAAATAGCGAGACCGAAAACCACAGCCGCAAGAATGAGCATCACCGCACCGAAATTAATGCGTACCGCATTGACACTCACGCAATTTCGAAGAATCCAGAACATGATGACGCCGGCAAACAGCATAACGATAATCTGACCGCGAGAAGACTGCCCCAGCGAGGCTAAGCAATATATAACGGGTGGAACTAAATACGCCCATCGTTTCTCCTCGGAAACAAGAAGCTCGTTCACGAATGCGAACACGTACACATAGCCAACAGCCATAAATAGCGGAAGCCATAGTTGATCGGCGTTGATATTCCAGAGCTGAAATTATCATCAAAAGAAGTATGCCATCTGTACGCTTGCATGGTCTCCGACCAAGAACCCCTCATTCCGACGCTGTCAACGATGGCATGGATATAGAGGTAAGAAATAACGGCGCCGAAAAGACAAATGATAGCTGTTACATTATTTGGGACATCAATATGCAGGGACCATTTCTGCGACTGAGTATTTAAATTAACAGTTTTTCTTTGTCGATGGTCGCATGCCAATGTTGCCGGGCCTACGAAGCTTATAAGGCCAACGCAAACTGTAAGCACGGTCACAAGGTTAATCCCGGTGTTCCATGCCCAACAATCATAAATCGACGCACCAGTGCATAACAAAAAAGCGAAGCACGCAAGGGAAGAAGGGCATAATAAGTCGCCATCATTAAAATAATAGACGAAGAAAGTGACAATAGCGACAAGTAAGAACAGAATAATAGACTCAGCCATATTACCTACAGCCTGTTCAAAACGGCTTTTATTGCAAAGGCGCGAGCCATACTTCGCGTTGGGAAGGGGCAATGGAGAAGCTTCATCCCGATTTTTATGCGCAAATACAACGACGTTGGCATCTTCGCATACGTCCTAACAAGATTGGCTTCGTCTCGTCCCATGACATTCTCGTATCCATCTAGTAGATAAGCCGCAACCCGAGTTTGGCAATGTGTGCTCTTCTTGATGATGCGCTTCCAACGTGTCGCGACAGACTTAAATGACTCCGTTGACTCTAAATTACGCTGGCCAACTTGATTGTCTCCAGAAATTCGTCTTTTGATATAAGCATCGCCCAAATCCGCTACAACAGCACCAGAAACCATGGCAATCAAATGAATCCAGCTATCATGGATTCTTGGATATGTACGAGGCTCATAAGTGATAATCTGCTCCCTAAGTTGGGAGTTAAACACCATAGTGCAGCCGGACGCCCAATTAACAGTTAAAGCAGCAATTAACCATTGGCTGCATCCAATCCAGGAGGAGTACTCCCTTGAGCCTCCGCTAAGGTCACAATTGACATTCTCAATATCCGAATAGTAAAGCGCAGGCTCGTCATGAACCTGCGCTTCAATCTGACGAATAGCATGTATCAGCTTTTCCGGGAGCCAGACGTCATCTTGATCTGAAAAGGCATAATAATTGAAGCCAAGCGCATTATCGTCGTAGACCATATCCATGAAGTTTTTAGCCAAGCCTTTATTTACCTTGTTAACTTCAAACAGAACATTGTCGTACTTCGAAGCATACGATTCACATATAGAAGGAGTTGAGTCATTTGATCCGTCATCGCAGATACGAAGGGTCACATGAACGTCCTTCTGCGCGAGGATACTGTCTATCTGCTCATTGATAAACTTCTCACCGTTGTAGCTGGCCATCATGACTAGCACGGTGGGCTTGTCGTCTTTAAACGCATCATTCATGCTCTGCCCACCCCGCGAACATGGCAGAGTACATTTCGTGAAGAGTATGGCTTGGTTGCCAGCCAAGATTCATGAGCTTGGAACAATCAAGATCAAGGACCGCGCCAGGCCTGAATGTCTTTGCCCTCTCGGCATCTTGCCCGAACACAACAGTGCTCTTGCCCAATCCAAAATCTTCAACTACCATCTGCGCCATCTCTAGAATGCTACAGAACGTAGCAGGATTTGCAGCGTTGTAGGCCTCTCCGCTATTCCCATGGACGAGCAGGAATAAGATGGCGGTAACAGCATCGTCAACTGAAAGATAGGAGTTCCGCTTCGATCCATCAGAGAGCAAAACGATATCCTGGCCTGAAACGACACTCCGGCCGAACTCAGCGAACACCCGGCCGTCATCTCGAGGAACACCGACGCCAAAAGTCTGTGCAAGGCGCACTACACTAATCGGAACTCCCAGCTCAGAAGAAGCTGAAGCGAACAAGCATTCCGAAAGGCGCTTGGCCTCAGGATAGCTCGACCGGGGATTCATCGTGTCCAAAGCCCCATTCATCCGCTCGTCAACGCGGCCCTCAACCGATCCGTATACCTCCATAGTCGAAAGACAGACACATTGGCGGAAGGAAGAGGTCGAAAGCAGGTTTATGACTGCATGGGCGGAATCCACTATGTCGGAGATAACCTCAATCGGACTGTGGAGGAAAGCCGTGCTCGAAGTCGGACAAGCCGCGTGAATGAAATAATCGCCCTTGACTGCATCAGAAAATGAATCACCAATTTTCCAAGGGACATAATAAATCGAGTCTGAACGACCAAACATCATCTCCGCTTTAATCACGTTTCTTACGGAAGAATCAGTTTGATTGATCCGTGGAAATTGTTTGTCCGTTCAATAAGGGTCCTAACGACTTGTGAGCCAATCAGCCCCGTCGCTCCTGTAATGACTACAGTCGACCCATCTATCTTACCCCAGGCATCGCCTGATTTGCCGCGATATCATGCGCCGTGCGCTGCGCCTCGCTCATCGCCATATCTGCTCATACTCCTTTAAGTCTACGAAACCCTTGAACGTGAGAAAGTCTCGCGGCGTCGTTATTTTTATATTCTCTTCAGGACCATCGACAACAAAAATTTCATGACCGTATTCGCTCATCATTGAAATGGAATCGATGAAGTCGCGTCGCCCTTCTTCGAGTGCTCTCAAATGTGCGCCGTACAGCTCATTAAATATGAATCCTTGTGGCGCCCTCGCTAATCGGCACTTTGCCCTGTCAGTGACGCCGACAACTTTCCACCATCGACGGTCACGATCGTTTCAGTGGCGGGAGCAACAGTAGCCGTAGAACCGCAATTTCTTGCAGACTCAGCACAAGCAATAATAGTTTCGCAATCGATAAGGGGTCTCACGCCATCGTGAATGAGAATGACAGTATCTTCATCGGCAAGTTTATTTCTCTTTATATAGGAAAGGCCGTTAAAGATAGACTCCTGTCCGGTTTCACCTCCGGGAATCGAGGCGAGCACTTTGTGGTAGCCCCTTTGCGCTAAAAGATCCCTGAGGTAATCGAGCCAGCCCTCGACGCAGACAATGACTATCCCGTCAACGCAGGGTGCTTCCTCGAACTTGTCAATCACATGACAGATTATCGCTTCACCGCCGAGTTCGAGGAATTGCTTCGGCTTGTCAGCACCACTCATTCTCGATCCAACACCGCCTGCAAAAATAACAGCATACGTTTTACTCATCGTCATCATCACCAAAATCAAGCTCAATGAGACAATGAACCTCGCGTTTGTCCTCAGGAGGCACTTCTTTCCAATCCCCGTACAATTTGGTCAGATATCTGTCGTAATCGCGAGGGACGGGCCAAGAATGATCGCCGAAAGGAAGATATTCGGGCGGGAAATACGAATCTCGACGGATCAGCTCTCCAAAGTAGTACTTACCGCCTGAAGGTATCGTCAGGAATCTAGAAGCCTCGTTTTTACAGAGACCGTTTGCCTTATATGAAAGAAGCGACCAAGAATGCGCGCTTGAAAACGAGAAGATTCTTCCAACAAAAAAGCGCTTACGGTATCCAGCCATTGCTTCGGCATTTTTACCAAACACGCTCTCAATGTAGGCTCTCTGTTCATAGAGTCGCACACAGGAAGCGATATATCGCAAACCTTGGCATAAAACGCCATGACAAAGTCTTATAGCGCCATTATCAGGTGCGTTTTCAAGTAAAAAAATATCAACAAATATACCGTTCGGCTCGTTTGGAGCATGTGCGATTTCGCGAAGTTTCGTACCGCGTTTATATATTCGAATTGCGTTAATCACCGCATCACTAAATGAATCGGGGGCATAAATAAAGTATTTTTCCTCGAATCGTTCCTGTAAAACTGGAGCGAAAACTTCCCATTCTTTGCGCGTTATATTTAAATCAATGTCATCGTCCCAGGGAACGAAACCACGGTGCCTCGCAGCCCCTAGAACTGAACCGCCGCCCAATGTGATTGAAAGACCCAATTCATCCGCAAGGGAGATAACGTCGTCGGCAATATCGGTCATTTCTTTATGCAGCCGCTGCAGCTCTTCACCAGTAATCTCGTGTAAAGGGATAGAAGATTGCCCTGCACGTTTTATATAATCATTTAATCTCATTACGCAAAACCAATCGTATAGGTATTTCTAGCCAGCCTTTGGCACAAGTACTTTCGCAGGCACGCCGATGGCCGTGGAGTCTTCAGGGACATCGCAGAGGACAACGGCTCCCGCGCCAATCTTTGCCCCTTTATGGACGGTGATGTTGCCGAGCAGCACTGCGTTGGCGCCAATCAAGACATCGTCCTCAATGATGGGAGCCCCCCCTCGAGAGCTCCGACGGTGACGTGCTGATAGAGCATGCAGTTCTTTCCAATCACGGCTTTCTCGGAGATGACACATCCCACACCGTTGTGCTGGAACAAGCAGCCTTCACCTATCTCGGCATGGCTTCCGATATGGCATGCAAAGAGAAGCTGCGACAGATGCCTGAAAACTCCAGCCAACGGACGAACAAACTTTGGCCCTTTGGTGCAGGCGTGAGCAGCTTTGTATAGTTTGAAGCATTCATTCATGCTGCTATCCTCTCAGCACGTCCGCAATTCGCTCGCTAGCATGTCCATCTCCGTAAGGTTGGAGGCGTGACTCATGGCTCATACTCGGCCTGATCGCTGAGCAAACGGCTGAACTCGCGGTAGATGACGTCCTCCTCGGTGCCCACGAGTTTCAGCGTGCCGGCGGCGACGCCTCAGGGCGCTCGGTGGTGTCTCGCATGACAAGCACGGGCTTGCCCAGGCTCGGTGCCTCCTCCTGGATGCCGCCCGAGTCGGTGAGGATGAGGTGGCTCGCCGCCATGAAGTTGTGGAAGTCGAGAACCTCGAGCGGGTCGATGATGTGGAGCCTGTCGAAGCCGTCGAGCTCCTCGTGCGCAGCCTTGCGGACGAGCGGGTTCATGTGGATGGGGTAGATTGCCTTGGTGTCGGGGTGCTCCTCCATCACACGGCGGATGGCGCGGAACATGCGGTGCATGGGCTCGCCCAGGTTCTCGCGGCGATGGGCCGTGATGAGGATGAGACGGGAGCCATCCGCCCACTCGAGCTCGGGATGGGAGTACCCTCGCGCACGGTGTGCGCAGGGCGTCGATGCCGGTGTTGCCGGTGACCCAGATCTTTGACTCCGGCTTGCCCTCGTTGAGCAGGTTCTGCTCGCTCGCCTCCGTGGGGGCGAAGTAGTGCTCGCTCACGATGTCGACCGCCTGGCGGTTGAACTCCTCGGGCCAGGGGCTGTAGATGTCGTGCGTGCGCAGGCCCGCCTCGACGTGGCCACGGGGATCTGAAGGTAGAAGCACGCGAGGGCCGCCGCGAAGCTGGTCGTGGTGTCGCCGTGGACCAGGACGACGTCGGGCCTCTCGTCCTCGAGGACGGCCTTGAGCTTGAGCAGCACGTCGCACGTCACGTCGAACAGGGTCTGGCCCGGCTTCATGATCGCCAGGTCCTGGTCGGGCGTCACGTCGAAGACGCGCAGCACCTGGTCGAGCATCTCGCGGTGCTGGCCGGTCACGGTGACGACTGTCTCGAACTCATCTGAACGCGCCTTCAGCTCGTTGACGAGCGGGCACATCTTGATGGCCTCCGGGCGGGTGCCGAAGACGAGCATTACTTTCTTCTTAGACATTGGCCTTGCTCCCCTTTGACTCCTTGCGGAGAAGCATGTAGAAACGGGTGTTACCGACTAGATAGCGCCTCACCAGGCGCTTGGGCTCCTGCATCATGCGGAAGAGCCACTCCAGGTTCGCGCGCTGCATCCACATCGGGGCTCGCGGGATGTTGCCGGAGACGACGTCGAACGAGCCGCCCACGCCCACGAATGCGCCCTTTGCGCCCAGCTCGCGGAAACGCTCGATCAGGCGCTCCTTCTTGGGCGAGGTGATACCCACGAACACGATGTCGGGCTCGGCGTGCTCAACCTCGGCGACCACAGCATCGAACTCGTCGTTGCCGAAGTAGCCGTCACGGTAGCCCGCGAGGACCATATTGGGATACCTCTCGGACAGTACCTCAGCGGTCTTTGCGACCACCTCAGCCTTGGCACCCAGCAGGTAGACCCTGTGCCCCTCGCGCTCAGCCAGCCCGCACAGCTCCCACATGAGGTCGATGCCGGCCACTCGTCCGGGCAGGTCCACGCCCAGCTTCTTGGCGGCCATGACCATGGACGCGCCATCGGCATTCACGATTTCGCATCGGCGCACGCATGCGTCCATCTCTGGATCGTCGCGCATCTGCAGCAGCTTGTCGCGTTCACGCCAATAAGGTGGGCGAAGCGCCCCTCCTTGATGAGCGCGTCGGTCGCCTCGACGGTCTGCTCCATCGTCCAGGGGTCAACGGGGGCGCCCAGGACTTCGACTCGCCCAGGAAGATCAACCCTTGAACTGGCGTCTTCGTATTTCCATCTAGTCTCTTTAGCAAGCGCCATTTCCGCTGATAACCTCAATCACAGTGAGTAGGATTATTTTCAAATCGAAGAAAATGCCTCGTTTGGCGATATATTCAAGGTCACGACGGACCATCCCGTCGAATCCCGTCGAGTTGCGCTCAGTGACCTGCCACCAGCCGGTGATTCCCGGCTTAACAGCAAGGCGCTGCAGGTCGTAGTCGGTGTACTCCGCAACCTCATTCGGCAGCGGCGGACGAGGCCCAACGACGCTCATCTGACCCAGAAACACGTTGACGAACTGCGGAAACTCGTCGATGGAGTGCTTGCGGATGAATTTTCCGATCCTGGTGACACGGGGGTCCTCCCTCATCTTGAACATGGCGCCGGCGATCTCGTTCTGCTCCTTGAGATCTGCCAGGCGCTCGTCGGCGTCCTTGTACATGGAACGGAACTTCCACATGCGGAAGGTGGACAGGCTGCCATCGCGGTGGGTCTGGCCTACGCGGATCTGGCTGTAGAAGGGGTTGCCCTCGCTCTCTAGGCGGATGGCCGCGGCAAGCACCAGGCTCGGTACGGCGATGACGGCCAGCACGCAGCCGCTGAACACGACGTCAAAGGTGCGCTTGACGGCCCGGTACGCTAGGCGCGAGCGATCCCAGTCCATGATGGATTGCATGGCCCTGTAGCGACCTGCGCCCTCACGCCGGTCCATGGCCTGAGCAATCAGCGCCGCCCCCACGGGCGCATCCGTTGCATATTGAGGTTTATCCGACACGTTCTCTTTCAACACTTCCTCCCCAGATCGGGGATCCTCCCTGTTCTGTGTAGCGTCCGCCAGCAGCTAGGCGATCGCCTTTTTAGATTGCGCATGACGCGCTGCTCGCTTGAAAGCACGGCAAGGCCAACGCGGTGGTTACGCGTCGGCCGCACAGATCGAGCTCCAGATAAGCAGTGCTTTTGCGTCTGTTAATGGTTTTGATGAGGCCTTCGTGGCCCAGCAGCGGACCTGCCGTTACTACGACCTGGTCACCGTCTTTTAGGGCCTCGCTCATGGGCACTACGCGGTCTCCCCTATGCGTAAAGCCGCCAATAAGTTGGACCTCTTCTTTTGCCAGCGGCACAAACTGACCGTCCTGGGATAACACCCGGGCAAAGTCGTCCATGCGTAGCAGATACTGTTGCACGGTGCGGGGATCTGCCGTATCGCAGATAAGATAACCGGGAAAGAGTGGCTTGGTCGTATTGACCCATTCTCCATGTACTTTGATTTCGGTTTGAAATTGAGGGTAAAAGAGTTCCTGCATGGCGCTTGCCGGCACCATGCGCTCGATGCGCTCGCGCATTACGTCTTCGCGTCCGTTAATGACCTGGATCACATACCACACGAGCACCACCCCCCTTGCTGTCTTACGTGTGGCTCACGGGGTTTGGGTATGGCTTCGCCAGGGCGCATGTGCGCGAAGGCGCTCCATATTCAAACCCTGAGCCCAGTCAGACAAGCACGTGGCTCTGCCCCACCGTGAACGGTATGCATAAAAGCAGCGCTGAAGCTGCAGGCACGTATCGCAAGATTGCCTACAACCTCAGCTGGCTGCGTGCGAGCCAGTCAAGGGATTTCAAAACTGGACCGCACGCAAACAGCTGAAGAACCGCAGTGATTTGCCATAGTAAATTGTTGAACTGACTAAAACGAACTTATAAATAGCCGCAAAAGCAAGTGCAAAATCGCGCATGGCAATCGATATTGGAGCTCGTGGTTTTTCTGGCACCGCCGTTACGGCGGATGCTGATCGACCCTGCGCTTCGTGGCCTATTGGAGCCGTGAGCACAGTTGAACTCATGTAACGTTAGATATCCTAGCACAAGCTGTTAGTGAAACTGATTTGGGCTGCGTTTGACAACATATCGTTCATTTGACGTGCTAAAGGGGGTTGTTTTGGAAAGTTGTTCACGTTGGCGCAGGTTATTGGGGTGCTGGCAATAATTGGGAGCGTTCCTGAAGCCCAACTAGAGCAGCGAGCTGCACTGGTAATTGCGTTTGGCTAACAAACTATGTACAGACATGGGAAATAAATTGTGCAACTTTTTGTTGGCGTAAGTGGGGTTTGTGGCGCGTGGTGTTTTGGCATGAAAAAAGCCTTCGGAATTCCGAAGGCCTTTGCATTCACGATGGTGGAGACGAGGGGATCGGAACCCCTGACCTCGTTGACTGCCCAGTCAAGCGCTCTCCCAGCTGAGCTACGCCCCCGTGACGTGGAGATACTATAGGGGAATGTTTACGGGGATGCAAGGGGGGAATTTTGGATTGATTGTCCGCCTTACGGGTTTTTCCTGGGACGGGGCTGAATTGACTGATTTTGACTTCGGCAAAATCAGTCAATTCAGCCCACCGTCCCGATAAAACCCTCATGTAACAAATACGCTATTGCAGTTCCTTGGTGGACGGTAATCTTTGCGGTTGACCTGATGACGTTACTGATGCCTGTATCCGCCAAGAGTCCTAGCGGGGAATGGTTTAGTTCCCACTCTAGGCCGTGTTCGCTTACGACCGTTCCAGGGGCGAGGGCGATGATGGAGAACGTCTTGCCTTCGGCGCCTTCGATGGTCCACGATTCGCCTGCGTGAAGGATGCGAGCGACCACCTTGTTCTCGGCTATCCAGATTGGAGCGTCCTCGTAGCCTGCAAGCAGCCCCAGTACGGAAAGAGCCATATCCGGGCGGCCGCCAGTGGCGCAGGCCGCGACCACTTCGGCACCCGGCCAGCGGCGTCGGACGGAATCGAGGGCCAGTGCAAGATCGGTATAGTCCTTGTACGGGTCGTGGCGCTCAACTTCAAAGTCCTTAGCGGCATCGACCAACGCACGACCTGCATCACTCACCGTGTCGGCATCCCCCACATAAACATCGCAGCCCAGGCCGGCGCCCAGCAGCGCGTCGAGTCCGCGGTCCACGGTGACAACGTGGTCGCACTCCCCTGCTAGCTACGCAACAGATCCGCGCTCGCCATCACGGGCGAGCCGCAGACCACTAAAACCTTGCAAGCCACAGCCCTCGCCTATCCCTCAAACGAAAGCACGTGGGCCAACGCCTGCTTCATACCAGATTCCATCGTTATGGGTAGTAGCATTCATAATGCCGGTCCTATCGCTGGCAAGAATATCCTGATTACCCAGAAATTCATGGTAAGCATTAGCGTCAACATAGAAGG
>ENA-OQCS01001453-OQCS01001453.1-human-gut-metagenome-genome-assembly--contig:-NODE-1453-length-12158-cov-1.898678_pt1 | contig 12158 bp, 20 predicted proteins | sample MGYA00242757_ERZ504575 | MGnify/ENA primary metagenome ERZ504575 (study PRJEB26092, sample SAMD00036297) | human gut metagenome | host: Homo sapiens | study: EMG produced TPA metagenomics assembly of...
GATGGGGTCTACGCCTACCTGAATGATCTCTGTCTCGATACCGTTCTTCTCCAATGCACCCGCTACCTCTTCCAGTGCAGTATAGGTGCATCCCTTCGCATGTCCGCTTCCGTTCACCAGTAATACTTTCATATGTTATCCCTCTTTTTCATCATTTATAATATGTTCTGTTCTTGCATGATCTGTTTTCGCATGCTACTATATCCGTAAATTAAGCAGTTTTAAGAAAGGAGTCCTTATGCCGTCTAAAATCTCTCACTATTTACTGTCCATACTGTGTATCGGATGCCTTATTTTTCTGATCAGTCATTACGGCGTGCAGCTTTATCAGGTCTCCGGGAGATCCATGGAGCCCACCTGCCATTCCGGATCTTTTTTACTGGTACAAAAATTGGCATTCCCGAACAGATTTCCCGTTTTTGATATTATCACCATCCGCTCAGAAGCTCTTGACAACCGAATGATTCTAAAACGTGTGATCGGTCTTCCCGGTGAGACTGTTCAGATCATGGACGGAACTGTCTATATCAACGGTTCACCTCTCTACGAGCCCTATTTTTCAGATGCTCCGGCTCTAACCGATCCGGGAAATGCCTCTGTTCCCATAATTTTAGGTAGCGATGAATATTTCGTATTAGGAGACAATCGTCCGGAAGTATAGACAGTCGTTCCGATAAGATAGGACTCATTCTTGCGGATTCCATTACCGGAAAAGTAATTAATTTAACTTCTTTTTAAGAGCCGCTACCAGTTTTTCATTGTCCTTTTCATCTCTGATCGCGATCCGGATATAATTTCTGCCTTCAAATCCTTTTTTGGTGGACAAATCTTTAATCAAAATATTATCTTCATCCAGAAGATCTTCTGCCAGCTTTGTTGCAGATTCTCCATTTGTTAATTCACAGAGCAGATAATTGGCCTGAGAAGGGATCACTCGCAATCCCCGCACTTCTGCCAATGCATTTACGAAAGCTCTTCTTTCCTGTCGGAACTTATCCATAGCTGCTTTATAATCTTTGGCATATTTTTCGTAGATCTGAAGATAGAATTCTCCAAAGGAATTAATATTCCATATAGAGACATCCTTTTCAATTTTGCAATCATTTCTTTATTATCTCCTGCTAAAATTCCCAAACGGATGCCAGGTACTCCATAGCTCTTGGAGATACTCTTCATTACGAACAGATGAGGATATTTGTGTCAGAACTGCCTGTTCCAGAAGAGAACTGTCAGCTTCATCCGCAAAGTCCACAAAAGATTCATCCACAATGAGGCAGATTTCTCTTTCTTCTGCCACGCTGCCAACAACAGCACATCTTTTTTCGGTATATAATTGCCGGAAGGATTATCGGGATTGATCAACAGCAATGTTTTAATATCTTTATCTGCATAGTAGTTCATCAGATCCTCTGCTGAATAAGAATAGTCTTCATTCGATGGCAGAAAAGCAATGACATCCTCTGCATTTTTGCGATTCGGATATTCTTCAAATGTAGCTTTACCACACCTATTTTCCCCGGCAGCTGCTCCATAAGAGACTTGATCAGTTCGCTTGCCCCGTTTCCGACAACCATCTGATCCTTATGTAATCCGAAATCCTTTGCAGCGATCAGGCTGTTTACACTCATTCCGGAAGGATACTCCGTCAAAAGTGTCTCAAAATTGCTCTTCATTTCATCAACAAGCTTACGGCAGGGGAAGTACGGATTCACAAGATAACAGAAGTCCAACAATTTAGGATATCTCCAATATCCGCCATAGCGGCTCTGCATTCTCTTCAGCCGTTCTTCCTTCGTGGCAAACAAGGTCTCTGCGATGTCCAAATCCTGCACATCATCTATTTCATACCATTTTTCTCCATTCAGCTTAACAGCCTTGATCTGAGGATCATCCAGGAATGTAATGACCTTCAGCACCTGTTCGTAATATTCATTTGTTCCAAGTGCCTTACAATATGCTTCCAAAAACGGAACATAATGCTTCTGGGAGAATTCTTTACTGAACTTATATAAATTTACCGTTTTATAGTATTCATCTGTCTTGCTGAAATCAAATTCTCTCTTACTCAAAAAAGCTGTAATATTGTCATCTTCATCCAGCGTAACACAGGTTCCGTCCATCCAACTCTCAAACTTATCCACCAGTGTCAGAGACGGATACGGATGATCTACCAGTTTACGGATCACGGCTTCTTCATAGACAAGATCAGATTCCAACAACAGGGTGTCATCCTCTACAAGTTTTTCCTTTGCCAGATATAAGGAATAGATATTGTTGGTCTTATAATAGACATTCATTATCAATAAACTCTAAACGGTGTTTTGATATTTAAGCTTTCGACATAACTTTTCAGTTTCTGTCCTTCATAGCCGATGACAAACACAATGCGCTTAAGCCCAAGCTTTTCTAAATGTCCCAGTGTCTTTTCTATCATGTGACACCGTTTACTTCGACCATACATTTGGTGGCATTGCTTGTTAATTCTTTTAACCTTTTCCCATTCCCGCTGCTAAAATAATAGCCTGCATACTCATTCTTTCCTTCTTTTCATTTGCTTGTTTTATTTATCTGTCTCCCCTGGTATTCTTATCGATTAAATTCTCTTCCGGTAAGAACCATTGTGTCTCTGTTGAACGCATGTCCTGTCTGCAGGTATTCCGTTATATGATCTTCGTCCAGGAAAGAATACTTCAGGAAACGGCGTTCTCTCACATCTCCTTCTTTCCAGTCAAATGCAGCTTCACTCTGCTGTCCGTCCAACAGGCGCAAATATGCCTCCTGCAGATCTGCAAAGCTGACCGGTGCCTGTGATATCTGCATCGTGTCGTGGCTTTCACTGCGACCCTTTATCATTAACAGCGGGCACTGTCTCATCCAGGCTTCGTCTCCGGATTCTTCCAGGCTGCCGTTATATCCATGGTCTGCCATGATAATAAGTACTGTATTATCATAAGCTCCACTTTCGCGTAGCTTTTCCACATAATCTGCTGCCTCCAGCATTACAGCTTCCACGCTCATCTCAAAGGTTCCCTCATGTTCATCAATGATATTCATATTCTTATCATAGATGAAGGGAACATGCGCTCCATCCAGATGAAAAAATTTGAATTTAGGATTTGAATTCTCGGTTGTAATTCCTACGGTGTCCAGATGCCCCTTAAACTGATAATCCGATGTGGTGAAGCTATAATTTTCACCTGTATTTTCCACTCTGACCAATTCATCAAAAGCCGCGGGTTTGAAAATACACTTTTCTTCAATTCAAACGGTGCATACCTGAAGCCTATCAGTTTTAATAAAGGTTTGGCAAATTTCGTATAAGAGCTCATTTTAAAATCAACTCTGTACACATTGCTGAACATCTTGGCAATATCGTCATTCATGTACAACTCAGTATCGCAGAGTTCCATGTTGTAGCCCTTCTCCTGTAAAGCATTAAATAACGGTGATACCTCATACATATTGCGCATGTAATCATCGAACGGCTCATCGTTTTCATACCAGTCTCCGGATAAGATAAAGGGAATTGAGCGTTTTGTACAGGAATAAGCTCCAACAGTATTTTCAAAATAAGTAAAGTCCTGAAAGTCTTTGTTGTATTCCGGATGATCTTCCAGCAACTTTGAAAATGTTCTGGCATCTACTGTATCCAATAATAAGATCACAAAATTCTGATCGTCCGACATTACAAACTCTTTGTCCGCGCCGATCTGATAATGCGCTTTTTCCTGCAATACGCCACTGGTAAGTGTAACACTCACCGCTGTCACAAGCAGCATCAGAGTAAGGCATGTGCTAAGATACATGACTGCTTCGTAAACAATTCCTTTTTCAGAAATATGCACATAGCAGCCGTAATAACCGCCACGACTGTCCAAAGGATAATCCCTTCTGTTCTCAAAGCAGTATAGTTACCCCAATCGATCGTAGATCCATCTAGCGGCGGAAGATTTTTGACCATAAAGTTACCCTGGACATAGGTACAGATCAATGCAATAAATCCACCTGCCAGTCCTATCCGGTATGCGACAGGATGTATCAGCCATAACACAATATATGCCAGACTCATAACAGCCACGCAGACTGCAAATAACCCCAATGCCGCAGTAAACAATATTCCAAAGTCAAACCAAAATTCATCCGCATTGCTACAATACAAATCTATCGGTGCATATAAAAACACTAAAAAGCCAACAGCAACTGACAAAACAATGCCCGGCAGTAATTGTTTCTTATCCCGTTTTTCATTTCTGAATATTTCTCCTGCTTACTTGTCCTGCTTGTCCTCTGTCTGATCCAGCATGATATCGTCGGACTCTACTTCTTTATTTCTGTTCTCATCTATACCAAGGCTCTTGTCGATCTTCTTTTTTGCCTTTCTCCAGTAAATACCGGCTGCTGCGCCCACTGCGATCACTACTCCGGCTACTGCCTGAATCGCATAGTTCATAACCGAAGGATCGATATAAGCATCGGCTGTTCCGGAGAACAGTACTGCGAATGCTGCTGCAAAAAATGTTACCTGTACGATTTTGCTTAATTTCTTCATAATTTTACTTACCTCTTTCTTTTACTTTTTATTTATTTGTAATTTCTGTTTTACAGCTTATTGTTCTTTTGCTTTTTTGATCTGTTCCTGCACTGCCTGTACGATGTATTTCGCACCTACCTCGGCACTGTTGCCCAGGTTGTATACATACTCTTCTACAATTTTTTCAATTTTATCATGATAAGCATCTTTTTGCTCCAGCAGATTTCTGACCTTACTTTCGGTCTCCTCTGTCTTCGCAGGATCCAGGCGGTCTCCGATACATCACGCATCCAGATATTAATAGGTACAGTGTCGATCTTCTGATACTCCGGATTCATGACCTTCATGGGAGTATCCACGAATAATACCGGCTTGTTCGTCGTAAAGCATACTCATAAGCGATACCGGACCAGTCGGTCACCAGCAGGTCTGCCTCAAATACCGTGCTGTTGGATGAAAAATCGGTCTGGATCTCAATATCCGGATTATTCGCATAACGCTCTTTCAGGCGGTCCATCTTGTCCTGCTGTAAGCGTACCTGCTGGGGATGAGGACGCACTACCACTTCATAGCCCTTACCTGCCAGATCATCCAGCATACCTTCGAGACAGCTGTCCACAATGTTGCCTTCTGCCAGGAGGGCGCGATCAAAATATGCTTTTTCTCATGAGGTGTCTTGTCTGCCTTCTTGTATCTTCGATCATGCGTCTAACAGACATATCCCCAATCAATCAGCTTCTTGGGTGGCAGACCGTAGGCTTCCTCTGTTTTGCGGATCTCCTCGGTATGATGTTTACCGACACAATATACTGTATCGTAATGATCCATGGATCCGGTACGCATGGTCATATTCAGGCTGTCCATGCCATGTGGAATGTAGATATATTCAATATCTTTTCTCACATAGCTGCGCTTGATATGAAAATTCTCAATATCCGGCATGGTCATAACAACCACATCCGCATCCATCTTCATCATCAGAGTGATCAGCTTCTTCTCCCCGATATAATAGGCACGGATCTTATTCTCTTTTTCTGCCAGTGCGAAGATCTGATCCTCAGGGTCACTGGTAATATAATGAATAGTCAGATTCGTATGGACTAACAGCCATTCAATGATTCCCTGATAATATTTATAGAAGCCACTGCTCTCGGAATAAAATACCAGATGCTTATTCACCACCGAGAAGAAACGCTTGAAGTCCTTCTTCTCTCTCTTGGCATAAAGGATTTCTCGCAAAAGGCTTTTTCCTGCCACCGATAGACTGTAATTCATCCAGTTCCTGTTTGCTGGCCTCCAGTGCTTCGTAATCCACATAGTCTTTTGGATTAATGGCCCAGTTTAACAGATACTGCTGTAAGATTGCAAACAGATTGCTGGCGATCCAGTATAATGCCACACCTGCAGGAACAAACCAGCCCAGATATAGGGAAAGTCCTACGGAAAATGCCATCATACCGTATTTGTTCAGTTTGGACTGTTCTGCCTGAATGACATTGGCGCATTCTGCGCCACACATAACAACCATGCGGATACTCCCGCTGCGATGGGCACAATAATATCAATGCCACCCACTTCGGATGGTACCCAGCTCAAGTTAATACCGCAGAAATCCAAAGATATGCTCTCTACCTGCTGTAATACAGAAGCGATATCCACACCGGCAAGACTGCTCTGTAATGCTGCAAACTGCTCTGCGTAGTTGCCACTCTTGATCATTTCCACTACCGTAAGCTGAACGGAAGAGCTCTCCGGATGCACCCCTGCCAGGCTGATCGCCAGCCATTAAATGCCGTGATCACATCCTGAGACATATGCAGCAGATAATCCAGGGGATGATAGATAACCTCCACCAGTCCCATCAGCAGAATGATCTGAACCGCCAGGGGAATTAAAGATGCCAAAGGATTGTACTTCTCTCTCTTGAATATTTGGGACTGTTCGTCTGCGATCCGGTCCGCATCACCGAAATGTTTTGCTTTGATCCGGTTGATCTCGGGCTGCATTTTTACCATTTTAATGGAATTCTTCTGTACCCATACTGACACCGGTAAAAGAACGATCTTACTGATCAGAGTGAACAGAATAATAGCAAGGCCGTAATTATGTAGCAGATAATAGCAAAAGTACATAACGTATCCTAACGCATCTGAAAGTATTCGCATGAGATCTTTCTCCTTTTAGTCAATAGTACTAATTATAAACAGAATCCTGCTTTTTCAACCTTATGTTCAAAACAGGCAGAAAAACAGGCAGTATTGCTGCTCATAGAACAGAAATAACCGCCTGTCTGATATTTTATTCCTCTGTGGGCTTCTCATAATATGCGAAATCGTTCTTGCCGTTCTTTTTCACCTTATACATGGCATCATCCGCGCATACGATCAGCTGTTCCAGATTATCGGTGTCCTTGGGATAGCTTGCAATACCGATGCTGCCTCCGATCCGCCGTTTCGTTCCGCAGAGTGTCACATCTTTGGCAAATACCTGACGGCACTGGTACGCCGTCTTCTCCACCAGCATGCTCTGACTGCTGCGAAGGATCAGGATAAATTCATCTCCCGCGAACCGATAAGAGGTAAGTATCTGGGACTGCATGTCCTTCAGCCGGTTGGCTACCTGCTGCAGTGCCTCATCTCCCGCTGTGTGTCCGTAGGTATCGTTGATCTTCTTAAAATTATCGATATCCAGCATCATGACCGTGCAGGGGATCCGGGCTCCGATCAGCTGCTCCAGATCCTTCATGAACTTGCTGCGGTTCGGAAGTCCCGTCAGGAAGTCATGCTGGGATGCCGATTCCATGATCGCACGTGCCTGCTCCAGTTCCTGTAACAGCTTTCGTCTGCGGTAATTATCGAAGCACACCCAGCAGATAATAACATTAAGTGCAGCGATAAGGATAAGTGCCGGGATCAAAGCCTCACGGTTCCTGGCAAAAAAACCCTCCCGATGATTTACAAATTCGGTATCTTTCGGAAACTGTGATGCCTCCAGTCCGAACTTTCGCATAACATCTTCATCTACGCAATAAATGTTGGGGCTGTCCTTTACCACATTGATCTCTGCACTGTCGGTACCATTCGCGATATCCATGGCCATCTGTGCTGCGATCTCTCCGGACTTATACATGGATACTACATTACCACCCAGCAATCCGTCACCGATCCCGGCCTCCACCATACGATACACCGGCACCTTGGAATAAGTCACGAGCATACGGACCGCCTGCGACTGGTATACTGCTTGCCACTTCCATCATTTGACATTACAATGTAGATCAGTATGGTATTCTCATCCACCTTGCTGACTGCCTGCTGCAGCTTAGCGGTTGTTAGTTCGGAAGAATTGATCTCAGAGAATTCCAGTTCCGGATATTCTGCCTCGGCACTGTAAAAATTCTTACGCTCTGCCTCACCGGTCACAGAATCGTCCAATATGGCCACTACTTTGTCTGCAGAAGGGTTTACCTTTAATGCCATATCGATATTTTTTTCCACTGACAGCTTCTCCAGTATCCCGGTTACCAGAGGATTCTTCGCTGCTTCCAGGCATATTCCTCATCATTGACACCTTCAAAAACAATGGGGATGCCATCAAACAGTTCCTCCCTGAATGTCATTGCATAACGGAGTGCGGCATCATCTCCCACGATCACGACATCATAGGGATCTGAATGATCCAGATGGTACTTCAGCATTTCGTCAAACATTGCTGCTGACTCTTCCGTCCGGAAGCGCTTCGTATCCATGAATTCATAATCCACGGTGGTATTCTCGTCGACCCCCGCCTTGATTCCTTCGATCTGCGTCTGGACTGTGTCCCAGCCATAAGAATACGAGCTGATAAACAATACCCGCTTTCCCTGATTCAGATTCTGTGCTTCTGCCGTTACTGACACCGTCCCAATAGTCCCAATGCCTATGAGAACAGCCAGCGCAAACAGCCATGCTTTCCACTTTCTCATATTCCTTCCCCCTAATTCCAACAGGTATGCTACCGGGGTCAAAAGTCTGAACCCAATACCACGATATGAGGAATTACATTACTGGTACTATTGTACCACATTGTCTGTTGAAAGCAAAGAGCTTAATTTAATCTTGCGATAATACCTTCTTCTTTTTTCTGTTTCATTTTTCCGATAACGGTAGGGATTGCTCCGAGCGCCACAAACAGATACTGTAGAACCAGATTGCCTATGTAGCTTCCCATATCAATAATTTCTGCGGAAAGTGCCGCAGGGATCAGTCGATAACACTCGAACAGACTATAACCTGCTTCCGCACCGCCGCCCTGATTGAACAAAATAATCGCCCAGTCCACACGGTCTGCAAAATACGTCATAAGGATCATGATCACAGCGCTGATGACTACTGCCTTTTTGGTCAGTTTTCCGCCCAGCATCTCATATCCCTTCAGAACGCACACCGCCATGATCACACCGGATAATGCTGCTACATATCCCAACTGGCTTAAGATCAGAACACTGAGCATTCCCAACAGGGATCCTAACAGGGCACCTACAATACCGCCTACGATGTTTTCTTTCTTCTGCGCCGTCTGTTGTGCATTCATCGCGATGTCACTGCGCATCTTCATCTCGCAGTCCGGACATAAATGATAGTATTCACCGCCCATTCTGAACGCTCCGGTCTCTACATTCTGACCGCACAGATCACAGCAGGGGCTGTAACTGTTTGTACGCAGGAATGTCGTTGTAGCTGCAAGTGCTTCGTTCAATGTATCCTTACATTTTCCGCATTGGACTGTGCCTTCAGTGATACTCTGATATCCAGATTCTTCTGACCAAAACTCGCGATCTTCTTGCTGCTTTTCTGAAACCCTTTCACTGCCTGCTTGTCAAATGTCGACCCGTCAGCGCTTTTTGCCGCCGTATGCAGTACCATCATATACGGATATCTTGCATCGGGTGCATAGACGATAAAGTCAAACCCATCCCGTTCCCCATGAAACAAGTCATTGGTTTCATCATAACGCAATCCGGTTCCCATGGCAATCTGCTGATAATTTTCAATCTTCTTTTTCTGATTCATTTTTCTTCCCATCCTTTGTAATAGAAAATTAGTAATCGCTCTGAAAAGTTACGAAAACCACACTTTTCCATTTTACACTTTACCGTGTCAACATGCAACCCTATTAGGGGGTTTTTAGCCGATTAACCTATTTTCTATGAAAAAACTGTAGGCACATCTGTGTAACCTACAGTTTTTGAACTTCCTTATAAATAGAACAAGGTAATCGAAATCACGCAAATACGGATTTGCATTCCATCAGCATTTGATCTCAAGGTAACCTAACAGCTTGCTCATATCATACTCTTCCATTACGCCCAGATTGGAATCGTAGAACTTGCCATCGTAATGTACCAGATAGTGGCAGAAGCGTCCCATCTTCTCCATCATGATGCAGCACTTAGGCAGTACAGCGGGTCTGCCCTCGGTATATACGATGATATCGGTATGGTCAATGCCATAATAGTTCAGTGCAGAGATCACGCGGCCCATGGTAGCCTGCCACTCTCTGCAGTCCATAACGCTGATAACTTCTGCAATGGTAACACCTGCTAACATTGCAACACAAGCCTGACCGCACAGACCGTCTTCGGGCTGGATGATCACGTTCATGCTGTCGATCTTGCGGATCGGGTTCTCGAAGCTGTAAGGCTGTTCTGGTCCATACGGATCAGGGAGCCGTTAATATGTAACAGGATCTTGTGGGGCACACCCAGCTCTACCTTTACAGCAGCTTCATCGGTGATCACGATCTCGTAATTGCCCTTCTCCTTGGGATGAAGCTTCACACTCGATGATATTGTTATCCAGAACGATATCTCCCTTGATGCCTTCTCTCTGATGACATACTTCCCATACATTAAAAGGAATCTGAATGGTATATCCGGCATCCTTTTTTTCTACTTTAGATTCAAAAAAATATCTCATGATTCATTCCTCCGTTGCTTTTGCTGTTCCCGAATATTCTCTTAAAAGAAAAAAGATTTACGAAAGCGGTTACATTTTCTAATTTCCTTGATTCTAGCAAAAATTTCCGCCCTTGCAAAGAGCTTGTGGAAAAGTACTTAAAAAAAAAACATCCTGTCAAAAAAATATCAAAAAAGCGCCCGTTTTAAAACAGACGCTTTTTATAAATCCAGTGCATTTAAAGCCCTAAAATTGCAGATGCAACGCGGAAATATACTAACAGTGACATTGCATCCACGATGGTAGTGATAAACGGACTTGCCATTACCGCCGGATCAAAGCCGAGACGCTTTGCCAGGATCGGCAGAAGGCATCCAATGATCATTGCGATCACTACCGCTGCTACCAGAGTCAGACACACGGATGCTGCCACCAGCACCCCTACTTTATCCAATAACAGTAATTTTACAAAGTTCGCTGCGGAAAGTGTGATACCGCAGATCAGTGCCACGCGGATCTCCTTGAATACGACCTTCGGCACATCCCGGTATTCGATCTCATTCAGGGACAATCCACGGGATGACTGTAACGCTCGCCTGGCTTCCGGCATTACCGCCGGTATCCATCAGCATGGGGGATATATGCCACCAGTACCGCACACACACTCAGAGCATCTTCAAAAGAAGAAATGATGGCTCCGGTAAAGGTAGCTGACACCATCAGAAGAAGCAGCCAGGGAATACGCTTTTTGAAGGTCTCAAATACCCCGGTCTTCATATAAGGCTTATCGCTGGGCACGATAGCCGCCATTTTTTCCATATCCTCCGTGGTCTCTTCTTCGATGATATCCACGATATCGTCCACGGTGATAATACCTACCAGCCGGTTCTCATTGTCCACTACCGGCATGGCTGTAAAGTCGTATTTTTTGAACTGTCTGGCAACTTCCTCCTGGTCCATCAGCGTATTGATGGAGATGACATTTTCATGCATGATGTCACCGATGATCTCGTCGCCGTCCATGAGCAGCAGATACCGCAGAGCACCGTTCCCACCAGTCTCCTCTGGGCATCTAAGACATAACAGATATTGATGGTCTCACTGTCGAGCCCCACCTTACGGATCCGCTCAATGGCCTGATTCACCGTCAGATTCTCCTTCAGGTCAACATATTCGACCGTCATGATACTTCCGGCGGAATCTTCCGGATAGCGCAGCAGATGATTGATATCTCTGCGCACATCGGGGCTTGCGTTGGTCAGAAGCTTTTTGACAATGTTGGCAGGCATCTCCTCCAGCAGATCGGCCGCATCGTCCGCCATCAGGTTGTTGATGATGTTCGTTGCTTCCTTATCCGACAGGGACGTGATGATCTTCTGCTGATTGTCCATATCTAAATAGGAAAAAACGTCTGCCGCCAGGTCCTTGGGAAGGATACGGAAGACCTTTAACATCTCTTCCTCTTCCAATTCTTCCAAAAGTCCCGCAATATCGGCATCGTTGAGTTCAGCCAGATACTGGCGCAGCTTGGTGTACTGCTTGGTGTTAAGAAGCTCTAATACCTCTTCCAGTTCTTTGATCTGTTCCATGATGATCCTCCTTATGATGTTTTCTATGGGTGTAACTTACATGGCAACTTCGCCCCGGAAGTGGGTTGTCAGAGCTCTTCTGTGTACACTTCATAAAAACCA
>ENA-OQCS01001454-OQCS01001454.1-human-gut-metagenome-genome-assembly--contig:-NODE-1454-length-12157-cov-1.712801_pt1 | contig 12157 bp, 14 predicted proteins | sample MGYA00242757_ERZ504575 | MGnify/ENA primary metagenome ERZ504575 (study PRJEB26092, sample SAMD00036297) | human gut metagenome | host: Homo sapiens | study: EMG produced TPA metagenomics assembly of...
GGGAACCTATCCGGTCTGGCGTGAAACCGTAGGAGACATTGCCGAACGCAAACATTTTTGGAATGTGTGGGCATACGGTACGACGAACGGCATCGGCTATCATGAATATCTCCAGATGTGTGAAGATTTGGATGCTGAACCGGTCTATGTCATTAATAGCGGTGTGACCAATCAAAGTCGTCGTCCGCGTATGAAGACATAACGGCAATGGGGAAACTAGTACAAGATGCCTTGGATGCCATCGCTTATGCTAATGAACCGGCCGATTCCATTCTGGGAACTTTGCGAGCTAGTCACGGACATCCGGAACCTTTTGATTTGAAGTATGTGGAGATCGGCAGTGAAAATTACGGACTAGAATATACGAAGCGTTTCGAGTTGTTTAAAAAAGCGATCCAAGAGGCTTATCCGGAGGTTATGGTGATAAGCAGTTCCGACATAAGAGGAAAGAACAGAAATGAATGGTCAGATACTCATTTTTATTCGAGCGAATCATTTTTGATCTCTAATCACAACCGTTTTGTTGCCGGACAGTATACGCGCCGGATGCTCCTGTCTTTATCGGAGAGTTCGGCTTGTCCGGTGGGGCAGCTCCCGGAAGTTTGCGGGCGGCTATTGGGGAGGCTTGCTTTCTTGCAGGGGTAGAAAACGGACAGGAGGTTGTGAGGTGTTTGGCTTATGCCCCTGTTTTGGGAAATACAAAATACAAAATAGAACGTTATCCGGTCATCTTTTTTGACGGTGAACAGATTGCTCTTTCTCCTTCTTACTATCTGTTGCAAATGTTTAGCAGCAATAGGGGAGACGAAGTGCTGAAGACCGAAGTCCGCACCTATCAGAAACCCCAGGTGACCTCGGACGCGCCGGTATCGAAATGTTCGATAACAGCTATGAATCAAGGAGGTGAAAATAGACAATTCGCCGGTTACGGAAGGGGCTGTCATGACCGGAGCTGGACGGTCGGACAGGGTACGTTGACGCCGGTTGCAAACAGGTGGAACTATATCCTTTTAGGCGATCCGTCTGCCTATGACTATACGTTCTCGGCGGATATCAGGCGGACGAAGGGGAGCGGGCAAGTCCAATTCCGTGTGCGTGACAACGGGCTGTCTGGAGAACGAAATGACTATATCGGGTTGACGATTGGTTCTGGTGTTGTAGAGTTCTATCGCCAGGCGGGAGGTGTGAGGGATACGTTACGTACACCTGTTCTTTATCCGTTCCAAAGTAATCGTTGGTATAACGTGAAGATCGCTTGCAAAGGCGAACAAATCGGTTGTTTTGTGAATGACACGCTGGTTCATGAGACGATACTTCCCGGCATACCTTCATTGGTTTCTACTGCGGCGTTGGATAAGGAGGCTCATACGATTATACTGAAGGTGATCAATACGACTCAGCACGAAGAGAAGACGGAGTTGAACCTGCAAGGCGTCAGTGTCAAAAATACGGCGGAAATTATTCAGCTCACAGGAGATCCCGAAGCGCGTAACACTTACGACCACCCCGGCGTGGTCGTACCGGAGACAAAAGAAATATCCTTCTCGTTGAGCGGTTCCAAAGTGTACAATTTCCCTCCCAACTCGATTACGATAATGAAATTGAAGATCGACTGACAGGGCGACTGGCATCGGATTCAAAACCGATGCCGGTCGCGCGTCCAACCGATGCCGATCCATTGACTGCCGGATGCTGCCGGATGAAATAAAAAGGCTACCTCAGTAATGAAGCAGCCTTTTTCCGTTTAGTATCGCATTGATTAATGGACTAACATTTCAGGAGTGATCTTGACAAACTTGTCGGAGTCGGCTTTGCGAAGTTTCACGCTGCCATCGTTCCAGTTTGAGGCCAGCCGCCAATGATATGTCCTAAGAATACCACCTTGATTTCATGCAAGCCTTTCGACAATGCAGCCGAACTGTCGTGGCGGGAGAAGCGTTTCACTTCACCTGCATTGTTCACTAACAATTTGCCGTCGATCCATACTTCTTCGTTGTCGGAAGAAATGTAGTAAACGCCATCTTCAGGGATGTTGACGTAACCAGTTGCTATGGCAGCATATTGTTTGACACCGCGCATAGATTCGCTTGACTTGACAACACTGGTGATTTCACGCAAATCCTTGATAACCGATTTCTTCCATTCTTTTACGTCTCCCAGTTTGGAAGAATTCAAAAACATGCCGTCGGTCACTTGCATTTCCAATCCTGGAGTAGTTTTGGCAACCTCTTTAGCGGGGGCCAAAGCTTGCTTTTCAACCGTGATCGTACGAGTCTTACTCATCTTGCCGGAAGGCAATACGGAACGGATCTTCAGAACGCCGGATTCCGTGAATTCGATCGGAGCGGAATAGGCGGTTGATTCCGGAGTCGGTTCGGTTCCGTCGATCGTATAAACCACCTTGACCGGACGGGTAGTCTTGAATTCCAGAGAAGCCTTGTCGGTGAAAGCGACAAAATCGCATGAGCGTTCGGTTGCTCCGGTTGCGGGATATGGTAGTTGATGTTCAGTTCATCCAGACGGACCAAAGCATTATCCAAGCGACGTTCGAAGTCTTTATATCTTGCGTGCCAATGGAGTCCAGCCGATTTCAGCCAATGCCAGCACACGCGGATAGGCACGGTATTCCAATAGGTCAGTGTTGTACATATATTCGGACCACAGATTTGTTTGTACCCCCTTGATCAAATTAGCTTTTCCGGTAGCGACCAAAGTATCGGGTATCGGATTGTATGCATACACTCTTGATAACGGATCGTAACCGCCGATAGAAACCGGTTCGATCTTCGGATCACCTTGGAATTGGTCAATGTACATGCACCGCTTCCTGGAGTCATGATCGCTTCATGTCCCATGTTTGCAGCAGCGATACCGCCTTCTTCACCACGCCAAGACATGACGGTTGCGGAAGGAGCGAGGCGCCTTCGAGGATTTCATCCCATCCGATGATCTTTTTACCATGCTTTTCGGACAGGTATTTCTCCATGCGCTGAACGAAATAGCTCTGCAGCTTTTCTTCGGCAGAATGGTTCTTGTCGGCTTTCAGACCTTCCTCTCGGATGCGCTTCTGGCAGAGCGGGCATTCTTTCCAGCTTGATTTCGGGCATTCGTCACCACCGATATGGATATATTCGCCGGGGAAAAGAGGTGCGACTTCGTCGAAAACATCCTGCAGGAGCTCGAACGGTTTTTCCTTTCCGGCACACAATACGATGTCTTCTACCCCCCAGATGATACGCGGGGTGGTCGGTTCGCCCTTGCAAGACAATTCGGGATATGCGGAGATTGCAGCCAACTCGTGTCCCGGAAGTTCGATTTCAGGAACGATCGTGATAAAACGGTCTGCTGCATATTTTACCACTTCCTTGATTTGGTCTTGCGTATAAAAACCGCTATATTCCGTTCCTTCGCCATCTATGCGTTTGGAACCGACTTCTGTCAGTTTCGGGTATTTCTTGATTTCGATACGCCAGCCTGGTCGTCCGTCAGATGCCAATGCATGCGGTTGATCTTGAACAAAGCTAATACGTCGAGATGTTTCTTTACGTTCTCTACCGGGATGAAATGACGGCAAGGATCCAGCATGATGCCGCGATATTCGAAACGCGGTTCGTCTTTCACTGTCACGCAGGATGCAGTCCAGGCGATACCGTTTACGACTGCCGGGCTCTGGATCTCGGCTGGAAGCAACTGCATGAACGTTTGCATGCCGTAGAACAAGCCTTGCGGGGTCTTAGCCTTAACCGTCACGCCTTGCGGAGTGACATCCAGCGTGTGGCCTTCGTCGTTTACATCCAGTGCCTCGTCGATCGCCAGTGCAATGCCGTTTGAGGCGGCCTTGTCACTGACCGTTATCTGGTAACCGGTGGCAAGATTCATCTGGGCGGCAAAATATTCGGCAACAGTTTTAGCTTCCGGAGTGGAGGCGGAGAAGGCTGTGTTTTTGCTTAGTTTAAAACTACCCTCGTTCTGGACGAGGCTTACCGCGTCGGGATTACATTGATGCCCTGGTTGTAAGGCATCTGTTTAGTTGGCCCTTCGCTGCACGACGCAAGGATACAAAATGCTGCGGCCGGCACAAAGTGATAAAAAAGTTTTCATTTTGGAATTTATGTAATTTGATTGATTTAGAAAGAAGGAAGAAATTTATGATTTTTGATTTACGATTTATTTCCGTGCCGCATAAATCAAAAATCAAAAATCATAAATCTATAGTGTTACCAAGCGAAGATAGGATATTCCTTCATGATGCCGTTCACTTTTTCGCGAACAGCCGTGATAGTCTTGTCGCATTCGGGTGCTGCCAGTACAGTGTCGATCAGTTCGACGATCTCGGCCATCAGCGGTTCTTTAGCGCCGCGGGTCGTGATAGCCGGAGTTCCGACACGGATGCCGGAAGTCTGGAATGCCGAACGGCTGTCGAACGGAACCATATTCTTGTTTACGGTGATATCGGCGGCTACCAATGCCTTTTCTGCCACCTTGCCGGTCAGTTCGGGGAACTTCTTGCGCAGGTCGATCAACATGCTGTGGTTGTCCGTACCGTCGGAGATGATCTTGTAACCTTTGTCCATGAATGCTTTTGCCATAGCAGCCGCATTGGCTTTTACCTGAGCCTGGTAGTCTTGTATTCCGGTTCCAGCGCTTCGCCAAAGGCCACGGCTTTGGCGGCGATCACGTGTTCCAGCGGACCGCCCTGTATGCCTGGGAATACGGCGGAATCCAGCAGTTGGGACATCTTCTTGATCTCTCCCTTCGGTGTCTTCTTGCCCCAGGGATTCTCGAAATCCTTACCTAACAGGATGATGCCGCCACGCGGACCGCGCAAGGTCTTGTGGGTTGTGGAAGTTACAATATGGGCATATTCCAGCGGGTTATTCAGTAGTCCGGCTGCGATCAGTCCGGCAGGGTGAGCCATATCGATCATCAGAAGGGCACCGACCTTGTCGGCTATTTCACGCATCCGTTTGTAGTCCCACTCACGGGAATAAGCGGAACCGCCACCTACGATCAATTTCGGTTTTTCTCGTAAAGCGACTTCTTCCATCTGGTCGTAGTCTACACGACCGGTGTCTTCTTTTACATTATATTCTGTAGCGTGGTATAAAATACCAGAACTGTTTACAGGAGAACCGTGAGAAAGGTGGCCACCGTGTGCCAGGTTTAGGCCTAAGAATGTATCGCCGGGATTCAGGACTGCCAGAAATACGGCTGCGTTAGCCTGTGCTCCTGAATGCGGTTGTACGTTGGCCCACTCTGCATTGAAAATCTGTTTCAACCGTTCGATGGCGATAGTTTCGCTCTGGTCTACTACTTCGCAACCTCCATAATAGCGCTTACCGGGATATCCTTCTGCGTATTTGTTGGTCAGACAGCTACCCATGGCTTGCATCACCTGGTCGCTGACAAAGTTTTCGGAAGCAATCAGTTCAATACCTTTCAGTTGGCGCTGATGTTCCTTCTCAATGATGTCGAAAATGATATTGTCTCTTTTCATTACATGTAAAAATTGGTTATTGCAATGAGTCCCCTTCTTCTTTTGGGGGGATCGTTGGCAAATTTACGATAAAAAATCTATAGCAGGGATAAATAATATCGAAATATCCTTATAACTTCACCACATTTCCTTCTTTACTGCTTTTCCAGGCTGCCTCGATCAGGCGGATGACAAGCAATACGTCGGCGGCATCCGTCAAGAGCGGTTCTCCGTGGCGGAGATGACGGTAGATGTTGTCGTAAAATCCTGCATAATTTCCGGCAAGACTGGGATATTTGTAATGGACGACGTTGCCGTCTTTCTCTGTGTGAAGAAGTCCCCAGGTACTTTCGTCTTCAACTCCCCAGTAGGGAGTACCGGGCATTTGTCCGTCATTCAGATCCGCTTCCTGACGGTCCAGGCCGTATTTGACGAATGAGCCTTCCGTACCGTGTAAGATGAAACGGGGTTCTGGTTCGCACATCAGATAGCTGGATTTCAGGGTGACTTTGACACGTGGCGCCTTAGACGGACGAAGTAGATGGATCACGAAATAATCATCTACCATGCCGCCTGTACGAATGGTGTCGATATCGGCGAAACCGCATCTGGCACACCTAACAATTGAACAGCTTGGTCGATTTATATGAGCCCCTAGGTTATAGGTCAAGCCGCCGCCCAACTCTCCGGTTTCCTTCCATGTTCCCGGTTTTATAAAGTTGCGATAGCGAGGGAAAGTTGACTCGAACTCAACAAGACGTCCCAACAGCCCTTTATTCAGTATTTCCCGAACTGTAAGGAAATCCGAATCCCAACGCCTGTTCTGATATACGCTTATAGCCAGGCCTTTGGACCGAGCGAGGTCGACTAATTCCTGTCCTTGCTCTGCTGTTGCCGTGAAAGGTTTTTCGACAATCACATTTTTTCCTGCCTCCAGTGCTTTCCGTGTATACTCGTAATGCGTACTGTCTGGCGTATTGATAACGACCAGTTCCAGCTCATCCAAAGCAACGAGCTCTTCAAAACTGCGCACAATACGGGCTGAAGGATAACGCTCTTTCGACAGATTCTTATTGCGCTCCGTGATTGCTGTCAGGCAGAAAGCTGGGTTTGTACTGATAAATGGGGCGTGGAATATTTGTCCAGACATGCCGAAGGCTGCCAATCCTGTTTTTATCTTTTCCATTTTTATGAAAGTTTATTTTTGCGAAGATATGAATTTATCGATTACGATGGCTTACGATTTTTACAGAAAACAAATAGCGAGTTATGTTTCTAATGCCTTCGGGACATAACACGCAACCTTGGAAATTTCGCATTGCTGATAATGCTATTATGATTGAAGATATTTTATTCTACCAAATAGAGAAACGGCAGACAAATCGTAGCTACAGAATACGTTTAAAGAATGTATTGACGTAAGGTGAACTCTCACGTTTTTATTGAAAGCTGCCGAGATTGGGATTTCTTATGCATTTCTGAATCAGCCATGTGAGATTACGACGTTAGCTTCTGCCTTACAAGATAGGTTGCCGATCAATAGGGAATTCCCAGTCTTGATACTCAGAATAGGTTATGCAAAGCCAGTTCCTTATTCTTCCCGTAAGAAAATTGAGACATTGCTAATTTGATATTTCTACTCAGAGTGACAGCAGAATAATTGAAGTGAAAAAATATCAGCAGTTTGTGAACAATGTAAAAAACAAGACTGTTTATTTGAGGTATATGAAGAATATAAATTCAAATAATCTAAAAAACATGAAAAGTATGATGTCGTACACGGACGCTGAAAACGGGAAGGTTGCCTTAATGCAGGAAATATTGGGGGTGAAAGACATACAAGATATCGACTTGCTCTATGAATTGCATCAGGAGTTTATGGATGCGCAAAAGAATGCAGGAACAGGAAATAGTGAAGGGCAGAGTGAACTTTTATGATTTTTCAAAAACAAAAAGAGAATGTTAATTAATAACATTCTCTTTTTTGTGACCGCGACAGGATTCAAACCTGTAACCGCTGATCCGTAGTCAGCTACTCTATTCAGTTGAGCTACGCGGCCATTATTTCGTGATTGCGAGTGCAAAGGTAGCACTTTCTTTTATATTCGCAAGCCTTTTCGGTATCTTTTTTTTAACTAATCAAGCATCTTTGGGTTAAATATCAGATAACCAATATTCAAGCCAAAAATTAAAATTTTTAGCTGGATAGCTGTATCCGTTTGCATACAGGCTGATGCTAGCGAAAGGCAGTTGTAAAACAAGGCTGCTTCTCCCATATATTTAAAAGAATGAAGGAATTTCCCGTAATAGGGATTGCCGTGTATGTGTTATTGTTCCATACTTCTTCTTTTTATTTCGTATAACGGTGCGAAACCGTACATGTCGAGGCGAAAGTGCAGCAGCTTGCTGAATTTCAAGATCGGTGACAAACCGAATGCCACGTATTGGTTGGCGCGGAACGCCTCGTTGAAGACAATCTGGCTATGTGGCGTCGGTGTGAAGGCTGGTGCTTGCAAAACGGAAGCCGTATAGTTGTTCATCAGATTCTTGCTGGAGAGCACTAGTTCACTCATAAAACCGAGGTTGAAATATGGACTGATCGTCTTGTACTGTTCCCATTCACCTTTCATTTGCAGCCAGCTATGGACTTTCCGGTCGAATGAGCCCATATCCGTAATGGGAGACGGCATATACTTTTCTGTACCCGTTACATATTGTGCCACTAAGAATTGTTTTCGCCCGGAGATCGGATATTGTTTATAATCCAGCGAGTTACGCTCGATGCTGAGCGAACCGGCAAACAGATCATACCAGCTATGATCGGTGGTCGCGTTCGGGAATGTCATGTTGGAAGTCTGAAAATAGTAATCATTCAGCGGCCATAAGCAAAACCGATCTCAGCTTTGGCACGGTTCAGGAATGGGAATCCTAACTTGACCTCGTGTACAATTCTTTCTGGTGGATGAAAGCCGGTAGTACGTCTTCGTAGAACAAAGATTGGCTTTCGGAGTATTTTTGTCTGAGAATACGCCTTGCCAATTCAGGTAGGTCGGTATTCTCGTCTGCAAATAGATACGGCCGTTCAACATCACACCGCTGAACGAGTTGCCGACCTGGAAGTTGGCGTTTACATCGGCGGCATATCGTCTCAAATACTGGTATCCCAGTCCGAGAAACAGTTGGTTGGCTGGTAGGAGGAGATGTTGCCTCCGAATCCAACCGTGATCTCTTCCTTCATTTTGACATCAAGATACAGGTCGAACTTCTTTTCCTTCCGATTATAAACGGCATGGGGCAATATCTCTTTAATCTTGGAATAGGTTAGCATTTTGAAATAAGCACGCTTGAACTCTTCCATCGAGACTCATGATTGATATCACGATGGAGTTGGGATTCAATATATTTCTTTTGCGATTCATTTACGCCTGTCACATATATATTCTGGAAAATCAGCGGAGGAAGGCCTTGCTTATAGGCCGCACGGCGTTTGTTGACTTCGCTTAGTTCCACACGCCGGGGGACACGCGCCTTGATGGAGTCGATCATCGCCATCGTCCGTTTATAGCCAATATTCATCAAATCCCGTGCTTTTTGAAAATCGAGCAGGGAGACGGTAGGGAAGCTAAATTTTATCATCATACCTTCGTCTTCGGGTACGTCGTATTCCGTTTTCTGCATGATCATTGTTTCAAGCTGGTTATAAGGATTGGACGAAGGTTTGTTGTTACCGCCTGCCACAGTCGAACCGAAGATGAAGTCCGGATGGAAAGCCTCCTTCATCGGGCCTACCGGGAAATTGTCGTAGATACCGCCGTCGAAAATGGGGACGCTATCTTTCCAGATCGGCTGGAAAAAGAAGGGGAATGTCATTGATGCACGGACAGCGTCTCCGAGATCTCCATTTTTGAAGATAATAGCTTTTTTGCTGTAGATATCCGAGGCCACGCAACGGAATGGGACAAAGAGATTGTCGAAATTCCAGCCGGCTTTTGCTGTCGCTTGTGAAAACAGGGCCATAAACGCCTGATTCATCTGGATCGGATTGATCAGACTTTGTGGAAGGAAACTGGCTTTCACTTGTAACGAATCGGTCATGTCTATGGAAAAGTGCCCGAATTCCGGTGTCGGTCGGGGCGTTTGAAATAATATTTGTATTCGTTTTCCACCGTTCCGGTTTGCCAGTAGCTGAACTCCTCGGAGAGCATCAGTTCAACCATTTCTTCGGGTGTATATCCCATTGCATAGAGACTACCGACGATCGCGCCGGCAGATGTTCCCGTTATGTAATCAATAGGTATTCCGTTTTCTTCCAGAGCTTTGATTACTCCAATATGGGCGGCACCTTTCGCACCGCCACCGCTCAGAACCAAGCCTACTTTCTGGGCATATCCTATTTGTAAGGCCGCAAACAACAGGGCTGTCAGTACAGCTATTTTTTCATACTTGTATCTTCTCTGCTTAATGAATTCAAATGTAGTCGTTATTTCTCAGAATACAAGAGTTTGAGATATATAAAATACAACATAAAATTAGTCCGTTTTGTTAATCTTGCGAAGAAACTTGGTGTCGGCCGTTGGTCAAAATAAGAAAGGGTGTCAAACTTTCCATTCCCATATCAAGTGCGGGAATGGGGACTTTGACACCCTTTTGCTATTTTTTCCGGCTTCGGTTTAACCGATCATCTGAACGCTGCGTTTGATGAATTGGCTCAATGCTTCACCTTTCAACATACCGTTTGCCAACAGGGCAAGGTCGATTAACTGGCTGACCAGTTTATTTCCACCAGCATATTCAGACAGGATGCTGTTGCGCTGTTCTACCAGTTCGTCAATCTTTTTGTTCGTATTTCGTCATATCTTCCTTCTCTTCAGAAGTGATTTCTTCTTCTTTCTTCTTGCTCTGGGCTTCGCGCAAGTCGGACTGGCGGGCTTTCCAGCCTTTCAGGTCAGAAGGATCGGATTCAGCTTTTCGGCACAAGCCGCTTCTTCTTCGCTCAGGATTTTCTTAACCAGTTCGTGGTCTGTGTTCAGCACCAGATTGTAGTTATCCGGCAGTTCTCCATAAAACGACATACCTGGTTGCATGGCAGACATTTCGCGCATACGGCGCATATATTCGCTTTGTGTCAGCATGACCGGGTTTGAGTTTTCTCCCAACGCCTCGAATGTGACAATGAAATCTGTCTTCTCGATCTTCGGTAACTGGCTTTTGAACATCTCCTGCAGAGCATTTTTTTCGTCCTCATTCAGTGTTACCTTGTTGACATTGTCCTTGCGGATCAGATTGTCGATCGTGTCGCTATCCACACGGACGAAGCGTGTTTTTTCGAACTTCTGTTCCATCTGGCTTATAGCATGGACATCCAGCTGACCATCCATGATCAGCACGCTGTAGGCTTTGTCTTTTGCAGCCTGGATATAGCTGTACTGGTCATTGGCATTTGTTGTGTACAAGTAGATCAGGTTGCCTTCCTTGTCTGTCTGGTTGGCTTCCGTCAGGGCTTTGTACTCTTCGAATGTGTAATATTTGCCGTCTACATCCTTCAATAGGGCGAACTTGGCTGCCCGATCGTAAAATTTTTCTTCGCTCAACATTCCGTACTGGATGAAAAGTTTCAGGCTGTCCCACTTTTCTTCAAATTGAGGACGGTCGTTCTTGAACATTTCTTCCAGGCGATCTGCCACCTTTTTCATAATGTGGTTGGTGATCTTTTTCACGTTCTGGTCGCTCTGTAGGTAAGAACGGGACACGTTCAGCGGTATATCCGGAGAATCGAGCACACCGTGCAGCAATGTCAGGAATTCAGGAACGATACCTTCAACCGAATCGGTGACGAACACTTGGTTGCAGTATAATTGGATCTTGTTGCGATGCAGATCGATGTTGCTCTTGATACGCGGGAAATACAGGATACCGGTCAGATGGAACGGGTAATCCACGTTCAGATGAATCCAGAACAGAGGTTCGTCGGACATCGGATACAGATCCTGATAGAATTTCTTATAATCTTCATCTGTCATATCAGTCGGCTTACGAACCCATGCCGGTTGGATATCGTTGATGATATTGTCTTCGTCGGTATCGACATATTTGCCGTCTTTCCATTCCTGCTTCTTTCCGAATGCGATGGGAACTGGCAGGTAACGGCAGTACTTAGTCAACAGGCTGTTGATCTTGTCTTTGTTCAGGAAATCTTGTTCTCGTCGTCAATATACAGGATGATGTCTGTTCCGCGATCTTCTTTTCCGTCTCTTTCCAATGTGTATTCGGGTGTGCCGTCGCAGCTCCATTTCATAGGAACGGCTCCTTCTTTATACGATTTGGTGACGATCTCCACTTTCTTGGAAACCATGAAAGAAGAATAGAAACCAAGTCCGAAGTGGCCGATGATGGCGGCTGCGTCGTTCTTGTATTTTTCAACGAACTCTTCTGCGCCGGAGAAGGCGATCTGATTGATATATTTGTCGATCTCTTCGGCAGTCATACCGATACCGCGGTCGGAGATTTTGATCGTATTGCTATCGAAGCTGACATGTACGGTCAAATCTCCCAGTTCTCCTTTGAACTCGCCGACAGAAGCCAGTGTTTTCAACTTCTGTGTTGCATCAACTGCGTTAGATACCAATTCACGAAGAAAAATTTCGTGATCACTATATAAAAACTTTTTGATGATAGGGAAGA
>ENA-OQCS01001455-OQCS01001455.1-human-gut-metagenome-genome-assembly--contig:-NODE-1455-length-12155-cov-1.566345_pt1 | contig 12155 bp, 20 predicted proteins | sample MGYA00242757_ERZ504575 | MGnify/ENA primary metagenome ERZ504575 (study PRJEB26092, sample SAMD00036297) | human gut metagenome | host: Homo sapiens | study: EMG produced TPA metagenomics assembly of...
CCCGGATCCGCTTCGTCCCATCACTGCCACAAATTCACCGCTTTTCACTTCAAAAGAAAACTCCTTTAATGCTGTGATTTTCTTTTCACCAAGGGTATAGCTTTTGCTTACCTTGTCCAGTCTGATTACGGTTTTCATCTTCTGCCACCTCCTTCATTTGTTAGTCTTACTATATCAGATCAGTCTTTCGATTCACTTACCCCAATCTTACGAAATCGTAAGATTTATTTCTTCCTGTGCATGATCTTTTGCGATCATCTTCGGCAGTATAAACTGGAAGGTTGTCGCCTCCTCCAAGCCGCTTCGATCCACAACCTTCAGTGTTCCCTGATGGAGCGTGACAATTTCCCTTGCCAAATGCAGACCAATTCCGATTCCACTTCCCTGTTCCATCTGGTAGAAACGGTCAAAAATCAGCTCTCTTTTCTCTTCTTTAATCCGTTTTCCCCGATTGGTGATATACAGCTTATAATAGTCCGTATCTTCTTTCAGCAGAATCTGAATCAGGCTTCCTGTATCTGCATATTCTACGGCATTTTTCAGTACATTTTCCATTGCCTCTTTCAGCCAGAATCCGTCGCAGGAAAGCAGGCATTCTTTTGGAACATCCATTTCAAATCCAACTCCTTTTTCTTCCGCTAAAGGCTGTGTTCTGTCTATACATTCTTCGATCAGTCCGGTCAGATTTTCTTTTTTCCGCTTCATCCAGATTTTCCCGGAATCAATCTGCGCAAGCCTAAGAAGCACGATCGTCATATCGGACATCCATTGCACCTTTTTCACACAGTCTTCCAGCTTCTGATACCGTTTTTCATCCTCTTCTGTCACAAGAAGCACCTCCAGATTCAGAAGTGTTCCCCGCGATCGGTGTTTTTAGCTGATGGGAAATATTTTCCATGTAAGTTCCCATTTTCTGCCGGTCACGATGCAGAAATTCTTTTTCTTCCGCCAGCTTTGCTTCCAGTTCCCTGTCTTTTTCTGCAAATTGATTATCCAGTGCTTTTTTTCGTCTTTTCTCCATGTGCAGTTCTGTCAGCAGACCAACAATGCAGATGATGCCGATCGCAGCCACAAACACACCTATTCCGTAACTTCGGATTCTCTTTTCCAGCCAGATTTTTCCTGTCTCTTCATACCCTGCCTCTTTCAATGCCTCGCAGCCCTTCTGATATGCTTCTTCATCCGGTTCTGTAAAGGCAGAAACCGTTCTGTCTTTTTCTGTCTGTCCGATCCAGGAAACAACCTGTCTTTCATAATTTTCTGCAAGAATATTCTGGTATCCATAAAAAGCCAGCAATATCAAAAGAAAAATCAGAATCCATTTTCCCGGTATTCTCCATTTCTCCGTCTTTCTCTCAGATCTCATCATACACATCCTCAGCTTTCAGCGTCCATGCATAACCGACTCCACGCTTTGTCTCAATCGGATCCTGCTCATTTTCTGCAGTCAGCTTCTTTCTCAGCCGGTTCATATGTACAGACAAGGTATTGTCATCGATATAATTTTCATTGAAATCCCAGATCGTGTCCAACAGGAACTCCCTCGCAACAAGATTCGGTGCGTTTGCAAGAAGGCTGCACAGAATCTGATATTCGGTCCTTGTAAGATCGATTCGGACACCATCCTTCTGCAAAATCTGCTTCTGCAAATCCAGTTCATATTCTCCGCTTTTGATTCCTTTTTTCACTTTCTTGCCGTTTTGCATACCGGTACGTCGCAGCAAAGCCTTGATTCTCGCAATAAATTCAAATGTGCGGAAAGGCTTGATCACATAGTCATTTGCTCCCGCTTCAAATCCTTCTACGATAAATTCTTCACTGTCATAGGCTGATAAGAAAAGAATGGGATTGTCTGTATATCTGCGGATCTCCCTGCAGAGCATGATTCCGTTCCCGTCTGGCAGCTTCATATCCAGTACATACAGCATATATTCTTCTCCTCGAATCCTTACGAGTGCTTCGCTACAAGACTTCGCTGCAACCGCATTCCATCCCTTTAGTTCCAGGATGTCTACGATTCCCTGTCTTACCAGGTCGTCATCTTCAATTACTAAAATTTCTGTGTTCATGCTCGGAATTCCTTTCTTTATTTCTATTGTATGCTTACGTAAGCTGACTCCTACTTGATTCGTATACTTTGTACACCATCTCGCTTAACAGCCAGGTGATGTACATTCGCAAAATACAGATTCTTGTGCAAGCACAAATCTGCACTTGGCTCATCGTATACACAAAAAGGTGCCGCAAACCTGCGACACCTCTTTAAGTCTTCTTCAAATGATTATCCAGCAGGCGTGCGCTTCTCCTGCATCTCTCAGGTTTCCCCTGTCTATACCATCGGCGTGTGGATCGCACGAAATCTTCCACCTTAGATAATCATATGAATGAATTTTTCTCTACATTCAGTATATCAATATTATTCTCTTTTGTAAAGAATTTTCTTGTTGCGCAGCAGCCTGTTCCATTCCTTATCATCTATTTTCATAAATGTGATAATTGAATTTTTGTAGTCCAGATTATCCTTTGATGTAATCAACGTAAAACCATTTTAAATACTTCTTTAACGTCCTTAATTTCTTTTAGTATCAACGCTGTATTGGGTTTCTTCGCTTCAATTATATAATCCGGATCCCGTATTATCTCGTCAAAGTATGTAGAAAAAAGTTCATAATCATTGGAATGTCTTTCCCGAATATGCATAATCTGCACAACAGTTATAATAACTTCATCTGTTACTATATCCTCTGCTATACAATGGTATATTTCCCTGTCAATTTTCCCTACTCTATACACGTTTATAATCTATCCCTACTTCGCCACGATCCGAATCTCCTCCCCATCAAAGTAATACACGGAATCCGAAAGTACTTCCTCCGGTGCCACTCCGGTCTGATTGATCTCTTTTACCATTTCCTGCATCCGCTCCGGCTCCAGTCCAAAGCTTTCCGGCACCAGTATCACTTCATGGATACTGCTTGGCAGGATATAGAAATCCCCTCTGATCATCCCCCTGACCTTTTCCCGGAATCCGGATACCGCATCACTGCTGCCCCCAGACTGCACTGCTCGTTCGTCGCCACATACATAAAGCGCACAATCTGCCGGATCTGCACCGGATAGATCCGCGGTGTATTCTTCTCGGCAAGACGGCGGATTTCTTCCTTTTCCACACGCCAGTACCGCAGATGCTCGTTGCGGATCTGGATCGCCGCCGAGCCAAAGCGTGTGTTGTCTATCTGGATATAATAGACCACTGCCAGATCCAGGAACGGCTCATAAGGATCTGCTTTAACAGTTCTTCGTTGGCATCCCGCCGGATCAGTTTGTACACGATATGCTCTTTTACATGATTAAACTCAAACAGATTCTGACAATCACAGGTCTTCTTCACCCGTATCTCCTGATAAATACTGCAAATGGAATCTGCCAGATCCGGTACCTGCTGCCCCTTCAGGTACTTCTGGTAAAATTCCTCCAGATAGATCGTCGGTGCAAGGTTGCTGTCCTCCTGCTTAAAAAGAATCCCTGTTCTTCTGGTTCCATTATTCTTCGTCACGGTGTACAGCTCCGTCCTCACCTGCGCATCTACCTGTCCTCTGATCTCGCATAACATAGCATTCATAAATTCTGTATAATTCATCCGTTCTCCTTCCAGAAAGCCATGCGCCGCAAAGAACCTTTTCTGCCATCTTAAGGCAGCTTATGATTTGAATATCACCCGCATTCAAGCAGGTGTGTACTGCCAATTATATCTGCCCTTTTTTCAGATTACAAGAACATTCTTTTCCCCTCCAAAATGGCATTGACACGCAAAAAAGCCGAAAGCATGAGGACTTGCCTCTGCTTTCGGCTTTTATCTCTGTCTTAATTTTGTGATTATGACGAAAGGATTATGCTCTTGAGCTGTACTCTCCTGTACGGGTATCAATTTTAATCTTGTCACCCTGGTTAACGAAAAGCGGTACAAGAACACTTGCTCCTGTTTCAACGATAGCCGGTTTGGTAGCACCTGTAGCTGTATCACCTTTTACTCCCGGCTCTGTCTCTGTAACTTCAAGTTCCACACTGATCGGCGGCTCTACTGAGAATACGTTACCTTCATGTGAACATACTTTAACCATCTCGTTCTCTTTTACAAACTTGAGGGAATCTCCTACTGTATCTCCATCAACTGCGATCTGGTCGAATGTCTCAACATCCATGAAGTGATAGAGTTCACCATCAGAATACAGATACTGCATATCTTTTCTGTCGATATGAGCGGTATCGAATTTCTCTGTCGGACGGAAAGTCTTTTCTACTACACCACCACTGATGATGTTTTTAAGTTTTGTTCTAACGAAAGCTGCTCCCTTTCCCGGTTTTACATGCTGGAATTCCAGAATCTGATAAATGTTACCTTCGATCAGTACTGTAAGACCATTTCTAAAATCGCCTGCTGAAATCATTGTAATATCCTCCTTATATATGCCCTGGGAGATTCCTTTTACTTTTTATATACATTACTTATAATTCTATAATAAAAAACTCTATTTTTCAACAAAAAATTTCAATCAATTACAGATTTCCCTGATTTTCCGTATTTTTTTGCTATTTCATATAGGCATTATAGAGTTTTTTATCCACATTTTTCTCGATTTCATCGTAAACCGGCTGCACTACCTCACGGATTTCCGCTCTCAGTTCATCACTAAGTGTAACAATCTGTGTTCCACTGTCCTCAATTACTTTGATCTTGTCTGCAATCCGGTCATCCGATGCCTGGCGAGCCTCTTCTTTGGCGATCTCAGCAGCTTCTACAAGGATTGCCTGCTTATCTTCCGGCAGATCCTGAAAAATTCATCACTGACGATCAGAGAGATCAGATGCGGCAGGTGATTGGTTTCCACCACATAATCCTGCTGTTCATAAGTTTGTTGGATACGATAACCTCGTATGGATTCTCCTGGGCATCAATGGTTCCCTGCTGCAGCCCGATATACACCTCACTGAAACTCATCGGTGTCGGAGATGCTTTCAGTTTTTTCCAGAAATCCATATGGTAAGAATTCTCCATGGTACGGATCTTCTGTCCTTTAAAATCAGCCAATGATTCGACCATTTTATTCGTTGACATGACACGGAATCCCTGGTCTGCATAGCCAAGGAGCTTATACCCGCCATTCTCATAGACATCCTCCAGAATCTCATAGAACTCCGGATCATCTACCTTTTCACGTACTTCATCAATCGTACTGAATCGGCACGGAATATCAAACACCGCAAGGTCCGGCATGAAGGTACCTGCGGTGCGGTATTCTGGATCACAAACGGAATATCCCCATCCTTACAGCTCTCCAGAAGCTCCCTGTCCCCTCCGATCGTACCGTTCGGATAGACTGGATCTTCATCTTGCTATCACTTAATTCTTCTACTTCTTCCGCAAATTTTTCTGCATAGATCTGTGTTACGGTATCCTCCGGACTTGCCGTTGCAAGCGGCCATGCATATCGCTGTACTTCATCATCCGCAACCGTCTTTTTCTGACACCCCGCACTGAGTGCAAGTGCCGCACACATTCCTGCCGCTACCGCCATTCTTACTGCTTTCTTCATGCTGCTACCTCCTATATCAGTGCCAGGCTGATCGCCGGGATAAATGTAATTAACAAAAGTGCAACAAGGAAGTAGCCGATCATTGGCATCGCATGTTTGGAAATGCGCATGATCGGGATATCTGTAAGCGAGCTTGCCACAAACAGATTGACTCCGATCGGCGGTGTTACAAATCCGATTGCAAGGTTGACAACCATCATGATTCCAAAGTGGATCGGATTCATGCCGACTGCTGTTACGATCGGCAGAAGGATCGGTGTCAGGATCAGGATTGCCGGTGTGGTATCCATGACCATTCCCACGATCAGAAGGAATACATTGATCACCAGAAGCAGGACGATCTTATTGGTAAAGTGCGTCAGGATCCAGGTGCTTACCATCTGTGGGATTTGCATCAAAGTCAGAACTCTTGAAAATGCAATCGATGCTGCAAGGATAAACATGATCGGTGCATAGGTGCGCACGCCTTCCACCAGTGCCGGCCAGATATCTTTAAACGTCATCGTCTTATAAATAAACAGGCTGACGATCAGTGCGTAAAACACTGAAATGACTGCCGCTTCTGTCGGCGATGCGATTCCGGAATAGATGCATCCCAGAATGATAACCGGACTCAAAAAGTGCCCAGAAGCTTTCTTTTAAAACCTTCAGAAGTCCTTTCTCATGAAGTTCCCCGACTACTTTCTGGATCTTTTCTTTGTCCTCTCCATTCTTTTTACAGTAATAAACTGCATAAACCATCAGAAGTCCGCCGATCAGAAGTCCCGGAATGATCCCTGCGATAAACAGGTCACTTACTGATTCACGAAGCGCTTCCGAACATGATAAACGGAATACTTGGTGGAATAATAACTCCAAGACCACCTGCCACGCTACGATCGCCGCGGAAAAATCCTTATCGTATCCAAGCTCGATCAGAATCGGGATCGTCATACTTCCGACTGCTGCAACCGTCGCCGGTCCGGAGCCTGAGATTGCACCATAAAACAGACAGGTTACAATGACCGCGCACGGCAGACCCGCTGTCAGATTTCCAAGAAAATAGGAAAATACATCAAATAATTTTTTGGAAATGCCGCCCCTTGCCATGATGATTCCGGAAAGTACGAACATCGGAACCGCAAGGAGCGGAAAGCTGTCAATTCCTCCCAGCATAGAACGGATCACAAACTGTCCGCTGGCTGTGAAGGATGGATCAAAAGCACCCGGAAGAACCGAAGCGATCGTAAGCGCGATCGATACCGGAATGGCAATGATCAGACAGATTACAAATAAGATAAATACTACTGCTGCCGGCATGCTTTTTCTCCTTTCTCATCTTTTTCTCTTACTACTTTTAATTCTGCAAACCACCGCTGGATAATACGGATCGCTACCAGGATAAAACTTACAAGCGGTGCTGCCTGCACATAATACATCGGGATGTGGCACGCCGGACTTACCTGTCCGCTTTCTACTGCTGACATCATATACTTAAACGCAAACGGTATCAGGTAAAGAAATACCATCAGTCAAAGGTATGGTTGACCAATTTAAAAAGTGCCTTCTCTTCGTGGGAAATTGACACAAACTGTTCGATCTTAATGGAAATACATTTTTTTGTGCAATAGCTGACGCTCAAAAATCCCGACCATACAAACAGGTAACGGGTAATCTCCTCCGACCAGGACGGCGCTGAGCCGAGTACATATCTGGAAAACACCTGGATCCCCATGATCACTGTCATCAGGATCAGGCTTATCACCATAAAAAATTCTTCCAGATAGTTATCCAGCCAGATTACTGTTTTCTTCATTCTCATTTGCCCTCCATTCATGTAATCATACAAAAATGATATCAATTACCGAAGAATTTGTCTATTTTTTCTATTTGCTTTTATCTCTTTAAATAGCAAAATTTTCTATAATTTTTTCACTTTCAGAAATCGGTTAGTTTTTTAACAAAACCAGAATAGGATAAAGGCCCGCAATCCACCGGAATCCCCGGTATGACTGCGGGTCTTTATCCTGCCTTTTTCACTCTTCATTCAGGTTAAACATAACGGATCCGCCACAGGACTTCTCCGGATGTTTCTTCACTAGATGCTCTTATCGATCAGAGTCAGGATTTCTCTTAAATCTGATGCATTCATCTGTCCAGGTGCAGAAGCTTTTCCTACTGCCCCGAAAGTAAGTGCTGAACCAAATACTTCACCGCACAGGCGACTGATCAGTCCGGTACCTGCCATAGACATTGTAATGATCGGACGGTCTGCATGTTCTTCTGCCATTTCACGTGTTGCTTCAAGAAGTGTAAGTACATCCTTTTTGCACTGTGGCATTACTGCAATTTTCGGGATATCTGCGCCGAGTTCCTGCATTTTCACAAGGCGTCCTACGATATCGTCTTTGTCCGGTGTCTTATCGAAGTCATGGTTGGATGCAACGACTTTTACGCCGTGTGCATGCGCGCCTTCGATGATATCTTTTACAACTTCGTCCCCTGTAAATGCTTCTACATCCACAAGGTCAACCAGTCCTGTTGCTGCTGCTTTCTTGTTCAGCTCTGCATATGCGTCAGCTTCGATTGCTTTTTCGCCGCCTTCTTTGGAAGTACGGAATGTGAAAAGAATCGGAGTTTCGCCAAGTGCCGGACGAAGGTCTTTTTAATACATCTTCAACCTGTGCGAAGTCAAATACACCTTCGAACCAGTCTACACGCCATTCTACAACATCAAGCGCAACATCCTCAAAAGATCTTGCTGCTGCAAGAATTTCTTCTTTTGTCTTTCGACGAGTCGGTACACAGATTTCGGTACTCCTTCACCGATCTTAACGCCACGAACTTCTACATATTTACTCATGTCTGTTTTCTCCTTTTTCTAGTTGTCAGCCTGAGCCTGTTCTACCATCTTAGTATAACGTAAGTTACAAATAATCCAAGAAGGACTCCAACTGCTGTAAGAACGATATTCATAACCATAACCTGTGACGGCTGCATTTTGGATGCTGCTGTAAGATGGTGTAGTTACACAGAAGATGCGATCATAACAAGTGCTGTTACAGTTCCTTTGATCTTCGGGAAAAGCATGTTGCATACAGAAGTTGCGATCTGAAGAAGTCCGCCTGCTCCTGCCCATCCGATCAGGAATGCACCTGCAATCATAAGTGTCTGGCTCTTTCCAACCAGAACAGCGATCATTGTTACAAGACAGATTACCGGATATCCCAGGATAAATCTTACGTCTTTGATCTTTCTTGTTAAAAGTGCAGTTACAACAAGTGCAAGCATTGTTCCTGCTGAATAGTATGTCTGCATGATGGACGGATCAGCCCAGCCAACATTCTCTTTTGCAAGTTCTGTGCACAGTTCAGCCATAACTGGAAGGTACCTGTACATGTGAATCCGATCAGGATCATTGCGATGGATTCTACAGAGAAATGGGTATGCTTTAAGCTGTCGATCAGGCTTCTTTCTTTCCCGCTGCTTTCTGATCTGTATCCGGGAGTGGGAAGATCATAACCAGTACCAGAAGTACAAGATAAGCGATTCCACATGCATAGAACAGTGTGTTGTAAGAGGTTGCTCCTGTTGCTGTTGTAGCGACAGTTACACCAAGTACGAACGGTAAAAGCATCTGCGATACAGAAATAAAGAATTTGATCCCCATAGTTGCAACACCCGGTGCTTTGTAAATGATTTCTGAAACAGCCGGGTAAATTCCTGTATCCAGGAAAGAGTTTGCGATACCACCAACGATTGCACAGATATATGCGATCTGGTATCCGCCATTTGTTCCTGCATTAAATGCAAGTGCAAGTCCGATCAGGTAGATTGCATAGGATCCACTACCGATCGCTGTTGAAATACGACGTCCGAGTTTGTCAGAAAGCGGTCCGGCGAACGGAAGCGCGATCAGACGTCCAAGTCCGAGTGCTGCTGAAATTGCAGTGATTGCCATAACTTCTACGCCCCAGGAAGCGGCAAGTGCTTCTTGATGACTGCCTGTCCAAGGATGGAACATCCGACACCATGGATAAAGTAGTTTAAATAAAGGATCAGGGCGCTGGGTATGTATTTCTTATTCATCTCTTTTCCTCACATTCCTGTTTTCAAATTTTTTCGATTTCTTCTTAAATTCAATACAAGCCTGCCGGGTATTAATCATCGTATCTGATGTTTAATACTTCTTTCATGTGTTCGATCGGCATTTCTTTTCCTGTCCAGAGTTTGAATGCTGCTGCTCCCTGGAATAACATCATTCCAAGACCGTTCATTGTCTTACATCCAACTTCTTTTGCCATAGAACGCATCTTTGTTTCCAGTGGTGAGTAAGGAACATCAATAACAATAAGTTCCGGACGGAAGAATGATTTATCCGGTACAACTGACATTCCTTCCAGTGGTTTCATACCAACACCTGTTCCGTTTACGAAGATGTATGAATCGTTCATTTCTTCTCTTAATTTTTCTTTGTCATCCAGATCGTAAAGAATAGCTTTGCAATTTGTCTTTTCATTGATCTTTCTTACTGTTTCTTCAGCATTTGCCCAGAATTTATCATGAATATTGAAAATAGAGATTTCTTTTACGCCGTCAAGTGCAGCCTGGATTTCAATTGCTGTAGCAGCTCCGCCTGCGCCTGCGATTGTCATCTTCTTTCCGATCACATCGATATCGTTATCTTTTAATGCCTGCATGAATCCGATGCCGTCTGTGATGTGTCCTGTTAAAACACCATCTTCATTTACGATTGTGTTAACTGCTCCACAAAGCTCTGCTGCCGGAGATAATTTGTCCAGATACTGTCCAACAACTGTTTTATTTGGCATAGACACGTTAGATCCTACCATTTTCAGAGCACGAAGTCCTTTTACTGCATCTTCCAGTGTGCTGTTGTCAACTTCAAATGCAAGGTAAGCATAATCCAGTCCAAGGTAAGCAAATGCTTCATTATGCATTGCCGGTGAGCTTGAATGTCTGATTGGATAAGCCATAAGTCCGATAAGTTCTGTGTGTCCTGTAATTCTCTCTGCCATGATTTGTTCTCCTTTTCTTCTTCCATCGAAATTTATTTCTTTGTTCTTTGAGAATGTTTTTAACGTTTGCCCAATTTTTGTTAATTTTTAAACAACCTCTTGATAGTTAAATTATAGACGATATCATTTGATAGTTCAAATACATCTTATATGCGTTTTTGATAGCTTTTTGGCATCAGTTATGGTATGATTATTTTATATAATATAGAAAGGATTTTTTACCATGACGCTAAATCAGCTTGAATATTTCCAAAAAGTAGCAACCCTGCAGCATTTCCGACAGGCTGCAGAATTACTTAAGATCTCCCAGCCAAGCCTCAGCCGGTCCATGTCGCTTCTGGAAGAAGAACTTGGACTGATGCTTTTTGAACATCATGGACGCAATGTTGTCCTCACCAAATCCGGCTGCGCCTTCCTGGAACATGTCAACCGGATCCTCGAGGAGGTACATATTGCCGAGCATAAGATGAAGCAGCTTGCCGGAAGCGGCGGACATATTGATATCGCCTATGTATTTCCGCTGGCAAACTACTATATTCCGCATACAGTGCGATCCTTCCTGGATATAGACCGCAACAAGCATGTAACCTTCAATTTTAACCAAACGCACACTGCAGATATGATCCAGGGGCTCAAATCCGACCGCCACGATGTGATCTTTGGTTCTTTCGTTGCGGATGAACCGGATATTTCCTTTGTACCCATTCTGAACCAGAATATGGTTGTAATTACTCCAAAAGAACATCCTCTTGTCCAGAAAGAATCCGTCTGTTGCAGTGACCTTACCGACTATCCTCTGATCGGGTATGACCGTTATTCCGGACTCGGTGGCTTCACCCGTAACTTCTATAAAGAAAAGAAGCTGAAGGTAAACATCGTCTGTGAGTGTCCGGATGAAAACGCAATTGCTGCCCTGGTTGCGAAGATTTCGGAATCGCCCTTGTTGCCAGGGTCGATGCGGTTGATCAGGCAAATGTAACCGTACTCCCGCTTTCCGATGCAGACCTTACCCACACCGTTTATATGGGATACATCCGCGACAAATACCAGATTCCCGCTGTCAAACGTTTCATCCAGTTTGTCAAAAGAGATGGGAAGGCCTATTAAAGTGCCTTCCCATTGCTTTCTTTTACATATTCAATAAATTCTTTTACAACCGGCGCCAGATATTTTTCCTTCAGCTTCGCCAGATATATATAACGTTCATATGGTGGATTCTCAATATCCAGTACATCTACATTCAGATTTTTAAGTATAGGAATCTCCGGCATTACCGCAATTCCAAAATTTTCTGCCACAAGACCTGCCATCGATGCATCTTCCAGAATCTCATATGCTATCTTCGGCGTCCCTCCGGTCTGTTCAAACAACTGGTCGATCACCGGTCTGAGCCGCTGTTCTTTGTGAAATATACCTGGGGATAAGGAAGTGTTTCCTTCAGATCAACAGATCCTCTTCCGGCAAGCTCATGGTCTCTTGGAACAACAACAACCAATTTTTCCTTAGCGATCGGTACAAAATCAATCCCGGATTCCTTTTCTTT
>ENA-OQCS01001456-OQCS01001456.1-human-gut-metagenome-genome-assembly--contig:-NODE-1456-length-12149-cov-1.920562_pt1 | contig 12149 bp, 20 predicted proteins | sample MGYA00242757_ERZ504575 | MGnify/ENA primary metagenome ERZ504575 (study PRJEB26092, sample SAMD00036297) | human gut metagenome | host: Homo sapiens | study: EMG produced TPA metagenomics assembly of...
TTCTGCTGGAGGGAATGGATCTGGAAGTTACGGATACACTTCCGGTGGAATTTCCTGTAATTGCAGCAAAGACCGTGTGAGAAAAGCTCTGATCAGTATTGGAAGAGAAGAATTGCAGTCTATGATTGATGATGGCAAAGAGATAGAAGTGAATTGCCATTTTTGCAATAAAAACTATAACTTTACCGTGGATGAATTAAAGGAAATGATTCAGGATTGATTCTGTAAAGCGAGGAAGCCTATGAAACAGGGATTTGTCAAAGCAGCATCCGCCACACCGGCGATCCGGGTGGCGGATCCGGTTTATAATGCACAGGTGATCTGTGAACAGATGGAGGAAGCGGTCTCTCATGGAGCGAAAATAGTGGTATTTCCGGAACTGTGTATCACGGGGGTATACCTGTGGGGATCTGTTTCTTCAGAACCTGTTGTTGGAAGAGGCAAAGGAAGCATTGCTTCGGATCACGGCGCAGACTGCAAAAATGGATGCCGTGATACTGGTGGGACTTCCGATAGAGAAAGACGGCCGGTTATACAATGTTGCGGCGGTATTACATCACGGAGATATCCTGGGAATGATCCCGAAGAAAAACATTCCTCTACGGAGAATTTTATGAGGGAAGACATTTCACTCCCGGGGAGGAGACTGTAACGGAATATCAATTATCCGGGCGGGAAATTCCCTTTGGAATAAACCTTCTGTTTCGCTGCACAGAACTTCCGGAACTGGTGATCGGCTGTGAAATCTGCGAGGATCTGTGGGTGGCGGAACCTCCTTCCACATCTCATGCACTTGCGGGAGCCACGGTGATCGCAAACCTCTCTGCATCCAATGAGACCGTCTCCAAAGATGACTATCGCATGTTATTGGTAAAATCTGCCAGCGCAAGACTCCTGTGCGGATATATCTATACTTCCGCAGGAGAGGGAGAATCCACCCAGGATCTGGTATTCGGAGGACATGACCTGATCGCGGAGAATGGTACGCTGCTTGTACAGTCATCCCGATTCTCTTCCGGAATTGTATATGCGGATCTGGATGTGCTTCGAATTGTGAATGAACGCAGAAAGAATGGGAACGTTCGGACAGAAGCCGGAGAAAGAGTACCGTCGTGGTCCCTTTTCCGTAAGCTTGCGCAGACCCGTTTGGATCGTAAATTTGCCGCACATCCTTTTGTGCCGGAGGATCCTGCACTTCGAAACAGACGGTGCGAGGATATTTTGTCCATTCAGGCATACGGACTGAAGAAACGGTATGCGCATACCGGATTAAAACGGCGGTCCTCGGAATCTCCGGAGGATTGGATTCCACATTGGCACTGCTGGTGACGGTGCGTACCTTTGACCTGCTACAACTTTCCAGAAAAGGAATTATAGCAGTGACCATGCCCTGCTTCGGAACAACGGACCGGACGTATGAAAATGCCTGCCTGTTGGCGAAGACTCTGGGTGTAACTGCGGGAAGTGGATATCAGAGAATCTGTGACCAGACATTTTGCGATATCGGGCAGGATATGGAATGCCATGATGTTACCTATGAAAATGGGCAGGCCAGGGAACGCACGCAGGTGCTGATGGACATTGCAAACAAGGAAAATGCACTGGTCATCGGTACAGGAGATATGTCGGAACTGGCACTGGGCTGGGCCACCTACAACGGAGACCATATGTCCATGTATGGCGTCAATGCCGGTGTACCCAAGACACTGGTGCGGCATCTGGTGGACTATTATGCGGATACCTGTGAAAACAGGGAACTTACGGCAGTATTGAAGGATGTGCTGGATACCCCGGTCAGTCCGGAGCTGCTCCCGCCGGTGGAAGGAAACATTGCACAGAAGACGGAAGATCTGGTAGGGCCTTACGAACTGCATGATTTCTTCTTATATTATATGCTTCGCTGCGGATATGCTCCGGATAAGATCTACAGGATTGCAAAAGATACATTTTCGGGAAGATACAGTGACGAAATCATTAAAATGGTTGATAAATTTCTACCGAAGATTCTTTGCCCAGCAATTTAAACGGTCCTGTCTGCCGGACGGCCCCAAGGTGGGAAGCGTGGCATTGTCGCCAGAGGAGACCTGCGGATGCCGTCTGCGCCTGCGCCCGGATCTGGCTGGAGCAACTGGAGAAAATATAAAAATATTGTTAAAATTTCGTCGAAATTCTTAATTTTCTGTTTTTAACTTGAAATGGAAAACGCAAATCGTATATTATAGCTGTACCAATTATGGAGGATATGCGGAGGAATAAATATGACTAAGGCGGAGATTTTAAAGAAAGAAATATTAAGACAGTATCGCAGTGTCAGACAGTTTGCGATGGAGATGAATATTCCTTACAGTACACTGGTAACAGCTCTTGAGCGCGGTATTGAAGGGATGGCGTACGGAACAGTGATCAAAATGTGCGACAAGCTGAGCCTGAATCCTGTGGATTTTTCCTCTCTGGAGAGAGATGCATCTCTGGGGGCACAGCTTTTGGAAAATCGTGTTATGCAGAATTATGTGAAGCTGAATCAGACGGGACGTGATAAGATCCTGGAACTGATGGACGATTTTGTACAGATCGATAAGTACAAGGCCAAGGCGAAAAAAACAAAATAAAGACAAACAAAAACAGCTACTGCTTTGATCTGTGAAAGGATCAGCAGTAGCTGTTAAACATCATGCCGCTGTAAGCACTGGTGGTGTAGGGACTGATAAAATTGTGACCGGGATTTTTGTAGGCCACTATTTTTTTGTCTACATAATCCATAGGGTTCAGGGAGACCTGATCGCTCTTACGCAACAGGGAACTGCTGAAATCCTTCAATACGCTGAAAGATGATAGATCATTTCCCGCTGATGCCGCTGCCTGCTGTAATTTTTCATCGTTGACAGAGAGAATACCGTCATCCTGCAGGTGCATTCCCATATTTTCCAGAGAAGTGCCGTAATGGGAAGCAATTGATGAAAATTCACGGACCAGCTGTCTGCTTCTGGACTGGGTCTCCAGATAAGAAGCTGCAGACCGGATGAAGCTATTGTAGCTGCCGATCAGCTGGTTGATATTGTCAGTGATGGATTCGGTGTCTGTCTTCAGACCAATATGCACCGGCTTATCTTCGGGACTTACGGCTTTGATCTGTACATCGAACAGCTTGCCAACCGTGAAATGGTTGGAGGAAGAAGACCGTTCTTCACCATTGATCAGGAAGCATGCATTGCCGGCAGGATGGCTGATATAATTCAACCCCATATTGCCTACGACACCGGAGGCTTTGCTGGTGTGATCGTCACTTACACGGAAATGATAAGCCTTGTTGGCCGGTACACCGGTAGCATCAGAGGTCAGCCGGAGCGCGTAACGGGAATCGGATTCTGCAACATTTGCCTGGATACCGATATCCGCATTGTTGATCAGCCGTGAGAGACGATCCATGATCTGGCGGTTCGTATCTCCTTCGTTGATATTGAACTGGAATTCATAGTTCATATCGTTGATGGAAATATCAAAGGAGTAGGTCGCAGGGGAAAGCGTGGTAGCCAGATCCGGGAGAAAATATCCCAGGTTCTCCTGCGGGGTAGCCAGTTCTTTTACCTCAAGATCAAATTCCGGAGAAGTACTTGTCAAAGCGTCGGAACCGATGTAGGCTGCTTCTGCTACTTCGGTGTCTGTGGAATAAGCACTTTTTTTACGGAACATGCTGTCCTGCTCCAGACCGCCGAGCTGTGCGATCGCGTTATGAAGCTCACGGGCATTTTCCTTCAGAGATACGGCATAGTGCTGTGTGTCCTTGTTGGTGGTCGGAAGATACCAGGGAGCATCTTTGTTCAGTTTTACAATGGAATTATATACGCTGCGGAGTTCGCTTTTTTTTATGTGTGTCATACTTCTCAGCTGTCTGGGAGAATATGCTGCCAGATAGTTGTTGTATACCGTGTTGAGAACAGCACCCATAGATATCTCCTTTCTCCTCCGTGATCAAGGATATTTTATAAAAAATACAGTCATCCACTTTTATGAGGCTATTATAGCATATATAATAAGAAGAAACAAGAAAAACAGCTGGATTTTCGGGAAAACAGTTGACGAAAGCCGAGGATTATGTTATAGTATCCAAGCGAGATGAGATTTAGGTCTTTTTTATGCTTAAATTTAGAGATCAGAAAACACGTGGAGGTAGAAAAATGCGTACAAAAATTACTTTAGCATGTACCGAGTGCAAGCAGCGTAACTACAATACTACCAAGGATAAGAAGACTCATCCTGATAGAATGGAAACCAAGAAGTATTGTAGATTCTGCAAAACACATACATTGCACAAAGAAACCAAATAATCAGCCGTTCTAGCATGGGAGGTCGAAATGGGAGATTCCGCAGAAAAACAGAAGCGCCCCAGTTTCTTCAAAGGCGCAAAAGCTGAATTTAAGAAAATTTCATGGCCGGACAGACAATCCACATTGAAGCAATCCGTAGCGGTTGTTGCAATTTCAGTTGTAGTTGGTGTGATTATTGCGGTGCTGGATTATTTTATTCAGTACGGCGTAAACTTCTTAACATCATTATAGAGCGAGGGTGATTGTATGGCAGAGGCAAAATGGTATGTAGTCCATACCTATTCAGGATATGAGAACAAGGTCAAAGCCAATATCGAGAAGACCATAGAGAACAACAAGAATCTGGCAGAACAGATTCTTGAAGTAAGAGTCCCTATGCAGGATGTGGTGGAACTGAAGGACGGAGCCCGCAAGACGGTATCCAAGAAGATGTTCCCCGGATACGTACTTCTTAATATGGAAATGAACGATGATACCTGGTATGTCGTTCGTAATACCCGTGGCGTGACCGGATTCGTAGGTCCCGGAAGTAACCTGTACCTCTTACAGAAGCTGAGATGAAGCTTTGGGCATTAAGACCGAAAATGTATCGATCGACTTTGGCGAGGGCGACAGCATTGCTGTTGTGGCCGGAGTATGGAAGATACTGTCGGCGTGGTGCAGAAACTGGACTATGGCAAACAGACAGCTACGATCAATGTAGAACTGTTTGGAAGAGAGACCCCTGTGGAAATCAGCTTTGCAGAGGTCAGAAAGCTTTAAGAAAGCTTACAAAGATATTTCTTCCGGAGATATCCGGAATAAAATATAAACTCTCGGATCCGCAAGGGCCTGAGAGAGGCAGCACAAAAGGAACGGCAACGTTCCAGTGGGAGCAGGAGCAAGCAACAAGGCAGCCTGCGCCGAATTACCACATTATAGGAGGTGCCACAATGGCAAAGAAAGTAGAAGGATATATCAAGTTACAGATCCCTGCCGGCAAAGCAACACCGGCTCCCCCTGTTGGTCCTGCACTTGGACAGCACGGGGTGAACATCGTTGAATTTACAAAGCAGTTCAACGCAAGAACAGCAGACAAGGGAGATCTTATCATTCCCGTAGTTATTACTGTATATGCAGACAGAAGCTTTAGTTTCGTTACAAAGACTCCCCCTGCAGCAGTACTGTTAAAGAAAGCCTGCAACATCAAGTCCGGTTCCGCGTTCCCAACAAGACCAAGGTAGCTACCATTTCCAAGGCTAAGCTTCAGGAGATCGCTGAGATGAAGATGCCGGATCTGAATGCAGCAAGCCTGGAAGCAGCTATGAGCATGATCGCTGGTACTGCACGCAGCATGGGTATTGTTGTTGAGGAGTAACTTATAAATATTTGGGAGGCAATCGACAATGAGATTGCCGCTGGAACCTAGGAGGTAAAATAATGAAACATGGTAAGAAATATACCGAAGCTGCCAAGCTGGTAGATCGCGCTACATTCTATGAGCTAACGATGCTATCGCTCTGGTTAAGAAAACTGCAACTGCTAAATTCGATGAGACCATCGAGGTTCACATCAGAACCGGTTGTGACGGACGTCACGCTGAGCAGCAGATCCGTGGCGCAGTTGTACTGCCTAACGGAACCGGTAAGACTGTAAAAGTTCTGGTATTCGCAAAAGGCGATAAGATCAACGAGGCTGAAGCAGCAGGCGCTGATTATGTTGGCGGCGAGGAGTTGATCCCGAAGATCCAGAACGAAGGATGGCTGGACTTCGACGTTGTAGTAGCAACCCCTGATATGATGGGTGTTGTAGGTCGTCTGGGTAAGGTTCTCGGACCTAAGGGCTTAATGCCTAACCCTAAGGCTGGTACCGTAACCATGGATGTAACCAAGGCAGTTAACGATATCAAAGCCGGTAAGATCGAGTACAGACTTGACAAGACCAACATCGTGCATGTTCCCGTTGGTAAGGCTTCTTTCACTGAGGAAGCTCTGCAGGAGAACTTCAACGCACTTATGGACGCTATCGTAAAGGCTAAGCCCAGCGCATTAAAGGTCAGTATCTGAGAAGCATCACTCTGACCAGCACCATGGCCCCGGCGTTAAGGTTAGCGTAGCAAAGTTCTAATCTGATCTCTAATCTAATTAGATAACGAATGCTAAAGAGCCGCTTCACTGCTTACAGTGAGGCGGTTTTTGCAAAAAACATTTTGCAAAATACTAATAATCCTTGACAAGCACAGTCTCCTATGCTATTCTATCTGAGGTTGTAAAACCATGCCGAAGACAGCAGGTGCAAGGGAGACCGAGCGTAAGTCCTGCCGAGGAGATAAGTATGATGATATCATCTCTCTGTGTCTTCACAGAGAGTTTTTTTTTACTTTATAGGATTTTATCCTATAAAGCAAAACGCTCCGCGAGGATCGCACTGCGGCGAAGTGGAATATATCGCTAAAGCGATTCGCCGCAGCTAGAATCCTGCGAGCAGGATTCTATTTATATTCTTCTTATCGGCACAAAATCTATAAGGAGGTAAAGAAATGGCAAAAGTTGAATTAAAACAGCCTGTAGTAGAAGAGATTTCTGCTGGTATCAAAGATGCCCAGTCTGTAGTTCTGGTAGACTACCGTGGACTTACTGTTGAGCAGGATACCCAGTTACGTAAGAGCTTACGTGAGGCAGGAGTTAGCTACAAGGTTTACAAGAACACCATGATGAACTTCGCGTTCAAGGGTACACAGTTCGAAGGTCTGTCCGAGTATCTGGAAGGACCCAGCGCAATGGCTTACTCTACCGAGGATGCAACCGCTCCTGCAAGAGTACTGGCTCAGTTCGCTAAGACTGCTGATAAGCTTGAGATCAAGGCCGGTGTGGTAGAAGGTACTGTTTATGATGCTAAGGGTATGGCTGCAATCGCTAACATCCCTTCCAGAGACGTACTCATCTCCAAACTGCTTGGCAGCTTACAGATCCTATCACCAATTTTGCACGTGTTATGAATCAGCTGGCTGAAAAAGGCGGCGCAGCAGCTTGCGAAGCAGCAGCACCCGCAGAAGAAGCACCCGCAGCTGAATAATAATTGCAGCTAATTGACAATCAATCAAAATATTTCAAATGGAGGAAATTAAAATGGCTAAATTAACAGCACAGGAATTAATCGATGCTATCAAAGAGTTATCTGTATTAGAGTTAAATGATCTCGTAAAGGCTTGCGAGGAGGAGTTCGGCGTATCTGCAGCAGCAGGCGTTGTTGTAGCAGCAGCTGGCCCTGCTGAAGCAGCAGAAGAGAAGACTGAGTTCGACGTAGAGCTGACCGAGGTTGGCGCTGAGAAGGTTAAGGTTATCAAGGTTGTTCGTGAAGTAACCGGTCTGGGCCTGAAGGAAGCTAAGGACGTAGTTGACGGAGCTCCTAAGGTTGTTAAGGAAGGCGCTTCTAAGGAAGAGGCTGAGGACATCAAGAAGAAGCTTGAGGAAGTTGGCGCAAAGGTTACTCTGAAGTAATTTTTAACCAGTATATGACGGACCATGTGCCGGCACCTGCCGGTGCATGGTTCTTTCTTATTTATTATTTTCTAAATTATTCATTTTTTCAAAAATATTCAAAAAAATTCCTTGACGCTATTTTATCATTGTGCTATTATGGATAGTGCACTATTGTGCGGTGCTATGCTTATTTGTCATGCATAAAATTTGCTTTATATATACTGCATTGTTGCCGACGCAAAATAGGCTTTAAATCTGAAAGAACGGGGTGAAATGTCAATGGAAAAGAACAGAATACGTCCGATTGCCGGTACCAAGGTTATGCGTATGAGTTATTCAAGACAAAAAGAGGTTTTAGAGATGCCCAACCTGATCGAGGTCCAGAAGGACTCTTATCAGTGGTTTTTAGACGAAGGCTTGAAGGAAGTCTTTGACGACATCTCTCCGATCGCTGACTACAGCGGTGCCTTAAGTCTGGAATTTGTGGATTTTGAACTCTGCAAAGACGACGTGAAGTATCTATCGAAGAGTGTAAAGAGAGAGATGCTACATTCGCAGCACCTCTTAAGGTTAAGGTTCGCCTTTATAACAAGGAGAAGGAAGAGATCAGTGAGCATGAGATTTTCATGGGCGATCTTCCGCTGATGACTGAGACCGGTACTTTTGTGATCAACGGCGCGGAACGTGTTATCGTCAGCCAGTTGGTTCGTTCTCCCGGCATCTACTACGGAATCGGACATGATAAGATCGGTAAGAAGCTGTTCACCTGTACCGTGATCCCGAACCGTGGAGCATGGCTGGAGTACGAGACGGATTCCAACGATGTCTTCTATGTACGCGTGGACAGAACCCGTAAGGTTCCCATCACTGTATTGATCCGTGCACTGGGCATCGGTACCAATGACGAGATCCGTGAACTCTTCGGTGACGAACCTAAGATCGAGGCAAGCTTTACCAAGGACACTGCTGAGAATTATCAGGAGGGTCTGTTAGAGTTATATAAAAAAGATCCGTCCCGGTGAGCCTTTAAGTGTTGAAAGTGCAGAAAGCCTGATCAACGCTATGTTCTTCGACCCCAGAAGATATGATTTAGCCAAAGTCGGCAGATATAAATTTAATAAGAAGTTAGCTCTGAAGAATCGTATCCGTCATCAGATCCTGGCTGCAGATGTGGTAGATCCTTCCACCGGTGAAGTGATCGCATCCGCAGGAGACAAGGTGACCGCAGAGCTGGCAGATACCATTCAGAACAGCGCCGTTCCTTTCGTATATATTCAGACAGAGGAGAAGAACGTAAAGGTACTGTCGAACCTGATGGTAGATCTGACTCATTATGTAGATTGCAATCCCAGAGATTTCGGTATTCATGAGCTGGTATATTATCCGGTTCTGGCACAGATCCTGGAAGAGTTCGGCGATGACCCTGAGAAGCTGGCAGAAGCGATCAAGAAGAATGTACATGAACTGGTACCCAAGCATATTACCAAGGAAGATATTCTGGCTTCCATTAACTATAACATGCATCTGGAGTATGGTCTGGGCAATGATGACGATATCGATCATCTGGGCAACAGACGTATCCGTGCGGTAGGTGAACTGCTGCAGAACCAGTATCGTATCGGTCTGTCCAGAATGGAGAGAGTGGTACGCGAGCGTATGACCACACACGATGCTGAGGAGATCTCTCCCCAGTCTCTGATCAATATCAAACCCGTAACCGCAGCAGTGAAGGAATTCTTCGGATCTTCCCAGCTGTCTCAGTTTATGGATCAGAATAACCCTTTGGGTGAGCTGACCCACAAGAGACGTCTGTCTGCACTGGGCCCCGGCGGTCTGTCCAGAGATCGTGCCGGATTCGAAGTTCGAGATGTACATTATTCCCATTACGGAAGAATGTGCCTATCGAGACCCCTGAAGGTCCTAACATCGGTCTGATCAACTCTCTTGCAAGTTATGCAAGAATTAATGAATATGGTTTCGTAGAGGCTCCTTATCGTAAGATTGACAAGTCTGATCCCAAGAACCCCCGCGTTACCGACGAAGTAGTCTACATGACTGCGGACGAAGAAGATAATTACCATGTAGCACAGGCGAACGAAGCACTGGATGCAGAAGGACATTTTGTGAGAAAATCCGTCTCCGGACGTTATCTGGATGAGACACAGGAATATCCCAGGGAAATGTTTGATTACATGGATGTATCCCCGAGAATGGTATTCTCTGTGCTACTGCACTGATTCCTTTCCTGCAGAACGACGATGCCAACCGTGCGCTGATGGGATCCAACATGCAGCGTCAGGCCGTGCCTCTTCTGAGCACCGAAGCACCTGTAGTAGGTACCGGTATGGAAGAAAAGGCAGCAGTAGACTCCGGTGTCTGCGTGGTAGCCAAGAAAGCGGGAACCATCAGTTATGTATCTTCCAAGACTATCCGCATTGATTATGATGACGGTGAGAAGGAAGAGATCCATCTGACCAAATTCTCCCGCAGTAACCAGTCCAACTGCTACAATCAGAAGCCTATCGTATTCAAAGGCGATCATGTGGCACAGGGACAGGTCATTGCAGACGGACCTTCCACTTCCGAAGGTGAGCTGGCACTGGGTAAGAACCCTCTGATCGGTTTCATGACCTGGGAAGGTTACAACTACGAGGATGCAGTTCTGTTAAGTGAGAGACTGGTACGTGATGATGTGTATACTTCCGTTCATATTGAGGAGTATGAGGCAGAAGCACGTGACACCAAGTTAGGACCCGAGGAGATCACTCGTGATGTACCCGGTGTCGGTGATGATGCACTGAAGGATCTGGATGACAGAGGTATCATTCGTATCGGTGCAGAGGTTCGTGCCGGTGATATCCTGGTGGGTAAAGTTACTCCTAAGGGAGAGACTGAACTGACTGCGGAAGAGAGATTGCTGCGTGCCATCTTCGGTGAGAAGGCAAGAGAAGTAAGAGATACCTCCTTAAAGGTACCTCATGGTGAATATGGTATTGTAGTGGATGCCAAGGTATTTACCCGTGAGAACAGCGATGAGCTGGCACCCGGAGTAAACCAGGCAGTCCGCATTTACATTGCGCAGAAGAGAAAAATCTCTGTTGGTGATAAAATGGCAGGTCGTCATGGTAACAAGGGTGTCGTTTCCCGCGTGCTTCCTGTAGAAGATATGCCTTATCTGCCCAACGGACGTCCTTTGGACATCGTGCTGAATCCTCTGGGCGTGCCTTCCCGTATGAATATCGGACAGGTCCTGGAGATCCACCTTTCCCTGGCTGCCAAGCACTGGGCTTCAATGTGGCAACCCCTGTCTTCGATGGTGCAAACGAGAAAGATATTATGGATACGTTGGATCTTGCCAACGATTATGTAAATCTTCCTTTCGACGATGCAGAGAGTGCAGAGTGGAAGGAAAAGGGTCAGGAGACTACTGCAGACGGTAAGCCCTGGTCCGGAGAGACCTTTACCAGCAAGCATGGTGAGGAGCTTCTCCCTGAAGTTATGCAGTATCTGTCCGAGAACAGAGACCACAGAGGTGTATGGAAGGGTGTTCCCATTTCCAGAGACGGTAAGGTACGTCTGCGTGACGGTAGAACCGGTGAATACTTCGATGGTCCCGTAACCATCGGACACATGCATTACCTGAAACTGCATCATCTGGTAGACGATAAGATCCACGCACGTTCTACCGGACCGTACTCCCTGGTAACACAGCAGCCTCTGGGTGGTAAAGCTCAGTTCGGCGGCCAGCGTTTCGGAGAGATGGAAGTATGGGCTCTGGAGGCGTATGGTGCATCCTACACCCTGCAGGAGATCCTGACAGTGAAGTCCGATGATGTGGTTGGTCGTGTTAAGACTTACGAAGCAATCATTAAGGGAGACAATATCCCTGAGCCCGGTATTCCCGAGTCCTTCAAGGTTCTGCTGAAAGAGCTGCAGGCACTGGGTCTGGATGTCAGAGTGCTGCGTGAGGATCAGACCGAGGTCGAGATCATGGAGACCGTCGATTACGGTGATACCGATTACCGTTATGAGATGGAGGGTGATCGTAAGTATGATGACGATTACGACAAGGGTTCCCTTGGCGAGATGGGCTATCAGTCACAGGAGTTTGACGACAACGGCGAACTGGTGAATTCCGAAGACGACTATGTGGAAGACGATTACACCGATGATAGCTTTGACGGCAGTGATGATGAATTTTAATGCTTTGTATAGAAGGGAGTGCCATTAATGTCAGAAACAAAAAATGAAACAACCTATCAGCTATGACATTGATGCCATCAAGATCGGATTAGCTTCCCCGGAGAAAATCCGGGAGTGGTCCCATGGCGAGGTATAAAGCCGGAGACGAATTAACTATAGA
>ENA-OQCS01001457-OQCS01001457.1-human-gut-metagenome-genome-assembly--contig:-NODE-1457-length-12134-cov-2.251104_pt1 | contig 12134 bp, 15 predicted proteins | sample MGYA00242757_ERZ504575 | MGnify/ENA primary metagenome ERZ504575 (study PRJEB26092, sample SAMD00036297) | human gut metagenome | host: Homo sapiens | study: EMG produced TPA metagenomics assembly of...
TTGCCGAAGGCGCAATTGCCGGAAGGAGTGTTGCTTGGCAGCTTGAAAGAGCTGTCTGAACAATATCCGGCTTTGGTCAAGCAGTATTATGGCAAGTTGGCAGATACTTCCAAGGATGGTGTGACCGCCTTCAATACTACTTTTGCCCAGGATGGCTTTATGCTGTATGTGCCGAAAGGCGTGGTGGTGGACAAACCCATTCAACTGGTGAATATATTGCGTGCTGATGTTAATTTTATGGTGAACCGCCGTGTGCTGGTTGTGCTGGAAGAAAGTGCGCAGGCTCGTCTGTTGATTTGTGATCATGCCATGGATAATGTAAATTTCCTTTCTACTCAGGTTATTGAGGTCTTTGCAAAAGAAAATGCTACTTCGATCTTTATGAACTGGAAGAAACCCATACCAGCACAGTGCGTTTCAGTAACCTCTATGTGAACCAGGAGGCAGACAGTAATGTGCTTTTGAATGGTATGACTTTGCATAACGGTACTACGCGTAATACAACTGAAGTAACTTTGGCCGGACGTGGAGCTGAGATCAATTTGTGTGGTATGGTCATTGCCGATAAGAATGAACAGGTGGACAATCATACTTTCATTGACCACAAGGTTGCTGATTGCACTAGTAATGAGCTGTTTAAATATGTATTGGATGATCAGGCGACAGGTGCGTTTGCCGGAAAAAGTATTGGTACGTGAAGGAGCACAACATACTAATTCCCAACAAACCAACCGCAACCTCTGTGCTACTCGTGATGCCCATATGTACACTCAGCCGCAACTGGAAATTTATGCGGATGACGTAAAGTGCTCTCACGGAGCTACTGTCGGTCAGCTAGATGAAAATGCGTTGTTCTATATGCAACAGCGTGGTATCAGTCTGAAGGAAGCACGTTTATTGCTTATGTTTGCTTTTGTCAATGAAGTAATAGATACGATCCGCCTGGATGCATTGAAAGACCGTTTGCATTTGTTGGTGGAAAAACGCTTCCGTGGTGAGTTGAATAAATGTCAGGGATGTGCGATATGTAAATAGGACGTCATGTACGATATACAAAAAGTAAGAGAAGATTTTCCGATATTAGATCGGGAGGTGTATGGAAAGCCGCTTATTTATCTGGATAATGGGGCTACCACTCAGAAACCGCGCCAAGTGGTTGAAGCCATAACCGATGAATATTATTCGGTCAATGCCAATGTGCATCGTGGTGTGCATTTCTTGTCTCAGCAGGCTACCGAGTTGCATGAAGCTTCTCGTGAGACTGTACGTCGTTTTATCAATGCACGCAGTAGCAATGAAATCGTGTTTACACGGGGCACGACGGAGAGTATCAACCTGTTGGCTTCTTCTTTTGCCGACAGTCAGATGAAGGAAGGCGATGAAGTGATTGTTTCTGTCATGGAGCATCACAGCAATATTGTACTTGGCAGTTACAGGCTGCGCGTAAAGGAATCGTGCTGAAAGTGATTCCCATGAATGACAGGGGAGAACTGTTGTTGGATGAATATGAGAAACTCTTTTCGGAACGGACCAAGCTGGTGAGTTTCGCTCATGTAAGTAATGTGTTGGGCACTGTCAATCCGGCGAAAGAGATGATTGCGACTGCCCATACACACAGTGTTCCCGTTTTGATTGACGGGGCGCAGAGTGTTCCTCACATGAAAGTGGATGTTCAGGATTTGGATGCTGACTTTTTTGCTTTCAGCGGACATAAAATATATGGACCTACCGGTGTGGGAGTGCTTTATGGAAAAGAAGAGTGGCTGGATAAACTTCCACCTTACCAAGGGGGAGGCGAGATGATACAAAGTGTCAGCTTCGAGAAAACGACTTTTAATGAATTACCGTTTAAGTTTGAAGCAGGAACTCCCGATTATATCGGCACTACTGCCTTGGCAAAAGCGTTGGATTATGTATCTGCTCTCGGCGTGGAAAATGTTGCCACCCATGAGCATGAACTGACACAATATGCTATGCAGCGTCTGAAAGAAATAGACGGGATGCGTATCTTCGGAGAGGCCGGTAACAAGAGCAGTGTCATTTCTTTCTTGGTAGGAAATATTCATCATTTGGATATGGGTACGTTGCTTGACCGCTTGGGCATTGCTGTGCGTACCGGGCATCATTGCGCACAGCCTTTGATGATTCGTATGGGGATTGAGGGAACTGTACGTGCTTCTTTTGGTTTGTATAATACTAAAGAAGAGATAGATGTGCTGGCTGCCGGTATTGAGCGTGTCAGCAGGATGTTTTGATTTCTCCAAACGAAATAAGTCGCCTGTCATTGATAAACATTATATTAATGCAGGCTTTTTTGTATAACAAGAATCAGCGTGACTTCACACAAGATTAGGAGAAACTTCTCACAAGATTTGCCTCATCTTGTAACAAGATATCAGGCATCCTGGTTTCTTGCGTCTTTTATGTTCTTTTTGTGGGCATATTCCTCTTTCGGTGGAAAATATGCTCCTCCCGAAGAATTGCCCCAAAATCCTTCAAAAGTTTCAGCCTTTTCGTAAACTCCCTGTTCATGCGCTTTCCGGCTGAAGGATTTTTTCCAGGCTGAAAGATTTCGAGGTATCAATCTTCAGCCAGAATGCCGATGAACAAAGCGTTTGTGGAGAGGCTGAAACCTCTGAAGGAAAAAATAAGTGTTTTGCTATGTGTATATAAAGAAACAGGAGAAACAACAGGACGTATTAATAAAAGCTCTTGATGTTTTTTAATATGTCCTGTTGTTTTTAAAAAAGGGGCAGATGTTTTGAAGTTTCCTGTTGTGAAGTGTGAACATATACTGATGTATAGGCTGAAAGATATATCATGTTTCAGCCGGAAGATATATAATCTTACACCTGTAACATTCTACTCATTCATTGGAGAATTTTTATCACTTCTGAAAAGAGTGTATTGGGGGTAACAGGTAATACGATATAAAAGCAGGGGGCCGCATTCATCACGAGTGCAGCCCTCCTTGGTATTGTATTATTTATATTAAGGTAAAAAGAGAGAGTTTATTTGCCGTAATCATCGTATAACATCAGCAAATGTGATGAACTCCAACTGAAATGGGGAGCTTTTAACAATTCACCGGTGTGTGTGCCATAGTTTTCATGTATCGGTGCTCCTTCTTTCAAGCCTTGCAGACGGTCGAATACCTGGAGGGTATATTCATCCGCCATCTTGTTATATCCATAGTTGCGCAGACCGCGGATAGCGAAATAAGTCTGATCCAACCAGATAGGGCCACGCCAATAGCCACGTGGGTTATACTTCGGGTTGTCTGCTGCTACTGTGGGGAAGGGAATGTAGGTAGAGAACTTGGCTGTATCGGTCAGCAGGGGCAACATGGCTTTTACCTGATCGGCAGTAGCTACTTCTGTCCATAACGGAGTATATGCTTCGCATCCCGGTTCCTGTATAAAGCTTCCGTCCTTTAAACGGCGATCGAAGAAGAAACCTTTTTCTTTGTCGAAGAAATAATCGGCTACTTGGCTACTGTAATCCGGACCGTCAAAAGTAACTCCCAGAATACTTGCAAATTTCTTTAATAGTTTACATTCCAAAGCCAGATAAGCATTTAAATCAACACTTTCCTGATCCATGCTCCATGCATCTTCAGCCCGTTATTTTTCAGCATCTTGGCATCATCAAAACGGATGGCATTATCCATACCGCTTTCCCAAGCTGCTGCTTCCAATGTGCCATCGGTAGAACCGTATTCACACATACCGTTGCGGTTATGGTCACGCTTGTTGTACCACCATTTGTAATAGGCCATCAATTGTGGATACATTTCACTGATGAACGCCGTATCATTGGTATGGGTGAATATTTCGTCTACCGCCCATGATACGAGAGGAGGTTTGCTGTCGCGTGCATTATTTTCGGCAGGATCGGTATAGATACAGTCTATAATCATACCGTCAGGCTGCTGGTAGTCAAACATGGCACGAATGTTGTCCTTGGCCAATTCCGGATCGAATTTTGCCAGAGCAGCAGAGAAACGCCAAGTGTCCCAGCCCAGAATCCTACGAAGTAGTATGCGGCATGACTCGGAACAATTCCTTCGTGGAGCAATCCGCCGCGGTGGGTACGCCAGTTACTGATAAGTGTAACAACTGCTTTCACGGCGATACGGTCATACTCAGGTTTCATATCTTTGCGCAGAATCTTGGTGAGATAACCTTCCCAGCGTTCTTTGTTGGCTTTGAGTCCTTCCTGCGGATTGCTGAGAGCCAATTGTGCTTTTTGTAATCCGGCAGAAAGTTCTTTTTCTCCGGTATAGAAAGAAATGGCTACGTAGGTGTCGTGTTCGCTGCCATTGATTTTTGCTTGGTAATTATTGTCAGTGCCTTTACGCTAACATCCGGGGTAAAAGTTAATGCTACAATCTCACCGGAGGGATGACGGGCGATGACGGTATTTTGGTCTGTTTGGACTTGTATCTCTTTTCCCCATTGGCTGGCAGTTAAGGAGAGTTCCTTCCCTGCATCGGAGTGAATGCGGAGCAATGCGGTAGAAGCATCTAAAAAATTCAGGCGTTGAATGATTTTACCTTCCTCTGAACTTGCCGAAAGATATAACTCTCCCGGGAAATAACAAGTGGAATCCGGAGTAAATATAACATTCGCCTGATCGGCATATCCTACCGTGACAGCCGATTGTGCCATCCATTGGCGTCGGTTCATATCCAGACTGAACGGGCCACAGAAACCGTTCACCCAGTGATCTTTCTGCGGAAGAGTAAATCCCATCCAGGAACCGGCGTCTGTGAACCAACCCCGGCAACGTGTCAGTGTATCGGAGTATAGGCTATATCCAGTATGTTATTGAATTCATATCTTTTGCCTGTGGGGATGTTCTCACTGGCAGGGTTACAGGCGGCTGTGAAGCCTGCAACTACTGCTGTGAGAAGAGTGATTTTGGTAAATTTATGTTTCATGTTATTTCGTTATTTGAAGATCGTTTCATCACAGATTATTCAGATTAATACAGATGCAATCATTCACGAATTGAAATTCAATCTGCGAGAATCTGTATAATCTGTAGTGAATCAGAATTTTTAAAACCATTTCTTATGCGCTTTTTCAGCAGCATCGTCTTGATTGCTCAAAGGTTGCATGGTAAAGCTGTATTGCCATTCGTGCGGAGTGATGGTATATTCCGGATGTACTTGCGCTCCCCAAGTATTATCTCCACCTACCCCCATGTGACGGTGGTCGATGTTTAACCATACCATGTCTTTCTTCATAATACTTCCACCATGACGGCGTTCTGTATTGAATGCTACATAGTCAATATCCTCCAACGGGAAATTCCATGCGCTGACATTCAGCGGTTCCTCACCTGTGATTAACAGGCCTTCCCCTGCTTTATTACGCAATGCAACCCATCGTACATCGGTTTTGTTGCCGGTTTCCTGTGCACGGACATACGGATGGAATTGTTCCCATACTGTAGCGGTATAGAGCCCGATAGGATAACCCGTCTTGCGGTCTGCATAGTTTTCTTGTGGTCCGCGGCCCAGCCAGGTCATCACATCGTATTCTGCCGGAAGAATCATACGCATACCCAGACGTGGCATTTCAGGAAGGGCTTTGTTGCCGGGTACAAAGTGCATACTTACTTTGACAGCTCCATTGGGGCGTACCTGATAGATGGTCTGCAAAGTTGATTCTTGTGCTTCCAGTTTATAATTTATAGTAACGGTTGCCAGTTTTTTGTTTGATCTTCTTTTAAATCGATACTTTGTAACTTGGCGTTCTTGCCTGCAAATTTCCAGATGCCGCAACGCTCCAGATGGTTGTTGGCAACATCATTGTCGGTTAATGCACGCCAGAAATTGGGTTGTAATCCTTCTTTTATCAGATTCTTTCCGTTGTATAAGAGTTCTGTCATTTCACCATCAGCAGTAGAGAATGCGATACGGAAGTTTTCCCCTGTCAAGGTGATAGCATCCGGAGTACGTTCGGTATTTATAGTTTTGTCTACTAGTTCCCGGGCAGTCCATGTAGCATTCAGCAGCCGTTCTCCTTCCGGATTCAGTTGCCATTGCTCCATGGCTACCTGATGTCCCTTTGGAACTAATGGGGCTTCCTTTTTGGTAAATGCTTCCAATTTCAGGAAATATTCTTTTCCATCGTTAGGAATCAAGTTCATCGGGATAGTGATGAAGGCAGAAGAACGGGCAGTCATTGTCGGGAAATCCATTTCACCGCTTTGTACAGCTTTTCCGTCTGTTTCTACAGTCCAGTGTAGTTTGTAATCTTCCAAGCCGATAAAATCATGCCAATTAGTCACTTTGATTTGCTTGGTGGTAAAGGCAACCGGCTCAAAATGAATGTATTGATATACTTTTTTTACTTCCCAGATGTGTGGATGAAGTGAACGGTCTGCCGCTACCAGTCCGTTGGCACAGAAGTTGGAGTCATTAGGAACACCTACAAAGCCATATCGCCTCCGTAAGCCCAAATCTTATTGCCGTTCTTGTCTTTGATATCAAGGTGGCGTCAACCCAGTCCCATATGAAGCCACCTTGCAGCTGGTCATATTTATAAATCAAATCCCAATAGTCTTGTAGATTACCTACACTGTTACCCATAGCGTGGGCATATTCACATAGAATCATCGGGCGGGCATCACGCTGGTTTACATGGCGGCGCAGGGACCAGATGCGTGCATACATCGGACAGTAGATGTCAGATTTGGCATCATAACCACCTCCCTCATATTGTACAGGGCGAGTAGGATCGAATTTCTTGGTCCAGTCATATAACGTTTCAAAGTGTTTTCCGTAGCCGGACTCATTTCCCATTGACCAAGTGACAATGGCGGTGATATTGCGGTCCCGCAGCACCATGCGGCTCATGCGTTGCATAAACGGTACTTCCAATCGGGATTATTAGCCAGTGTGCCATCTTTATGCGCTGCATACCATGGCTTTCAATGTTTGCTTCATCTACCAGATACAAACCGTATTCGTTACACAATGCATACCATTCATAGCGGTTGGGGTAATGGCAAGTGCGTACAGCATTCAGGTTGAATTGTTTCATCAACTGAATGTCTTTTATCATGCTCTCTACGGTGATGGTACGACCATGATGCGGATCGTGTTCATGGCGGTTTACTCCTTTAAACAATACGGCTACCCCATTTATCAGTTGCATGCCGTTACGCATTTCCACAGAACGGAAACCGAAAGGCTGTGTGAATGATTCCAAGGCTTTTCCTTGAGCATCGTAGGTGCTGACTACCAATGTATAAAGATTGGGTGTTTCGGCATTCCAAGCAATATGGCCGGGAACAAGTGTTTCTGAGTGAATAAAGTATCTGTAACAGAAGTTATTTCCTTTTTATGCTGATAAATTACATTGCCTTTGTCCATAATCTTCACTTCCACAATTCCTCCCGGATGAGGCTTGTGGAGTGTGATATCCAGATTAAAATCTCCGTCTTTATAACCATTTGTCAGACCGGCTACCAGTTTGAAGTCTTGTACACGGCTTTGAGGACGGGCATAGAGATACACATCGCGTTCAATACCGCTATATTTCCAGTAATCCTGATCCTCCAGGTAGGAACCATCACTATAACGGAAAACTTTAACGGCCAGTTTGTTCTTCCCGGTTTTTAAGAACGGAGTAATATTAAAATGAGCCGGAAGACGGCTGTCTTCACTGTATCCTGCCAATTCACCGTTAACCCAGCAATAAAAAGCGGACTCAACTCCTTCAAAATCAAGGAAAATATCCATTCCTTTCCAATGGGCCGGTACGGTAAATTCACGTACGTATGCACCTACCGGATTGTAATCGGTTGGAACATGAGGCGGATTGGCAGGGAAGGGGTAGGCTACGTCAGTATAGATGGGGGAGTCAAATCCTTGCAGTTCCCAGCTTCCCGGAACTGTATGTCTTTCCAGCGTTTGGTGTTGTACCCCATTTTATAAAAATCTGTCGGGCATTCCTCATTGTTTTTAGAGAATAAGAACTTCCAGGTTCCGTCTAGTGAAATGCGGCGTTCTGTGGCGGGGTTTACTGCAAAAACGTTGGGCGGCAGGTAAAGCTTGTTGTTTCAGTGCATTGGCCTCATTCGTATAAGGAATGAAATGGGCATGGGCAGGTTCACGATTTATTTCATTTATTTGCGGATTTGCAGGGCACGTTTTCACCCCAGGCAGAAGCACAAACAAACAACAGTGTAAGAAAAGTATTAAGAGAGTGTTTCATGGTTATTGTTATTTTAAATAGAACAGAAAAGAGTCACAAGAAAAGGTACGCTGAAGTCCACTACAAAGCCGTGAAATATAGAAACCACTACGAAGCTTTGACCGGAATAGCGGGTGATGATGGGTAATGTTGTATCCATCGTAGTGGCTCCTCCAGCCGAAATAGGGGCCAGGTTACCAAACCAACGTACTAGCAACGGGGCAAAAAGCAAAGTGATAATCTCACGTGTGATATTGGATAATAATGCAATGGTTCCCAACTCCGGACCTTTATATTCTGTAATAAAGATACTGGATAGAGAGTAATAGCCGAAACCGGCACCTACTGCCATACAGTCTGTTACTGAGCGGTGCGAGAGAAACAGACTGACCACTGCGCATCCTGCCAGTGTTCCCAATATGGTCATGACCGGTAGAAAGATCAGGCGGGGGTTTAATGAACGGAAATTACGTAAAGTCTGCGGATCATTACCTACACTGACTCCTACACTGAACATTAACGCACACAAGGCGTAGAAACTTAGCTTACTTTGTGTAAAGTCGTATGGAATAAGGTGATATACCCCACAAAGAGCTCCCAGTACAAAGAATCCGACGATAATCAAACTTCCTTTCATACTTGTCCCTCCTTATTTCTTTTGTAAAGTACATACCATAAAGCCCATGCTGCTGTAACACTGCCCAGCACTGCTGCCAAGGTGATGACAATGGCTTCCAACCCTATAGTGTGCAGACCATTGATAATTTTCTGATTGCCGCCTACATCTATACCCAATAAAAAGAGTAGCAACCAAATAAGAACGGTGATGACTTTGTGTATTCCTGAAAGCTTCTGCTTGCGAAGCAGGAAGCCGAGGAGCATCCCCGTGAGCATTAATCCAATAATTGTAAACATATCTATGTCGTTTTATTTATAGGCAAAGATACTTCATTTTTAGATTACAAGGCGGTATCACTGTAGCGAAAACCGCCTTGTTGCCTAATTATATCTAACCAAAAAAGAAAATACTTATTTTAAGGCATCATTAGCATTCAGCTCTGTAAGAGGAGTGGGGTAGAATGAATTTTTGTCTTCATTGAAGCCTGTTCTTCCGGCAGCTTGCAGGGCTGAGACAGTTTGCCCAACGGCGGAGATCATACCAACGATAGTTCTCAAGAGGGAATTCAATCATGCGCTCGTGTTCAATTTGCGCGCGGACTGCTTCTTGAGAAGTACCTGTCATGGGTGGCATATCCCCGTGAACGCTTCTTACTTCATTGATTAAAGGAATAGCTTGTTCGGGATGTCCCTGTTCATTCAATGCTTCGGCTTTCATTAACAGTACGTTGGCATAACGCATCAAAGGAACATTGATTGCAGAATAGTTTTGGTTTAAACTTCATAGGTCGAGGGCATGAATTTACGGAAGGCTACGCGTTCTTTGTTGTCGAACCAGTCATTATAGTCGTAGCCATAGACACGTCCGTTACCATCGTTATAATAGTCACAATTAAAAAATAATGTTGCATACATACGCGAGTCATAACGTCCTGTAGTAGCCGTTTCCCCTTCTTTTTTGAATTCACTAATCAATGTTTGACTGGGAAGAATCTCATCCCATCCCCCAAGTTCGGAAACACCGATCCATCGATGGAACTGAGTACGATAAGTAGCTCCGTTTGCAGAACTCATAGAGAATTGAATTTCAAAAATCGATTCTTTACTGTTCTTATTATCCCCGCTGAACATAGTGCTGAAATTATTAACCAGTTCATATCCTTTTACTTGGTTGAATGCTTCTATAGCACTGGCCAGATAAGAGTCTTTGTTGGTTGCCTCTTCATAGGCGCGTGTCAGATAGGCGAAACCAAGATATGCATAAGCAGAACCGCTTGTGGCACGGCCTACATTATCAGCGTCACGTGTTGCAGGCAGACTGGTTGCACGTTTCAAGTCTTCAATGATGAAATTCCATGCATCCTCACGGGAAGAAAGGGGCTTGCTTAATTCAGCCGGGTCAGTGATATATTTATCACGAACTATGATTTCTTTCCAGTTCAATAAAAGTTGCATGTGGTAATAAGCGCGGATAAAGTAGCCTTCATTGACCAATTGTTCGCGTGTTGCTGCGTCTATATTCTCATCGGGTATTTCTGCGGTTTTTTCAATTACCTGATTAGCAAAACTGATGCCTTTATAGTAGCATTGCCAGTAATAACTGAACTGAGAGTTACCATTGGTGTAGGTATAGTTGCCTAATTCCACCCAGTTCGGGTAATTCAGAGCATCGCTTCCTAATTGGATAATATCTTCACGATAGGCTTCTACCGGCCATTTGATTTCCGGGAAAGACCACATGTCACCCGAATAAGTCATCAGGTAAAGTTGGGAGTATGCGGCGGCAAGTCCGGCTTCAGCATCAGACTGGTTACGCCAAAAACTGCTTGATGTCAACTGGTCAGGAGATTCTACCGTGAGATAATCGTCACAAGCGCTAAATAAACTTGCAATGCAGATACTTGCTATGTATAATAGTTTCTTCATTTTCTTATTACTTTAAAGGATTAGAATGTAAGTTGAGCTCCAACGGTGAATGAACGGGTAAACGGATAAATCAATTTATCAACACCGGTATTCAACACACTGGCACGAGAGAATTCAGGATCTATACCATCATAGCCTGTGATAGTGAACAAGTTTTCACCACTTACATAGAAACGCAGTTTCTCAATATAGAATTTCTGCATGAGCGATTTGGGCAAAGTATAACCTAACTGTGCCTGACGCAGACGGACAAAATCACCGTTTTCAAGGAATCTGTCTGATTCTTTCATGTTGCCGTTCGGATCTTGATATACTGCGCGGGGAACATCCGTATTTCTATTGTCAGGAGTCCATGCATTCAATGTAGACTTCAGCATATTTGATTTAGAGTTCATTCCTTCATAGAAATATTTGTTTCCGTTATACAATTTGAAGTTCCATGCGCTGCCAAGTACGATTGAAAGGTCAAATCCTTTATAGCCGAATGACAGATTTAAGTTCGCTTCCAATGTCGGGATACCTGAGCCACAGTATTCTTTGTCACCGGCGTCTATGCTTCCATTACCATCTAAATCTTTAAAACGGATATCACCCGGTTGGGCATTAGGCTGTAATAATTGTCCATCCTTGTTTACATGGGCATTTACTTCATCCATACTTTGGAAGATACCGTCTGTTCTATAAAGATAGAATGCACCGATAGGTTTGCCCACTCTGGTTTCTGTCGGGAAATGCTCCGTTCCATATTTCAATCCTTCACCCTGAAGAACTTGGTCTGCATCTGACAATTCAACCACCTTATTTTTGGTGGTGCTCATATTGAAACCGATATTGTAATCAAAGTCTTTTATAGCATCTCCCCAGTTTAATTCAAATTCGAAACCGGTATTGCGTATCTTTCCGACATTCAGGGTGGGATTAGTCATACCTGCTGAAGGAGGTAAAACTTTTGTTATCAACAGGTCTTCTGTTTGGTTATAGTAGTAGTTTAATGTACCGGTTAATTTGCTGTTAAAGAAGCCGAAGTCGAAACCAATATTTTTGGTATCCGTTGTTTCCCATTTCAAAGAACGGTTTTCCAATCCGCGAGCGATACTTCCTGCCCATGCGTTATCACCGTTGCCTTTCACGTATCCTTGATACATTTCATTGTATGTACTAATCAGCGCAAGGAAGTCATAATATCCCAAAGCATTTTCATTACCCAAACGTCCCCAACTGACACGAAATTTCAAATTGTTCAGTGCAATGTCTTTCGGAAGAATTCTTCCTGACTGATTCTCCAGCCTAATGCCACTGACGGAAAGCAGCCCCAACGGTTGTCTTTACCAAACTTGGATGAACCGTCATAACGTACAGTTGCCTGTACCAGATAGCGGT
>ENA-OQCS01001458-OQCS01001458.1-human-gut-metagenome-genome-assembly--contig:-NODE-1458-length-12131-cov-2.180107_pt1 | contig 12131 bp, 12 predicted proteins | sample MGYA00242757_ERZ504575 | MGnify/ENA primary metagenome ERZ504575 (study PRJEB26092, sample SAMD00036297) | human gut metagenome | host: Homo sapiens | study: EMG produced TPA metagenomics assembly of...
AGTACAACGGGCACGGACAGATCCTCCGGGAAGTGGACGGCGAAGGAAAGGAGGTCCTCTATACCTATAATGATCTGGCTGGAAGATCCGGGAACAGATAAAAGTGCAGGAGACCGATCCTGCGCTGTACCGTGTCATCGCCTATACCTATGACAGTCAGGGCAATAAGGTGGAGGAGGCCTACGGACAACAGGAAGTAGAACGGGACGGAGAGTCGGATGGCTGGCACCGGATCCATTTTTCCTACGATAAAAACAATCATCTGAATGTAGTGAAAGATGACTTTGGGGCAAAAATGCGCTACGATTATGACTGTCTGGGAAATGTAACGCTGGAAGAGCGTGCCATTGCGGACGGTGTTCATAGTGTCATTCATTATGCCTACAATAAAAACGGGTGGCTTGTTCAGCGGACGGAGGAAATCCAGGGCAACGGCCCGGTACAGGCCGCCGTTACAAGATATGCCTACGATGCCAACGGCAACCTGACAAAGATCACCACACCGAAGGGCTCCGAGATCCACAGAAGCTACGATGCGGACGACCGCCTGACCGAGGAGAGAGTCCTTGACAGGAAGAAACGGTATCGACAGACGGGTGCAGTATGCCTACGATGCGGCCGGAAATGTGCTGAAACAGGCCATTCTGGGAACGGACGGGGAATGTCTGGAGAGCAGCACCCGGTATGACCTGAAAGACCGGGCGACCCACAGAACCAATCCGGCAGGAGGGGTGACCCGCTATCTCTATGACCGGAATGACAGGCTGCGGAAAGAGATCAGTCCCTACAGCTACGAGCCGGAGAGCGATGACGGGGCGGGGATATCCTACACCTATGACAGCCGGGGCAACCGCCTCCGCACCACCAATGCATTAGGAGAAGTGGTACAGGAGCTTTCCTACAACCTGCGGAATCAGCCGGTTATCCAAAAGGATACGTTTGGAAACCGGACAGAACTTTCCTACGAACTGGACGGAAGATCAAGGATGTCCGGCGTTCGGGGAACCATCAGCGTACCCTTCAGCAGTATGAGTATAATGCAAGAAGGCAGATCACGGGAGTTGTGGACGGCAACCGGAATCCCATTTCCTATGACGTGGACAGCTGGGGACGCATCACAGGCATTGGCTTTGCGGACGGGTGAAGGAAGGCTATGAATACACCCCGCCGGGCAGGTCAGCAGGACTATAGACGGCAACGGCAATGCAGTGCAGTACCGTTACAACAGTCTCGGCAAGGTCAGCGAGCGGACGGATCAGCTGGGATTCACAGAGACCTTCCGGTATGACGAGGAGGGCAACCTGTCCCTGCATATCGACCGGGACGGAAGACAGCTGCAGCGCGCCTGCAACGTATTCGGTCAGCCTGTGTATGAGAAGGCGTCCGATGCAGAGGGAAAACATACCAACATCAGCACCTGGCACTATGACAGCCTGGGCCGGGTGACCCGTGCTGTCTGCGACGGAAAGTCCTATGAATACATCTACGATGCACATGGTAACCTGAAAGAGAAGCGTTCTAACGGGAAACGCTTAGTTTCCTATACCCATGACATGGCAGGCAGATCACGGAGATCAGGGATCCCGCAGGAGTCAGCACCCGGTATGAGTATGACATTCTGGGCAGACGAAGCCGCATCTTTAATGATGACGGACTGGAAGTGCGCTACGGCTACGATGCTTTGAACCGCATCAGTCGCATCCATTATGGTAACGGTGTGGAAACCGCCTATACCTATGATGGTGACGGCAACATCCGCACACTGGAAACCCGAGCAGGGGAAAATGTCCTGCTCTCCTTTGCATACCGGTATGACGGCAACGGAAACCGTACAGCGAAGACAGGCATGCAGGCAGGTGTAACTCTGGGTGGCGTTACATCCGAAATCACCGCAGGGAATAATGCACTGGAACTCTCCTATGCTTATGATGTCCGGGGACAGCTTCTGGAAGAGCGGCGGAACGGCGCTTCTGTTTGCTATGCCTATGACAAAGCCGGAAACAGAATCCGGAAGACGGATGCACAGGGAGAAATCCGCTATCTTTATAATGCGAAGAACCAGCTGGTCGAAGAGGAAAGCCCTGCCGATAGAAAACAGTTTTCTTATGACCGTCAGGGCGGTATAATAGAAGAAAAAAATCTTGCCGGAATCCGCCTGTTCTCCTATAACAGCCGCCACCAGCAGACAGGGGTGGAAACTGAAACCGGCAACGTGCAGGAGAACCGCTATGACGCGGAAGGCCTGCGGTTTGAACTGCTGGAAAACGGCAGGAGGACCAGCTTTGTATACCACGATGGAGAGCTTCTGCAGGAGGAGGGAAGAGAAGAGCAGGGCACCAGTTATCATCTCGGGGCAGGAATGGAAGCGTTCCGCAGAGGACAGGAACTGTCCTACTACCACAGGGATGAACAGCTCAGCACGACGTTTATTACCGGCGGACATGGAGATGTTCAGAACAGCTACCAGTATGATGCCTTTGGCATGTCTCTTGGAACCACAGAGAAGCTGAATAACCGCATCCGCTATACGGGACAACAGTATGATGATGTAACGGGACAGTATTATTTACGGGCGAGGTACTATAATCCGGTTGCCGGGCGTTTCATGCAGGAGGATGTATACCAGGGGGATGGACTGAATCTGTATGCGTACTGCGGGAATAATCCGGTGGTGTATGATGATCCGAGTGGGTATGAAAGGAAAGCTTGTCCTCCGCAGGGGAAAATTAGTGAAAGTGTTGATGGGAGTGGTAGTAACACAACAGCGACAGAAAGAAGAAATTCACCTGGTGTTGTAGAAGGAAACGGAAGGAATACATCAAAAATGATGTATGGAACGGATAAGAATGCAGGTGTTATTCCAAAAGAAATTGCTGACAAATTAAGAGAAAAGCAATATAATAATTTTGACGAATTTAGAAATGATTTTTGGAAAGCTGTTGCAGAAACAGATTATGCAAATGAATTTTTAATAAATGGAGATCCTAAGAACTATTACCGAATGAAGAATGGAGGCGCACCACTTGTGGTATCTAATCAAGCCATAAATGGTAGCTTTACATATCAGCTTCATCATATTATTCCAATTAATCAAGGTGGAAGTGTTTATTCTGTAGATAATCTTGTTGTGGTTACGCCGCGTTATCATGCTGAAATACTTATTCCTGAAGTGCATGGGTATAATGGATTTAAACAATTTTTTAGATAAGGAGAAAGGATATGGATAAATTAAGTAGAGAAGAAGTAAAAGAATTGGTTGAAAAAATAAGTTATGGTATGGGAAGTGATGAAGAAGTTTCAGAGTGGATTCAAAAGATAATGGATAGTGTGCCTAATAGAAATGTAGTGGAAGCTATTATGTCAGGTCCGAACGCAAGTATAGAAGAGATATTAGATAAGTTATATACAGGCAATGTAATTCGTTTATAATTTAATCCTTATATGTAAGGTTTACTTTAGAGATACCTAGTACAACATTAAATAAATAACTAGCCAAATATCATGTATGGTGTTATACTTATAATATCAACGGAAATGAGGTATCAGTATGGCACACGCACGATCTATTACACTTACAAATGAAGAAGTTTTGTACCTTCAGTCACTCACTCGTCAGCGTACAATTCAAGCGCAGGTAGTTGACCGCGCTAAAATGCTTCTTTACAAAGCACAGGGAGCATCGAATAGCGATATTGCTGAACGTTTAGATGTAAATATAAACACCGTTAAACTCTGTCTTTCCAAGTTCAGGGAAGGCGGTGTACAGCGTGCTCTGTTCGATGACAAACGCAAAGGACGACCTGTTGAAATCACAGATGACGCTATTGCATGGATCATCAGCATTGCTTGCCAGCGTCCTACCGATCTTGGCTACGCACAGGAACTTTGGACTTTAAAAAATCTTCATCAGTACATCCAAAATCACGCAGAAGAGGCTGGATATTCAAGGCTTACAACTATCACAAAACCAATGGTACAGAAGATACTGAACCAATCCGAAATTAAGCCGTTCAAAATCAAGTATTACTGTGAAAAACGGGATCCTGATTTTGAGACTAAGATGCATGATGTCCTTGTTGTTTACAAACAGGTTGAAATGCAGTTTTGACGAAAACGGAGACATCATAGTTTCACTGATAGTCCAATGATTCATACCATTTCCTGCGATGAAAAGCCGGGAATACAGCTATTGCAACAACAAGTGATGACCTCCGTCCGACGGAAGGAAACGGCTGTGTATATCGTGACTATGAATATAAACGCTTGGCACATTGTCTTTAATTGCCGGAATTGATCTTCTCACAGGAATAGCTATTCCTGTTGTAAGTGAAACTCACAAAAGTTCCGATTTCATCTGTCTTCTGAAGAAACTTGATGAAATGTATCTGGAAGGGGATGTTATCAGGATTATCTGTGACAACCATTCTGCACACAAAGCAAAGGAAGTGCAGAATTATCTGGCTACAAAGCCAGAAGGACGTTACGTATTTGTGTTTATACCAAAGCATGCATCCTGGCTCAACCTGATTGAATGTTTCTTCAGCAAAATGGCAAAACAGATGTTGAAAGGAATACGAGTCAAATCAAAGCAGGAACTGGCGGACAGAATCTATCAATATTTCGATGAAATCAATAAAGAGCCTGTGGTATTTCATTGGACATATAAACTTGATGAAATATCCGAAGAAGAAGCTAACCCCAATATGGCCAGTTAATTATTATTCAATCTACTAGTACATTGAATAATAATTAAGACTAAATCAGAATGTTTTATTGGCAAGCACCATGAAGCATTCTCGATTTTTCTGTTACAAGGTAATTTCGATAAAATGTCTCAAAGCATAACAAATTTTTGAACAGTAGAGAAAGTTATGCCATACCATCTTTCTCCCAACGGCTTTGCCTGTGGGTGTTCATCGGCTTATGCTACCTTCTGGCGATATAAAACCTTTAACCTGCACTATTTTCGACACTACTTATTTTGGCGGTATCTCAAGAAATCATGTCTTTCACATTTCCCCAACAAGGCTCAATAATTCTATTATGGGTAACTACCTCGACTTCGGTCTTAAAATCGCACACAGGGCAACACAGGCTCTCACAGGGGCAAGAGAAAGTTGATTTGTCTGTCTAAAAATGAATTTGTGCATATTTACGGTTTTTTCTCTGTTTTTGGTCTATGGCATAAAGCCAATTCTGTCTTCACATCGCCAAAGTTTCCTCCGATTTTTCAAAACAAAAATTTTGACTTGCAACTGTTCTTTTTCAGAGTTAACATCACACACCACGAAGGAGATTTCTTCTGCTTCGTGTCCTGTGTTCTACAGGATGTATCCATCTCCATGAAAGTCAGCGGTGTTCCTTTGCGGAATATTTTGTGCCTGACCAGAAGTGGATAGGCTATACCACTCTTGCACACTTGGTTGCTGAAAAGATGCGTAATTCCGAGAAAGATGCTTAACAGTTGAGATTGCCACTATTTGCCAAACATTGAGATTGGAGTTGATTTTATGGTTAAAGAAAATTTTATTTATGTGGGTATCGATTTACACAAAGAAACCCACACAGCAGTTATGATTGACTGCTACAATCAAAAGCTTGGAGAGATTACTTTTCCAAACAGACCAGCCGATTTTCCTAAGCTGGTAACAAAGGTTAAAAAATGTAATACTGATGCAAAAGAAGTAGTCTATGGTCTGGAGAATGCTTATGGTTACGGCAGACCTTTAGCGGTGTGGCTGATTGATAAGGGGTATTTTGTTAAGGATGTAAATACTGCTATTTCTCATCGTCAGGCAAAGCACCGTGGTGCCATGTATCGCAAGAGCGATAGCGACGATGCAGAAGCTATTGCACTTGCAACTCTAAATATGCTTGATAAACTTCCGGATGCCTGCCTAATGATGCATACTGGTCACTTGGTCAGTTGGTGCATCGCAGGGATAACATCATGAAACAGCGAACCAGACTGGTTAATCAGTTGCACGAGCAGCTGTGTATTGCATATCCGTCTTACAAGTCATTTTTTAATGACATCAGTAGACCTACTGCACTGTACTTCTGGGAGCATTATCCATCCAGAAAGTATCTTAGGGGTAAGTCTGTGGAAGATTTACGTAAGGAACTTGTTCCCGTCAGCCACAATAGATGTTCGACCAAAAACTGTGAGAAAATCTTGGATGCGGCAGCAAGTGACAAGGTAAAAAATAATGCTTACCAAGATGCCAGGGACATGGTGACTCTTAGCATTGTCAGTGATTTACAGCACTATGACAGCCAACTGGCAGAGGTAGACAAGATGCTGGAACAGATGTATAAGATGCTGGGCTGCACACTTACAACCATTCCTGGTGTAAATGTTATCACAGCAGTGAAGATTCTTGCTGAAATCGGTGATATCAAACGCTTTAGTAATGCTAATAAGTTGGCACAGTTTGCAGGAATTGCACCACTTCATTTATCATCTAGCGGTAAGGGGAAAGATGTAGCTACCAAGCAGGGTAACAGACGATTGCAGGCAACCATTTATTTCCTTGCAATCCAGATGGTGCAGGTATCCTCAAAGGGTACACCGAGAAATTCGGTGGTACGGGCATATTATGAGAAACGTAAGGCAGAGGGAAAAACCAGTCAGCAGGCACTGATTTGCATTTCAAGACGGTTAATCAGTATTATTTATGGAATGTTAAAGCATGGTACGGAATATCGTATGCCAGTAGTGGAAAACGCTGGCGAAAAGTTGTAGAGCAAATGGCAAATATATGGTAAACTTTTAAGCAGATGCAAGAGTCGGCTTTGGGAAGTGTATTTCATTTTTCGGGGTAGGAGCATCGGCTTGGATAATTATAAGGGTAAAGAGTCTTTGTCAAGAGTGGTAGTAGTTCAATAGTTGAGATAGTTGATGAAGAAAAAGGTACTTTTATTATAAAGGATTGGTCAGACTATCCAGATGATTACGTTCCAGTTCCTGACCAAAATAAGGTGTGGACATTTCTTGAAGGAGATGAGTATAATTCTGCTAGAGATTCAGCAAATATATTCAATAGAAACATGAGGGCAGCTGATCCTTATTATGCTAATAATGGGTTAGAAATTCACGAGATTGAACCAGTAAAAATGGGTGGAAGCCCAACTGATATAAATAATAAAACGGCAATTCAATCACAAGTTCATAGAAGATATGTAACACCTTGGTGGAATAAAATACGAGATGAAGTAAAGAAAGGATTGAACTAATGAGATGAATATACAAGAAATAATTAAAACAATAAAAACTAATGAATCAATAGGTTTGTCAGAGAAAGATATTACAGATTTTGAAAAAGAAATAAATTGGCATTTCCCGACAGATTATAGAGAAATATTAATGGCTGTAGATGGTGGATATGGTAAAATAGGTGATTTTATATTGATTTTGGATCTAAATGATATTATTTTTTATTATGAAGATATAGAAAATTTAGATGGTTTAATTCCATTTGCATCAGACGGATGCGGCATTGCTTTTGCATTTGATAAAAAAGCGAAGAAAATAGTATCAATTCCAATGGACTGTCTAGAAAGAAATTATGCAAAAATAATTGCTGTTAATTATGATGATTTTATCGATAGAATATGTTCGCATAAGTTACAGTATTAGGAGTACAGTATTAGGAGCATTATGAGATTATAAAAGCATCAGTTTAGAATGGCATGAAAGGGTGTTATCAAAGATCCTGAGCCGAGACAAATTATGCTATTAAAAAATAATGATGCATTAATTATTGATTTTGATTTTCAAAATTGTATGGCATAGCTTTCAATGACTAATTCACTGTATGTTCCGTACCAGTTCGTGTATTTTGAGGCAGTGGATATAGAGGTATCAGATTTAGAAGAGATAACACCAATATATAGTTTCCATGATGATACTATATAAAAAGATGATGTGATTAGTGCTCTGGATGAAGCCTTGTTATTTTGTTTAGATTACAAAGTATTCATATTGAATAGTAATTGTTAAGAGCCAGCTATGACGAGTTAGAAAAGACACTAATTCAAATGTAATAAGTTCTAAACATTTCTCTTGACGATCCACAAATGTCCATGTTACAACGGCACGCACAAGGAGGTATAAGGGGGATAAAAAATCTCTTTAATACCTAAACGCAAGCACAGAATCGAGAATGTTCTATTGACAACCGCCATGGAACATTCTCAATTTTCTGTTACAGGGCAATTCCGATGAAAATAAGAATCACGTTTTATTATTAGGTGGTAATAGAAGCGAAAAATTCAGCCGGAATCCGCCGTTCTCCTATAACAGCCGCCATCAGCAGACAAGGGTGGAAACCGAAACCGGCAACGTGCAGGAGAACCGCTACGATGCGGAAGGCCTGCGTTTTGAACTGCTGGAAAACGGCAGGAGAACCAGCTTTGTATACCACGATGGAGAGCTTCTGCAGGAGGAGGGAAGAGAAGAGCAGGGCACCAGTTATCATCTCGGGGCAGGGATGGAAGCGTTCCGCAGAGGACAGGAACTGTCCTACTACCACAGGGATGAACAGCTCAGCACGACGTTTATTACCGGCGGACATGGAGATGTTCAGAACAGCTACCAGTATGATGCCTTTGGCATACCCCTTGAGACCACAGAACAGCTGAATAACCGCATCCGTTATACGGGCCAGCAGTATGATGAACTGACAGAGCAGTATTACCTGCGGGCGAGGTATTATAATCCGGTTGCCGGGCGGTTCATGCAGGAAGACGTATATCAGGGGGATGGACTGAATCTGTATGCGTACTGCGGGAATAACCCAGTGGTGTATGATGATCCGAGTGGGTATGCAAGTACGTCAACAGGTAAAGCTTGTCCACCGCAGGGGAAAATTAGTGAAAGTGTTGATGAGACCAGCTATGGGAAGTCAAGTAGTAATTGTACGGAATTGGTACCATATTATCCCGCAAATAATGGAGCTGAGAGTGATAGTGGTTCAGTACCCAATTCATTATTGCAAGGCGATCCGAACACAAGAGTTTATTTAGGAATTATAGATGGAGAACCAGATTATGTTGGTATTGCTTATGACGTTGAAAGAAGGCAAAGTCAACATGGAGATAGATTTGACTATTTGCGAGAAATAACAACAGAACCGCTTACACGAAGGCAAGCAAGGGCAATAGAGCAGGCAATGATTAAAAATCATCCGAGTATAGTAACAAAATTAATAGCATAAGTACTAAACGAGATTGGTACAATGATGCCGTTACTTGGGGTAAAGCCTGGTTAAGAGAACATGGACTTTTAGAGTAATAGGGAGGTAAATATATTGGCATTTAATGATTAATCGCAATGAAGAAATCTTCAAAAAAGCCACAAGAGGGTGATGTGTTTGTGCTGCAACCTGTGATAGCAAATTCTATTTTGGAAAGGTTATACAAACAGATTTAAAGAGTTTAGATTCCTTTATTAATGGTATGACACTTATTTATATATATAACTACTGTTCCATAGAAAAGGAGATTCCTTTAGAGTTAGAAAAGGAAGAGCTTTTGATTGCACCTATAATAGTTAATAATCAACCATGGTTAAAGGGGTATTTTGAGACCATAGGTAATAAACAAGTATTAGAAAATGAGAAAACTATAGATTTTGCCTTTTGGGATACATTAAAAAAAGAATATGTCGATATTAATGGACATGTAATAAAAAGTAAACCTCAATATTCGAGTATTTATGGTTTGGGAAGTTATGGAGTTGTAGGTAAAGAGGTGAGAAAAGCAATCTTGGTAAAAGAATAGCTATTAAAAGGTAAGTATAAGAGCCGACTAAGCAATGATTAAAATGTAATAATTTTGTCACATTTCCCTTGACGCCCCATAAACATCCATGTTACAATGGCACTCAACAGGGGGTATAAGAGGGGATGAAAAGTTCTCGTAATACCTAAACAAAACACATAATGGGAGATGTTTCGTAGCTACTATGGGCTATGGCGCATCTCCTATTTTTCTGCCACATGGCAATCTCGATAAAATTGTCCAAAGATATAACAAATTTTTGAACAGCAGAAAAAGTTATGCCAAGCTAGATTTCACCCAACGGCTCTGCCGGTGGGGGTCTTCCGGCTTATGCCGCCTTTTGCGGCATAAGCCTTAACCTGCACTATTTTCGACCCTATTTATTTTGGCACTATCTTAAGAAATCAAATCTCTCACATTTCCCCAACAAGCCTTAAAAAGTTTATCATGGGTAACTACCTCGACTTCGCTCTTAAAATTGCACACAGGGGCAACACAGGCTCTCACAAGGGCAAGAGAAAGTTGCTTGCCTGCCTGAAAATTATATTTGTGCATTATTACTGTTTTTCTCTGTTTTTGGTCTATGGCATAAAGCTAATTCTGCTCATTTTAGTGGTTCATATGAAAAAATCTGCTCCCAAATCAAAAAATTGACTTGTAACTGTTCTTTTTCAGAGTTAACATCACACACCACGAAAGCGATTCGTAAGTCTTTTGTGAGTCCTGTGTTCTGCAGGATGTATCCATCTCCATGAAAGTCAGCGGTATCCATTCGGGATATTTTGCGTCTGACCAGAAGTGGATAGGCTATACCACTCTTGCACACTTGGTTGCTGAAAGATGCGTAATTCCTAGAAAGATGCGTAATTCCTAGAAAGATGCTTAACAGTTGAGATTGCCACTATTTTGCCAAACATTGAGAATGGAGCAGATTTTTATGATTAAAGAGAATTATATTTATGTGGGTATTGACCTACATAAGGAGACCCACACAGCAGTTATGATTGACTGCTATAATCAAAAGCTGGGAGAGATTACTTCCCAAACAGACCAGCCGATTTTCCTAAGTTGGTAGCGAAAGTGAAAAAATGTAATACGGATGGTAAGACTATAGTTTTTGGTCTGGAGAATGCCTACGGTTACGGCAGAGCCTTAGCGGTCTGGCTAATTGACAAGGGGTATCTGGTTAAGGATGTAAACACCGCTATCTCACATCGACAGGCAAAGCATCGAGGTGCTATGTACCGTAAGAGCGATAGTGACGATGCCAAAGCCATTGCTCTGGCGACACTAAATATGCTGGACAAACTTCCGGATGCCTGCCCCAATGATGCGTACTGGTCACTTGGTCAGTTGGTGCATCGTAGGGATAATATCATGAAGCAAAGGACGAGATTAGTCAACCAATTGCATGAGCAGTTGTGTATTGCCTATCCGTCATACAAGCAGTTTTTCAATGACATCAGTAGACCCACAGCACTGTATTTCTGGGAGCATTACCCATCCAGAAAGTATTTGAAGGGTAAGTCTGTGGAAGATTTGCGAGCAGAACTTGTTCCTGTCAGTCATAACAAATGCTCCACTAAGACCTGCGAGAAAATCTTGGATGCGGTAGCTAGTGATAAGGTAAAAAACAATGCTTATCAAGATGCAAGGGATATGGTGACACTCAGTATTGTCAGTGATTACAGCACTACGACAAACAGCTTGCTGAGGTAGACAAAATGTTGGAACAGATGTATAAGATGCTGGGCTGCACACTTACAACCATTCCTGGTGTAAATGTTATCACAGCAGTGAAGATTCTGTCAGAAATCGGTGATATCGAACGTTTTGCCAATGCCAATAAACTGGCACAGTTTGCTGGTATAGCACCGCTTCATTTATCATTCAGCGGAAAGGGTAAAGATGTAGACACCAAGCAGGGAAACAGACGCTTGCAGGCAACCATTTACTTCCTTGCAATTCAGATGGTGCAGGTATCCTCAAAGGGTACACCGAGAAATCCTGTAGTGCGAGCATATTATGAGAAACGTAAGGCAGAGGGAAAAACCAGTCAGCAGGCACTGATTTGCATTTCAAGACGGTTAATCAGTATTATTTATGGAATGTTAAAGCATGGTACGGAATATCGTATGCCAGTGGTGGAAAGTGCTGGCGAAAATAGATAGTGAAAATGGCAAATATGTGATATTATTTTAAGCAGATGAAACAGTCGGCTTTGAGAAGTGTATTCTTTTTTCAGAGGATGGTCATCGGCTTGGATAATTATAAGGGTAAAGAGTCTTTGTCAAGAGTGGTAGTAATTCTCTTTGTGAGCGTTGCATCGGGACAGTCAGTGGAAATCT